>Ga0114919_10001291_pt1 | contig 19993 bp, 17 predicted proteins | sample BlataG_FD_88682 | JGI IMG/M metagenome (GOLD analysis project Ga0114919, IMG submission 88682) | Deep subsurface microbial communities from Black Sea to uncover new lineages of life (NeLLi) - Black_00105 metaG | ecosystem: Environmental > Aquatic > Marine > Oceanic > Sediment | place: Atlantic... | reverse complement strand
GATTGCTACCATCTTGCCTTGTCTCTTACCGACGGGACATTCCTTCCTTGCTCTGCTTGGACTTGGTCTAGCTACAGTTTTAAAGGCGGCAAAGGCCTGCCCACTCCTCTGTCACTACATGTAGAGAGAGACTGGGCGTCAAGGGAGTTTCTGGTGGAAATGCTCAAAGCTGTAGGCGGCAGCGAGGAATATATGGACGGGAAGATCACAGAGCTTATGGGTCACGGGAGGGAATCTGAAAACCTGGCACGGTTGCTCGTGCCCGGATGGGAAACGGTGGAGGAGGTTATGCCGGAGCAATTGCCACGTCCGGCCGAGCCTGAAGCAGGCAAGCTAATCAGGTTCATGGGGAATCCCATACTCCGGGGGATAGCGGAACATCCCTGGGAGTCTAAGTACGTGTTCAATCCAGGTACCATAAAGTTGAATGGTAAGATCTACATCCTGTATCGCGCATGCGGAGAGGATGAGGTCTCCCGAATAGGGCTGGCCGTAAGCTCAGATGGTTTTCATATCGATGAGAGGTTGGAGGAACCGATATTTGAACCGGTGGACAAGTGGGAGAAGAGGGGTTGCGAGGATCCTAGACCTGTCCTGATAAAGGAACGCATTTATATGTTATATACAGCCTATGATAGTGTCACTGCGCAGATCGCGCTAGCTTCTATCGCTCTTAACGACTTCCTACGCCGTCGGTGGAGCCAGTGGAAAAGACATGGCCTTATTTTCCCAGGCTTTGATAATAAAGATGCCACTTTATTCCCAGAGATGTTCGACGGACGATATATCATGTACCATAGGATTGATCCAAGTATTTGGATTTCCTCCTCTGAGCGTCTGGACTCTCCCTGGCCCCGGGAAGACCATCGAATACTGCTAGGCCCAGGAGCAGGAATGGCTTGGGATGGGTTCAAAATTGGCGGCGGGTGTCAGCCTATCAAGACCAAGTATGGCTGGCTGCTCATCTATCACGGTGTTGACCAATCCTTTGTCTACCGGCTGGGTGTCATGCTGGTGGCACTGGACGACCCGTACCAGCTGGTTTATCGCTCTCCCAATCCCGTCTTGGAGCCAGAGGAAGCTTACGAGATAGGCGAGGAGGGATGCTACGTTCCCAATGTAGTATTCACGTGTGGCGCTGTCCCAAGTGTAGATAAGGAGGTCCTCGAGGATAACGATGAGGCTCTGGTCTACTATGGTGCGGCAGACACGGCAGTATGTGTCGCGACAGCGAAAGTATCCGTACTTATTCCTGAGGAAATCAGACGGGGCAGAAACCGCGGTGGTTACAAGGACTAACGTACTTCCGCGAGGTTCCTTTTAACACTGCCCCATGTCTAATATGGGAATGGACTACTATCTGCACAGGACGCAAGAGGTGCTGGGAAGACTAGACGCGTGATCCCCAGAAAGTGTAGATTGTTAAGGAGTTCTGTTACGTTGACCGCCTTTAGTCTCCCCCAATCTCCACATCACACTCACATCATAGATATTGCAACAAATGACATCAAATCCTATAATGAGCATGGTCGAGGGTCTTTGTGGTGACTCATTGACTAGTCAACTTTAGGGAGCTAGAAAGACACTAAGTCAGTGTATTGAAAGTGGGATTTTCTGCCTTTTCAGATACGAAAACTCCCCTCAGTAACTTCTAAGCAGTGGGTCGTGGGTTCGAATCCAGCTAGGGACGCCACTCCACAGCTTAATACTTTACTTAACTAGTGGCACTATAGACTGCTTTCATCGCTTTTGGGCTTTGCGTAGCTAAGGCTTCATAACTGGATTTTCGCATTCCTTCGCTAATCCATGGCACGACATGGCATAATAAACCAAAGTCACTGTGCCAGGCTTATCCAGGTGGATTTGGAGGGTGAGTGTCTATGGATATTCTTGAAGTAATTAAGACCAGACGTAGTATCAGAGAATACAAGCCAGATCCCATCTCAGAAGAGGAAATAAACAAGATCCTGGAAGCAGGCAGGTGGGCACCGTCTGCGAGTAACAGTCAGCCTTGGAGCTTCATAGTCTTGCGGAGTAAGCATGTGAAGATGAAGCTGGCGGACACGCTCACCTGGGGGAGATTTCTCTCGCAGGCTCCTTTGGGAATTGCGGTGGTCGTAAATCCAAGAGCGTCAAACCACCCTGTAGAGGATGGGGCAGCAGCAACACAGAATATGCTTCTTGAAGCTCATTCGCTGGGACTGGGAGCATGCTGGATTGGGACCTACGGCAGCGGGTATGAAGAAAGCGCAAAGAAGGTACTCAATGTTCCCCAAGATGAGAGGCTCCTTTCTGTTATTATCATAGGTCGCCCGGCGGAATCTCCCCAAAGTACGAGAAGAAAGCTGGACGAGGTAACCTTCACCGACAGGTATGGGAAGCGATAATGGAAATTCCCGTTGCGTCTCAGATTGCCTGGGGGATATGTTTAAGCCCAGCCAGGCTGATTCGGCAGGTATATCCACACTACCGAAAATAGTCGGCGCCCGATGTTGCCGAGTACAGCAGGCCTATACTGGGGATGGTGTATCAGGATGCCAGCAACCGCTGTAGCGCAGGCACAAGTTGCTTCTTCCGAAGCAGGGTTGGCAAGCTGTCCACAATGGCTCAGCACATACTAATTACAAGGGGGTCTAAATGCAAGGATTTTCAGCGTTATTCCAGCCGGGTAATATAGGCAAACTACGCCTGGAAAACAGGCTTATTATGAACGCCATGGGTACTGTCCTGGTTGATGGTGAGGGGAATGTCACCGAGAGGATGTTTGATTACTATCGGGCGAGGGCGCGGGGTGGCATAGGGCTCATCGTTACACAATGCGCCTTAGTGAGCGCTGACGCGACACCCCCTTTCACCTGGGCAATGTATGATGATAAATTCACTCCAGGCCTGAGACGGCTTGTCGAGGTGATCCACGAGCAGGGGGCGAAGGTTTCCGTCCAGTTAATGCATTATGGCTTACTACTGATATTCGGAGGCTTCATTCCTGAAGGTATGTCTATAAAGGTGCCGTCAATAACATCCTGGCTGGTGGGTGATAAGCCTTATGAGGAGATCGGGGAAGCGGATATTGAGCGGTATGTGGAGGACTTTGCCCAGGCGGCACGCCGGGCTAAAGAGGCGGGAGCTGATGCCGTGGAACTGCATGCCTGCCATGGTTGTCTGGTAAGCACATTCCTGTCCCCGGTTACCAATCACCGCACAGACCAGTACGGGGGCAGTGTGGAGAACCGGACCCGTTTTGCCCGCAGGATTCTGGAGCGGATTAAGCAGAAGTCGGGCAAAGATTTCCCGGTAGTGGTAAAGCTCAATGGTAGCGACGACATCGAAGGTGGAATCACCATTGATGAAGTAGTGCACCAAGCGGCTATCCTGGAGGAGGCAGGTGCCGATGCGATCAGCATCTCCTCAGGGCTGGAGTTTTGGACTTCATTGAGCATACCATGCTATGCCTACCCTGAAGGTCCGATGGTGCCCCTGGCGGAAAAGGTGAAGCAGGCAGTGGGGGTGCCAGTGATCACCGCGGGTAAGATAGGTCCGGAACTAGCAGAGCAGATAATCAGGGATGGCAAGGCGGACTTTATCGGCATGGGTCGCCCCCTTCTCGCCGACCCCGAGCTACCCAACAAGCTCCGGGAGGGTCGCCAGGAAGATATCTGCTGGTGCGTATATTGCAATAACTGTATTAGAGTCGAGCCAGGACAGGGCTCCTGTTCGGTAAACCCCTCACTGTACCGGGAAGGCAAGTATCCTTTCCCGCCAGCGGAGTTGCCGAAAACCGTGACGGTAGTTGGTGGTGGGATTGCGGGCATGCAGGCAGCAGTGCTCATGGCGCAGCGTGGGCACCAGGTTTCCCTCTATGAGAAGAGCGCGGAGCTTGGGGGACAGTGGAATATCGCCGCCGCCCAGCCGGGGAAGGAAGGCTATGCCGCTTTCACGCAATACTTAAGGCGTTCCCTGGATAAGGCAGGGGCCTCGGTCAAACTGGGCACCGAGGTTACCAAAGAACGGGTGCTGGAAATGAAGCCCGACGCGGTGATAGTTGCTACCGGCGCAGTGCCTCGGGGATTGAATATACCGGGGGCTAGTAGCAACCATGTTGTTCAGGCAAATGACGTGATAATGGGCAAGGCGGAGACGAAGGGTAGGGTAGTAGTGATCGGGGGGCGCTTCATCGGAATGGAAATGGCTATAGCGCTAGCGGAGCAGGGAAAAGAGGTGAGCCTGGTCACTCTGGCTGGGCTCGGAGAGAATGGGAGCAAGCTTGAGGGGATGACCTACCGGACCTTGGCCCGGCGGCTCATTGAGCTACGCGTCCCGCTATACGTGCATACCGCAGCGCTGGAGATTACCCAGAGCAGCGTGGTTATCGGTTGGGGAGAGGAAATATTTTCTCTGCCGGCTGATACGGTGATACTGGCAGTGGGCGCGCAGTCGGATAACAAGCTGGCTCAGGAGCTGGAGGGCGTGATCCCTGAGGTCTATACAATCGGCGACTGCGTGGCGCCCGGTGACGCCGCTGCCGCAGTCTATCAGGCGGCAAGGATGGCAGCCAAGATATAAGCACTACTCTGAGGGTCGGTTCAGGGCCATGCTGCCCTATATTGGGGATTAAAGCCGTTCAAACTCTAACCGTAATACCTTCTTTGTACTATCGGTGACTCTCACTCGCTCGGCGATGCGCCAGCCTACCACCCAGATGATGCCCCCGGGGGAACAGACCAGGGGCACGCGGTCGCGCCACGAGCGAGGGACCTTGGCATCGACCATGAAGTCCTGGAGCTTCTTAGGCTCGCCCATGCCCAACGGCTGAAAGCGATCGCCAGCTTTCCGCCCCCGCACCACCAAATCGCTACCCGCCTCATCGAGGTCGAGACATGCCCCAAAGCCCTCAGCCTTGCCCCCAGGGCGAATAATACTGGCCTTCACTCTCCACCCCGGGAGCACCGTATCCCCAGGCACATTCAGTTTATATTCCCCTTCCAAGGGAGGAAAAGTGCATGTATCAAAGACACCTTTGGTCACCAGGCACGTGCTATAGCCCACATGAAAAACCAGTCCCCGGGGCAGAGAAATCCTTTTACCCGCTGGCTTTGACAGGGCCTCCATCATCTTCTCGATGTGGATAGACTGGATATCGGTGAGGTCTGCTAAAACCTCGTCCAGAACCCGGCGCAGCAGGTGCCTCTGGAGCGCCGGGTGCAGCGATGACAATGCTTCACTGTCGAGAAGTATTCCGTTGGGCTGCTCCCTAACCACCCTTTCCCATACCTGTGAGACCCCCTCCTCAAGGTAGGAGAGTTCATCGGCAGCAGTACGCGCGGTGCGCATCAGGGCATCGCCGATATTCTTGTTGTAGCTTTGAAGGAGCGGTATAAGTTCATAGCGAAATCGATTTCGGGTATAATCGAGTGAGTAGTTTGAGAAATCGCTCCGCGGGCTAAGATCGTAGGCGCGGCAGTATTCCTCGGTCTCCCTCCTGGCGACCTTAAGGAGCGGTCTCACCACCACCAAAACGCCGCCTCCCGGTGGGCGCAACAAGGTAATTGGCCCCATTCCCCTCAGCCCTGTCAGACCGGTGCCGCGCACCAGGTGCATCAGGATGGTCTCCACCTGATCGTCCTGAGTATGACCCAAGGCAATACCCACTGCCCCGATGGATTCTGCCACCTGGGAGAAGAAATCGTATCTCACCTCCCGAGCCGCCTCCTCCAGAGATAGGCGATGCTCCTTGCGATAGGCCTCCACATCCCGCTTCTCCACGGTCACCGGAATGACTAGAGTGCCAGAAAACTCGGCGACATAGCGAGCATCGGCATCGGAGTCAACGCCACGCAGCATGTGATTAAGGTGCGCTACATGAAGTCTCACCCCCAGGGACTCCCTAAGCTGATCCAGGATGTGCAGCAGGCAGACCGAGTCGGGGCCACCGGAGACCCCAACCAGCATTTTTGGGTTTTCACCCGCTTTTCCCGGGATCAGTCCCTCACTTTGTATGAAGCGAAAAACTCGTTGCTTCAAATCCTCCATGGCTCAACCACCGCTCTCTAAATGGCAGGTATCATTAAACAGCACCAGAGAGGCGCCACGCTCCCCAAAATCGAGGATGCTTATCGAGGCAACACTCAGCCGTAACCTTCTAAAATTGGACGGTCTCATTCCCAATGCCCTTGAGATAATGCTCAAGATAGCTAAGCTATGACTTACCAGGATAACCACCCCATCGGGGTGCTCACTGACTATTCTCTCCGCCGCAGGCCAGGTCCTCTCCTGAAGCTCGGTCATGGACTCACCACCAGGCATCCTTAAAGAAGGGTTGTCCTTCATCCACTCCTGCAAGAAATCGCCATAGCGCTCCATTACCTCCTCAAAGGTGAGCCCCTCCAGTTCCCCGGCGTCGACCTCCTTGAGGGCATCATCGGTCACCACTTCCAGCCCGTGACCGCGTGCGATCGCAGCAGCCGTCTCCCTGGCGCGCCTCAGCGGGCTGGAGTAGATGGCGGATACCTTCTCATCACTTAATGCCCGGGCCAACCGAGCTACCTGTTTGCGTCCGTTATTGTTTAGCGCAATCCCGGTATGTCCCACAACGCGGTTCTCCCGGTTCCACCTAGTTTCACCATGTCTCACCAGAATAAGCCTCATCTTGCCCCTTCCTCGTATCGGCGAGCCCGCGCCACCCTCCTGAAATACGGGGGATGGTTATAGAAGAGTAGCTCCACCCAGCGACCGGGCTGCGCCTCAGACAGGTTCTGATTGGTGAGCTTGGTCATCACCGTGGTAAATCCCCGGGGGTTATCGGTCAGGGTCAAGGCATACTCATCGGCAGCACCCTCAAGGTAACGACTGTAGGCATTGCTCAGCGGCTCCAGAAGCAGGGCGAAGCCACCCAATACCGTAGCAAACAGAGGAAAGGCAGCGACATCGCTTATCCCGTTAAAGCCAAAATAGGGCACGCTAACCTTCAGCACCAGGTGCGCCAGGTAGAATCCGGTCAGCATGGCCACCGCCTGAAGCGCCATGAGCCTAGCGATATCGCGATGGACATGATGCCCCAGCTCGTGAGCCACGATGACCTCGATCTCCTCCGGCGAGTACCGCTCCAGGAGGGTATCGCCAAGTACGATGCGCCTGGTGTTTCCCAGCCCCATAAGGGCGGCATTACCCGTAGTTGCTTTACTGCTCAGATTTATAGTGAACACCCCCACCACCCGCGTCCCCGCCCTTTCCGCAAGGCGCACCAGCCTCTCCCCCAGGCTGGCGTCGGCGAGCGGCGTCATCCGGTAGAAAAGGGGCACAATGGTAATCGGTGCCAGATTTGTCAACACCGCAGTGAGCAGGATAAGAAAGGCAGCAGCGAGGAGCCACCAGAGCTCAGGGAAGCTCGCCAGAAGCCAGTAAACAAACACCATGACCCCGACGCCCAGAAGCAAGCCCAAAACCCCTGCCTTCACCCCATCAAGGAGCCAGCCCCTCAGGCTTTGGCGCAAAAGGCCGAAGCGACGGGGCAGCACAAGCCCTCCGTAGAAGCTGAGGGGGGCGGATATAATCCCGAAACACAGCATCAGGGTGGCGAAGTAAAGGGCCACCCTCAAAGGCTGTGGCAAGCCCAGCAGGTCCCGCAGGCCAGTGGAGAGCGGAGTTAGCAATAGGACCAGGACGAATAAAGCGGAGAGTCCTAGTCCAAAAAAAGAGAGATGACGCATCATCCTGGCGTAATCTCTGGCCTTCTCCTGCCTTTCCGAATCGAGCTCTGCCATGCTACCCGCCTGCCAGGATCAACTTGGTACGGTGGATCGACCTCGGGGGATCGGCAAAACCCAGGGCCAAAGTTACCTGCTCCGCTCTCCCTGTAGCGGAGCTGTCAGTGCGCAGGCGCATCCCCAGGGTGCACCTGGACTCCTGCCACTCAATAAGCCAGAGCCTATCCACCAGGGAGCGAAGGTCATAGTGGCGCATCTCATGGTCCCTCCGATGCTGCCAGGGCAACTGCTTTTTCGCCATGAAGGAACGAAGTGCCTCCTCCACCTCCTGCTCCCGCTTATCGGCAGCTAATTCGACCCGGTATTCCGCCTGCCTGACCTGCGATTGCAGCGAGGGAAGCGGCAGCGCTACCTGCGCCACCCCTGCGATGCTAATACCGCGGGGCAACTGCTCGCCAACCATCTTAATAAAGAAATAGGGGGAGGCCTTCTTCTGGAGCAGAATGTCCATCAGTTCCCCATCGCTGGTCACCCCAATGGGGAGGGGCGCCGCAATGGAGATTCTGGGGTGCGGGCTGAACCCTTGAGAGTAGGCCAGCGGGATATCGGCACGCCTCAGTGCCCGCTCCCACAACCGCATTAAATCGAGATGAGAGAGATACTTAACCTCATCGCCCCGAGAAAAGGTGATGCGCAGCCGCTGCATGCTACTCCCTGTCCCTGGTCACCAGGATCTTCTCGATCCTCAACCCCCCCATCTGAGTGACCGCCATCTTCAGACCACCATACCTCACCTGCTCCCCTTCCTTGGGGATACGACCAAGAAGGCTGAGCAGGAAGCCGGCTACGGTGTCATAATCGCCGGTGGGTAACTCAAGTCCCAGCTCCTCGTTGGCCTCCTCCACCCGCATGCCGCCATCGATCTGAATTGTCCGATCATCGATAACCTCGAAGTCCTTGTCCACCTTCACCAGCTCATCCCCCATCTCACCCACGATCTCGCCCACCAGCTGCTCCATGGTCACGACCCCACTGGTGACACCGAACTCGTCAACCACCACCACCATGGGATAACCCTGGGACTGCATCTCGGCTAAAAGCTGGGCGATGCGTTTCGTCTCCGGAACGAACTGAACCGGACGAACCAGATCATCGAGCACGCTCTTTTTATCCAACGATCCCTCAGCCTGTGCCATGAGCACATCCTTAATGGAAAGGATGCCCACCACGTCATCGATACTAACGCGGTAAACCGGGAAACGGGTATGGGGAAATTCAGCGTAGATGGCAAGGAAGTCAGCTAACTTGGCTCCCTCCTCGATCCAGATAACCTCAGGCCGGGGTGTCATCACCTCATGGACGGTGCGATCGCCGAAAATGAACACTTTATGCAGCATCTCGGCCTCAGCTTCCTCCACCGTGCCCTCCTCACGCCCCACCGATATCATGCTGCGGATCTCCTCCTCGCTCACCAGCGTCGGTGGCACCCTAGCCTTCCCCCCGGCAAGCACCGAGCCGAGCCAGCTTAACCCGGCCGCCACTGGATAGACTAGCTTGGTGATGACCCCCAGGGGGTAGACATAGAGCAGTGCCAGCCTCTCTGGGTATCTGATGGCAAGGGTCTTGGGAGTCACCTCGGCGAATATCAACAGCAATATTGTCACCACGATGGTTGCTATAAGTATCCCAATATCGCCCTCCCAGATAGTTACCGCTACCGCAGTGCCTAAGGCAGCGGCAGCCACATTAACGAAGTTGTTGCAGAGCAGCACCGTCGCCAGTAGCCTCTCCGGCTGCTCCGTCATCCTAGCCACCCGCTCCGCACCAGCTACCCCGGTCTCCACCATGTGTCTCACCCGCGTCCGGGGCAACGAGATAAATGCGGTCTCCGCGCTGGAGAAGAAGGCGGATGCAGCCAAGCAAAGGAAAAAAAGCACTATGAAAACAATGCTAGAGCCGTCCATTACCGCACCCCTCCCCGATTACATACTTCTGCAGGAGAATTACTCGATTTCATCATATCATCGCCCCCTTTAGCTGTCAAAGTTTAATACCCGTCCAGTACATTAGCTACACATCACTGCTAGCCCATTGTCGCAATGACAATGAAGGCGGTTCACTAGTGATGAGCCTTGCAATGACAAGTGAAAGAGCGCCTCACTATGACGGTAGGCTATCACCGGTCTATCTGAGCGATAGCTTTTTCCTCGACCTTTACGCTGTGTTAGGAAAGGAAACCTACAGTTCCATAAAAGGCGATTTACATTGAGCAGAACATTTGCTATATTGCCATGGGGCAAAAAAGGTCGAAAGGGGCGAAAGAATGAAAATCCTTGGCATCGAAACCTCCTGCGATGAAACAGCGGCCGCCGTGGTCCGGGATGGCAGGGAGATCATCTCCAACCTGATCGCCTCCCAGGTAGACCTCCATTCCCGCTATGGAGGCATCGTGCCAGAGGTGGCCTCCCGCCAGCACCTGCTCACTGCCATCCCTATCATCCAAGAGGCAATGGCTCAGGCCCAAACCCACTGGAGCGACCTGGATGCTATCGCGGTGACCAGCGGGCCGGGGCTCGCCGGCTCCCTCCTTGTCGGGGTAAATATCGCCAAGGCCATTGCCCTGGCCCAGGGTTTACCTCTAGTTGGCATAAATCACCTGGAGGGCCACATCTATGCCAACTGGCTTGAAGGAAGTGCCCCTGATCTCCCCGCCATCTGCCTCATCGTCTCCGGGGGACACAGCGACCTACTCCTGATGAGAGGGCATGGCGACTATCAACCCCTGGGGAGAACCAGAGATGATGCCGCTGGCGAAGCATTCGATAAGGTGGCCCGGATCCTGGAGCTGGGCTACCCCGGCGGTCCCGCCATAGAGCAGGCCGCCGGCGAAGGCAATGGCGCGCGCTACCGCCTGCCCCGCGCCTGGCTCAAAGACAGCGACGACTTCAGCTTCAGCGGATTGAAGACAGCGGTGCTCCACCTCGCAGCACAAAAGAGCGCTAAGGGTGAGGAGAGCGGAGAGGCGGTAGAAGACACACGATCAGAAATTGAGACACGACTCGAAAAGGGCGAAAAAGCCGATATCGCCGCCAGCTTTCAGGTGGCGGTGGTCGATGTTCTGGTCACTAAAACGGTGGCCGCAGCCAGGCGGCTGGGTGCCCATCAGATCCTCCTCGGTGGCGGCGTCGCCGCAAACCGCCTCCTACGCCGCACCATGGCCGAGCGCTCCCCCATCCCCATACTAATCCCCAGCCCCATCCTGTGTACCGATAACGCCGCCATGATCGCCTCCTGTGGCTACTTTCGCCTCACCGCGGGCAAACGGTCTGGCTGGGATCTGGATATCGCGCCCAACCTCAGGCTGGGATAAGGCTTCCGATGTCAAAAAGTGTCCTAGTGAGATAAAGCGGTCTTCAAAGAAGTTATAGGGAGATTAAAGGCATATAATCACGTTTCAGTGCCCGACATTTGCTATAAAGGGCTATCTACTCACTTGCGGCATCAAGCAATCTAGGCTACTATAACTTAGCACTCTCATGACGAGACTGCTAATAGGAGGTTAAGCGTGGCAATAAAGTTACAGCCGTTAGGAGACCGGGTGGTGGTGCGGCCTTCAAGCGAGGAAGACGTAACCAAAGGGGGCATTATACTGCCCGATACCGCAAAAGAGAAGCCGCAGCGTGGCGTGATCATCGCAGTGGGCCCAGGGAGGTTAGATGAGGAGGGCAAGCGGGTCCCTATGGAGGTGAAGAAGGGCGACAAGGTGATCTACTCCAAGTATGCCGGCAGTGAGATCAAGCAGGACGATGAAGAGGTGTTGATCCTGCGGGAGAGCGATATCCTGGCTAAGTTCAGCTAATTGAAGGAGGGGAAATGGCAAAACAGATAGCGTACAGTGAGGATGCAAGGCGACATATCAAGATTGGTATGGATGCCCTTGCCAATGCGGTGAAGATCACACTTGGCCCCAAGGGGCGCAATGTAGTGCTGGATAAAAGGTTCGGACCGCCTACCATCACCAACGATGGTGTCACCATAGCCAAGGAGATCGAACTGGAGGATCCCTTCGAGAACATCGGGGCGCAATTGATCAAGGAGGTGGCCACCAAGACCAATGATGTCGCCGGCGATGGCACCACCACCGCTACCGTGCTTGCCCAGGCGATGCTTAATGAAGGGATGAAGAATGTGGCTGCCGGGGCTAACCCCATGGCGATAAAGAAGGGCATTGAGAAGGCTACGACGGTCATCCTCGAAGCGCTCAAGAAGATGAGCACCCCGGTGACCACCAAGGCGCAGGTATCCCAGGTAGCATCCATCTCCGCAGCCGATGAAGAGATCGGAGATCTAATCGCCGAGGTCATGGAGAAGGTAGGCAAGGATGGGGTGATCACCGTTGAGGAAGGGAAGGGGATAAAGTTCGAGACTGAGTATGTTGAGGGGATGCAGATCGACCGCGGCTACATTTCCCCCTATTTCGTCACCAGCCCAGAGAGGATGGAGGCAGAGATCGAGGACCCCTATATCCTGATCACCGATAAGAAGATCTCCGCAGTCGCCGACCTGCTGCCCGCACTGGAGAAGGTACTTCAGGTGACCAAGAACCTGGTTATTATCGCTGAGGATGTAGACGGTGAGGCGCTTGCCACCCTGGTGGTCAATAAGCTAAGGGGCACCATTAATTGCCTGACGGTCAAGGCGCCCGGCTTCGGCGATCGACGCAAGGCGATGCTGGAGGATATGGCTACCCTCACCGGTGGCGCGGTGATCACCGAGGAGATGGGTCGAAAGCTCGATTCCATCACTGTTGAGGACCTGGGCCGGGCCAGAAAGGTAGTTTCCACCAAAGAGGAAACCACCATTATCGAAGGCAAGGGCTCGGATGAGGCGATTGAGTCGCGGATCAAGCAAATCAAGACCCTGATAGAGGATACCACCTCCGATTTCGATAAGGAGAAACTCCAGGAACGCCTGGCCAAGCTCGCCGGGGGTGTTGCCGTGATCAAGGTGGGGGCAGCCACCGAGGTGGAGCTCAAGGAGAAGAAACACCGCGTTGAGGACGCCCTGTCCGCTACCAGGGCCGCAGTAGAGGAGGGTATTGTCCCCGGAGGCGGGGTTGCCTTCATTAACTCCATTACTACCCTCGATAAGTTAAATTTAGAGGGCGACGAGAGCACCGGCGTCGCCATTGTACGCCGCTCCCTAGAGGAGCCACTGCGGATGATCGCCCAGAACGCCGGCCGAGAGGGCTCGGTGGTGGTAAATACCGTTAAGGAGAGCAAGACTGGCGTCGGTTATGACGCCCTGCGCGACGATTACGCCAACATGAAGCAGCGCGGGATCATCGACCCGGCAAAGGTGGTCAGGGCGGAGCTGGAAAATGCAGCCAGCATCGCCGCCATGGTGCTCACCACAGAGTCCCTGATCACTGACATCAAGGAGAAAGAGAGAGCCATGCCGCCAGCGATGCCCGAATATTAAAACAAGCTGGTTAGCAAATCGTAGCTACGGCCCAAAGACCGTAGCTACGATTTTTGTGGGTAACTCACGTTGGGTTTAAAGCTGGCTGAGCAGAACCTGCGTATCAGTTTACAGATTGAGCGGCTTTTTCGCCATTCTCGCTCCTAGGCAACATATCAAAGGGTTGAGTTAAAATTAACCACCTTGTTTTCCGATTGTGGATTTTCCCTTCTTACACACATTGTGGAGGACGAAAAATCACAACCGTAAAGAGCGAAAAAGGCGATCCTCACCATTGACCGGACCAACGATAGCCAGGTTAAGCTTCTCGGTAAGGAGCAACTGCGCGGCCACCCGCCTTAGATCCTGCGGGGTGATGGCATCGATTATCGAGGCTACCTCATCCACGGTGCGGATCTGACCGGTAAGCAGCTCCTGAGCTCCCATCCAGCCGGCAACACTCCTGGTATCCTCCATACGAAGCAGCAGGCGTCCCTTGGTTAACTCCTTAGCCTTGGTAAGCTCACGGGCGGGTACCTCATCTTTGAGGCGGGCAAGCTCCTCAAGGATGACCGCGACAGTGTCAGCAACCCGCTTTGGGTCCACCCCGGCATAGATGGTGACCGCCCCCGAGTCAAGGAAGTGGTCCACATAGCTATGGATATCGTAGGCCAGCCCTCGCCGCTCGCGAATCTCCAGATATAGGCGGCTGCTCATCCCCTCGCCCAATATCACGTTCAAAATGTCCAGATTGAACCGATCGGGGTGAGCGATGGAGAGACCCCGCACCGCCAGGCAGATGTGAGCTTGCTCGGTGTCCCTCCGCTCAATACGGAGGCGGGGTTCCTCCTGGCGGTCCTCAGCAGAAGAGGGGGGGTGCAGGGCAGCCACCGCCCACTCGTCCAAGACCTCGCTCATGCGCGACAAGACCTCCTCATGGCTAATGTCACCCGCAACGCTGATCACCGTATTATTGGGCACATACCGGCGACTCATGTAGCCCAGAAGCATCTCTCGACTCAGGGCACTTACCGTCTCCTTGCTCCCGGCAATATCACGCCCCAGTGGCTGAGCCGGCCAGACCACTTCATCGATAAGCAGATTCACTCGATGCTGGGGTGAATCCATGCTCTCATTAATCTCCTCGATAATGACGCCGCGCTCCCGCTCCATATCCTGAGCATCGAACCTGGAATTGCGGAGTATATCGACCGTCAGGTCTAACGCGAGAGGAAAGTGAGGGCGAGCCACCTTGCACCAGTAGACGGTGAACTCCTTATCTGTTCCCCCATTGAGAAGGCCACCCACCCCCTCAATAGCCTCGGCAATCTCCTTCGCGGTAGCGTGGCGCTTAGTCCCCTTAAAGCAAAGGTGCTCAATGAAGTGGGAGGTTCCAGCCTCCTCCTCCATCTCGTAGCGCGAGCCAGCGCCGATGAAGATGTTGATGCACACCGCGCGGGTATGGGGCATGGCGCCGGTGATCACACGGAGCCCATTAACCAGAACACTCTTCTGATACACCGCAAACCTCAGGCAAATTCTAGTCCGCTCACCTATCCCTGTCAACTTCCATCGGTTATCTCGTTCAGATAGAATGGTGACACTTCCCCTCATTGCAAAACCCTCTTTCACTCGTCATTGCGGGCGAATGCGAAGCGATCTCATCACCTCCCATCTTCCCCCAAGATTGCTTCCCCCGATATATCGGGGTCGCAATGATAAAAACAATTGGGAGAAGTAATGTGTCTCAAATCACCCGGATGAGTACAATCGGTTGACTTTGAACTGCCCAATTGCTAATATGAAGCCGTAGCCCAAAGGGCGAGAGCGGAGATTGTGGGGAGAGCGAAAAGGCGAATCTTTCGCACATATACATATAGATATCTAGCGCATACGATATGAAAGTAAAAGCAGCAGGCTTTTCAAATCACAACTGCAAAGGACGAAAAAGCGGAGAATGGAGATCGCCCAGGGCATTCACTCCATCCCGGCGGACATAGATCGCTTTTTGGGCTTTTATGCGCCCCAGGTCTATCTTGTGGTCGGTGGGGAGGGAGCCCTCATCGACTCAGGATATGGCGACGAAGGGTCGATCAGTTCACGGGTAGATTATGTAAATGCCTTCGCCGGACTGAGGCTCGCCTATATCGTGATCACTCATGCCCATCCTGACCATATCAGTGGGGCGGTGAGGCTCCGAGAAAAAACGGGGGCCAAGATTGTCCTTCACTCCGCGGAGCAAACCGATATCGCGGTGGATAAAGTGGTGGCGGAGGGCGATATTATCTCCCTTAATGGCATCGACCTAGAGGTCGTCCATACCCCCGGGCACAACCCGGGGCACATCTGCCTCTATATGAGAAAAGATAGGATCATGTTCTCCGGCGACCACGTTCTGGGCCAGAGTACGACGGTGATACAGCCGCCGAAGGGAGATATGGCACAGTATATCGATTCCCTGAGAAAGCTCCTTGGTTACGATATTGATCTGATCCTCCCCGGACACGGCCCCCCGCTAAGGGAGCCGCGACGAAGGGTGAAGGAGCTGATCCAGCATCGCCTGGAGCGCGAGGAGCAGGTAATCGCCGGGTTACGTCAGGGGAAGGCTACAGTAAAGGAGTTGGCGGCCGAGATCTATCCCGAGCTTGCTGGCTTCCTCTATGAATTAGCCAAAGGACAGGTATACGCCCACCTGATAAAGCTGGAGAGGGAGGGGAAGGCATCCTCGCAGGGAAGTGGCAAGGATGCCCGCTATAAACTAGCCCTCGAAAGAGGGAGCTATGCTTAGGCTATTTCCACAAACCACTCAGGTCGAAAAAAACCATCTCGTCATCGGCGGGTGCCACACCGGGGAGCTGGCCAGTGAATTTGGCACGCCGCTCTATATCTTCGACGAAGTGACGCTGAGGGGTAAGTGTGCCGAGTATCGAGAGGGGTTTGCGCAGCGTTACCCCAATAGCCTGGTGATATACGCCTGTAAAGCCTTCATCAACCGGGCACTGGCGCAGCTCTTCAAGGAAGAGGGGTTGGGTCTCGATGTGGTCTCCGCAGGGGAGCTTGCCATCGCCAAATCGGTGGGCTTCCCCATGGCGCAGGTCTATTTTAACGGCAATAACAAGTCGCGTCAGGAGCTGGAACTGGCGATGGGTTGGGGGGTGAGACGCATTGTGGTGGACAACTCCTATGAGCTTTCCCTGCTCGATGAGGTAGCTAGAGAGGCCGGGGTGAGACAAGGGGTCCTCCTTCGCCTCTCCCCTGGTGTTGACCCTCACACCCATGCCCATTTAACCACCGGGGCTATCGATAGCAAGTTTGGCTTCCCCATGGCTCAGGCTGAAGAGGCGCTCACCGAGGTGATGTCATCCTCTTCCTTCGAACTTATCGGTATCCACTTTCATATTGGCTCCCAGATCTTCGATTTATCCCCCTATAAGCAGGCGATAGAGATTGTACTGGATTTTGCCGCCAAGATGGGAAGTAAGCACGGTTTCAAGCTCAAAGAACTAAGCACCGGGGGAGGATTGGCTATCGCCTATACTGAGGACACCCCGTCCCCCGCCACCAGCGAATTTGCCGAGGCGATCACTGCCACGCTTATTGAAAAGATCGAGGCGCTTGGCCTTGAGCCACCGCGACTTATCGTGGAGCCGGGGAGGTCCATCGTGGGAGGGGCGGGGGTCGCCCTCTATACTGTAGGAGCGATAAAGGAGATCGCTGGGGTGCGCAAATACGTCTCCGTGGATGGGGGCATCGCGGATAACATCCGCCCCGCCCTCTATGGAGCCAAATACGAGGCAATAGTGGCAAATAAAGTGGCGGATGAAAATTTGGAGCGGGTCACCGTGGCAGGCAAATTCTGCCAATCGGGGGATATCCTGATTCAGGACATCCACCTTCCAAAACTCGAGCCCGGGGACGTCATTGCCGTGCCCTGCTGTGGTGCCTACTGCCTATCGATGGCCTCGAATTACAATGCCTCGCTGAAGCCAGCAATCGTTCTGGTCAAGGATGGGAAGGCGCGCCTTATCCGCCGCCGCGAGAGCTATGAGGATCTAATGAACTGCGATATTATTTAAGACCGCCCAATAAAAGGGGCCAAATTACCGTAACCAATCCTATTTTGTTCAAGGTTAGACGATTGAATCGAGCGTAAATTTTTCAAACATTTCTAACGTTTCGAACAATATGACGTGGAAGTAAAAAATTCAGACTTCTAATATCGCAACCGTAAAGGACGAAAAGAAAAATGTGGCAGGTAGTGGGACATGAAACAATTGTAGCACTTTTGGACAACAGTCTGAAGGGTGGCAATCTATCTCATGCCTATCTCTTAGTCGGTCCGCCTCACGTGGGGAAGATGACCCTGGCCTTGAATCTGGCTCAAGCCTTAAACTGCCAGGGGGACCAAAAGCCCTGCGGCACCTGCACATCATGCCAACGGATCGCCGGACTGAGACATGCCGATATCCAGGTAATCGGCCTCGATGGCAGGGCAGAGATCGGCATCGACCAGATCAGGGAGATGGAGCGCTCCGCTACCCTGAAGCCCTTCGAGGGGCGGAATCGGGTATTTATTATCGATGGGGCGGAGCACCTCTCCACCGAGGCGGCAAACTGCCTGCTAAAAACGCTGGAGGAGCCGCCGCCCAATGTTCAGCTAATGCTGCTCGCCGTAAATGAACGGCTGCTCCTGCCCACGGTGCTCTCCCGCTGTCAGAAGCTGGAGCTAAGGCCGCTCCCGACCCCCGTAGTGGAACGGGCGCTTATCGAGCATTGGGAGGCAGCCCCAGAACTGGCGAGGTTACTGGCGCGGCTCTCTTCAGGTTGCCCTGGCTGGGCAGTGGGCGCGTTCCATGACGATCGTATTACCGGCGAGCGCGCGTCGCGGCTCAGCGCCCTGCTCCAGCTCACCAGCGTGGGGCGAGCGGAGCGCTTCGCTTATGCCGCCCAGCTTGCAAGCCAGTTCAGCAAAAATCGGGAAGCGGTCCGAGAGGTGCTCTCCCTATGGGTTGGCTGGTGGCGTGATCTCCTACTGATCAAGGGGGGATGCCACGATTTCATTATCAATATTGATCAAGAGGCCACGCTTTATAACGAGGCGGAAAATTATCACTTGACGGGGATCAAAGGGTTCATTGAGAGCCTGCAGCAGGCTGTGGAAGCATTGGGGCGAAACGCTAATCCCCGTCTGGTGCTGGAGGTACTCATGCTTAACATTCCACAAAGGGAAGGGGGTTAGCTCCCGAAGATATGCCAGAAGTAATTGGCGTACGATTCAAGCGAGCAGGGAGAGTATATTACTTCGACCCTGCAGGCATTGAGGTAAACGCGGGCGACTGGGTTGTGGTGGAGACCGGGCGCGGCCCAGAGCTTGGCAGGGTGGTCATCTCACCGAAGCAGGTGCTCGCCAACGAGATAACCGAGCCCCTAAAGCCGGTGCTGCGCAAAGCAGAGGAGGAGGACCTTGGCAAAAGGGTTGAATCCCGGGGTAAGGAGCGGGAGGCCTTGGAAAAGTGCCAGGAGATAAGCTCTCAACTGGGCCTGCCCATGAAGTTCATCTCTGGAGAGTACAATCTCGATGGTTCCCGCCTAACCATATTCTTCAGCGCCGAGGGCAGGGTGGACTTCCGCGACCTCTTAAAGGAGCTCACCGCTACCTACAAAACCCGCATCGAGCTTCGCCAGGTAGGGCCACGCGATGAGGCAAAGCTTTTGGGAGGCTATGGCAGATGCGGTCTCCCGTTATGCTGCACTACTTACCTCTCCGAGTTCAACCCTGTCTCCATCAGAATGGCCAAAGAGCAAGACCTGCCCCTTAACCCGATGAAGATCTCCGGGGTCTGCGGAAGGCTACTGTGCTGTCTGAGCCACGAGAGTTCGCAATACTCCATCATGAAGGAAAAGCTCCCCCCCATTGGGCAGCGGGTGATCACCCACATGGGGGTCGCCACTGTGGTGGGCGGAAACCCGTTAAAAGAGACAGTGCTGGTGAAGCTGGAGAGCGAGGCCACCGTGGAATTGCCGGTTGAAGAGGTGAAACCGGAAGGGGAAAGGCCCTCCAAGAAGAAGGGCGCTTAATCCTCATTACTTCTCTGCTGCAACGGAAGGAACTTTTCCCACCCGTTGTGCCGTTGAATGTACTCGTAGGGGACATAGTAGCCGCTAACATGCGGGGCGAAGGGCTGGCGGACGAGCCTCATCTCTGCCTCTTGAGGAGTGCGTCCCGCCTTGTGATTGTTGCACCGGAGGCAAGCGCTCACCACATTCTCCCAGATGTGCCGGCCCCCTCTATGGCGCGGGATCACATGATCCAAGCTAAGTTCCCTAGTCTTCCTGCCGCAATACTGGCAGGTATATTTATCTCGCTGGAACACCTCGTGGCGGGTTAACTTCTTCTCCGGGCGAGGGCGCTTCACCAGATAAACCAGGCGGATTACCGATGGCATAGCAATAGTACTATTAGCGGTGTGGATCACCCCTGAGTCATTATTCTCCAGCGTCTCCGCCTTGCCGCGCATGACCAGAACCACCGCCCGCCGTACCCTGGAGACATTGAACGGCTCGTAGTTCTGATTTAGCACCAGAACCGGGGTATTCACCATAGCCTAGCGCGGCCTCCTAACCCGCTGGTTTTGCCGCTTTTCCATCTCGGTGGCAATATGATCACCCCTATAATCGGGAACAGTGATGCCAAAAACTGTGCTCATCTTATAATCGATCAACCGGGAACTTATCCTAAGCTCGATCTCATCCAAGGAAAGGCAGGTGGTGATCACGGTAGGCAGCCGCTCATTATAGCGATAGTTGATCAGCTGGTAGAGCTTCTCCTG
>Ga0114919_10001290_pt1 | contig 19994 bp, 18 predicted proteins | sample BlataG_FD_88682 | JGI IMG/M metagenome (GOLD analysis project Ga0114919, IMG submission 88682) | Deep subsurface microbial communities from Black Sea to uncover new lineages of life (NeLLi) - Black_00105 metaG | ecosystem: Environmental > Aquatic > Marine > Oceanic > Sediment | place: Atlantic... | reverse complement strand
TCAGCTAAAATGCTAAAACTCGGTATAATGCCCTCAGACAGTTAGCATTTCTTAACGCTGAACATCTCAAGCGCTTTTCTCCCAAAACGCTCAATCTCGTTCACAAAACACTTTTTACGAGTTCGTCAAGAGTAGGTGTTCAATAACACAGGTTATTAAGATCTGTCAAAGCCTATTGAGCAATGTAACACAAGCAGTATTCTAGCAAGTTGTTTCAGAGACACGCCAGGAGCCGCTGTCCGATGGCATGGAGCCTTCACGTGCAAGTCCGAAAACCAGACGTTAATTTACTGTTGGGTGTCTGGGGCGACGAGGAGCTTCTGGCCCGGATGGATAGCCTGGCTCGGTGCTATGTTGTTGAGGCGACAGAGTTCTCCGACAGAGACGCGATATTTTTGGGCAATTCGGTAGAGGGTCTCTCCAGGGCGGACCTCATGGTAACGCTTTTTTGCCGGAGCCACAGGTTTCGCTTGGACCGGTTTTGGAGCCTTGGTCTTCCATGGAACCGAACCCACTCTTTTTTCGAGTTCGTTAACCTTTTCAGTGATTTTTTGCAGTTGTTCTGTCGTAGACCTTCCAGATCTATCTATTTCTGCGATAAACTGCTGCAGCTCTGTTTCCTGATTCTCGAGAAAGGTTATTCTTGATTCTATCCCTTCAAGCCGTGCCAGTTTCTTCTCAAGGAGATCAAGTTTGACCTGGATGGGGGTTAGGTCCTTTCTGGAGAGGCCCCTGCCGCCTCCCAGCAATAGTGCTATGAGCAGGATCAAGAGGACAATGCACGCACCCCCAAGAAACAGGGTCTTTTTCGAAACTCTATGATCACCTGATCCTTTTTGGCTTCGAGTTTTTTTTTGCTCCGGCGTATACGCCAGATCATCAGCAATTTCTTTCATGAACTCTTGGATTTCTCCATCCTGGTTATCGTCCATGCCTTTCTCCTTTCAACGGACTGGTTTTTTAGAAAAGTCATTTCTCATGGATTATAAACAAAAAGGTTGTCTATATCAAGGTTTGGATTAGTACTTTTTTGTGCTTAGGTGGCACCAGCTCCATGAATTCGTGGTTCCTGGAGGGACTGGCAGTATGAAAGGAAATAGGGGCAAACCCTAATTTCTGAGGAAAGGAGAAACCCTAAATGAACCACTGAGCAATTCACATGGCAAACAAGGTCCAGAATGCCCTATGCTCGAGACTACTCGGATTGGCCAGAGCAAGAAAAGATAACAAGTGAATTAAGAATTATCAGAATCGTCTTCTGATTGATTCAAGAATCTGCGCCGACAAGGATTGATCGCCAAATGTTCCGACACGGATTTTCACCTCGGTGCGCGTGTCGGAGATCTTTTTGAGAATGATCTTGACTTTCTTATCACGAGCACCGCTTGCGGTCAGCTCGGCATCGAAGGCATCCTTGGCCCTGCTGGTGATGTGAAATCCCAGATCGTCCATGGCCTTTTGGGTAGCCTGCCAGGCCTGATTCAACGAAACCTGTTCAGTTGATTTCAATTCGCCCTTAATGTAGGCAACTGAAGCGCCGCCGGCAGCAGCGCCTCCACCAACTATGACGGCAGCCGGACAGCCGATGTTCATCAAAAGACTCAATACCAGGCTCGATAGAAATAATAAACGTATCCAATTCATGTTCTTATCTCCTCCTTCAACCACGATTACGCATTCCTTCAGATTATCGACAATCGCATACCTCATTTTTAGTCTTTAAAAATATATTTTGCAAGTGCAAACAAGATGTGACCCCTATGTCTATAACAGGTTGCACAGTAGCCTGTGACATTGTAGAATAAAGAAATCAAATAACAATCGGTGTTCAAAAACTTTGCACATGACGCTGATCTGGTGCAGGAGAGCAATAAGGAGGCTTCCGCTCCGTCTGCTTAAATAGCGCCCATAAGATTGGGCTATTAAGGTCTGGCAGCATAATCAGCAGGGTCGTCTCAATGGTGATGAAACACTCCCGGACAGCGGAAGACATGGTGCAGCGGATAGAAAGGATCGTTGCTGTTCTAGAAAGGAGTCAATAAGATGTTTCGAAATTTTAAATTGGTTTCCCAGGTTGTTTTTGGCCGGGGCTGTTTTGACCAACTCGATGACATCCTTGCCGCAAAGCGGAAAGATGCCGAATCGTTCATGGTCTTTCTGGTGGATGATGTGTTTTCAGAGCATAGTCTAAGAGAGAGAGTTCCTCTGAAGAGCCAGGATCTGCTGTTATGGGTCAACGTGGATAATGAACCTAAAACAGTATACGTTGATGAGTTGACGCATCAGGTCAAGGCCTATATGAAAACAGGCTCAGGTCGTTTTCCCGACGGCGTCATTGGGATAGGTGGGGGGAGCACCTTGGATCTTGCCAAGGCAGTATCCCTTATGCTCACAAACGCCGGTTCTTCTGCCGACTATCAGGGCTGGGATCTGATCAGAAATCCTGCAGTATATCACGTTAGCATCCCCACCCTTTCAGGAACTGGAGCTGAGGTATCCCGCACAACAGTGCTAACCGGCCCTGAAAAGAAACTCGGCATAAATTCCGACCACACCATATTTGATCAGTTGGTACTCGATCCGAATCTGATTTCCGGATCTCCGGCAGATCAGCGTTTCTATACCGGGATGGACTGTTATATACATTGCGTGGAATCATTAGCCGGTACCTTTCTGAACGCTTTCAGCAAATCATACGGGGAAAAGGCTCTTGATCTTTGCATGGAGGTTTTCCTAGAGGGTGGGCCGGAGAGCGATGACAAGCTGATGATGGCTTCATACTTTGGAGGCATGAGCATCGCTTATTCACAAGTTGGAGTCTGTCATGCGCTTTCATACGGACTATCCTTTGTACTCGGGATTCATCACGGAATCGGAAACTGCATTGCCTTTGACTATCTGGAAGAATTCTATCCAGAGGGGGTTTCCGGATTTCGCCAAATGATGGAAAAAAATGGTGTTGAACTCCCCCGGAATGTCGTGGCAGGGATTGAGAGCGACAAACTGGATAAAATGATCGATGTTGCCCTTGTACTTGAACCACTTTGGGAAAACGCCCTGGGAGCTGACTGGAAAAGAATAATGACGAGAGACAGGATCAGTGAACTGTATCAAAGGATGTAACCATACGTCTCGGAATTCATACAACCTATTGAACTTAAAGCGTTTTTCCCGGCTCCTATTTTTGACTCGCTTATGGAAGAATGGAATGCTGGGCAGAAAACCGGTGAGTATCCCTCTATATGGTTGTAAAGTCCTCTTAATCCATTATTCCAGTAGTCCAATTGGGGCGAAGCCCCTAAGTTCACAGTCCCAGTTTCTGTACCCCATCCAGAACTTGCTCTACGCTGATGCCTTCCATGCACCTTATTGCACTGCATTGCCTCTTAAAGCAGGGGCTGCATTCCGTGCCAACTCGTATGACCTGATGGTCGGGTCCAAACGGACCGGTTCGCCAGGGAGCTGTTGGTCCGAAAAGCGCTACAACCGGTGTGCCCACGGCTGCAGCGACATGCATAGGCCCGGTGTCAGTTGAAACGAGGAAGTCTGTTTTCTCGTAAAGTGCAGCCAAGGTTCTCAAGGTCGTTTCACCAGCAAGATTGGCGGCCTTCCCTTCCATTGTGGATACGATATCCTGAACTGTAGCCCAATCTGCACCGCTCCCCGTAAAAACCACGCTCGCCCCGTATTGTTGAATCAGGCTGTCGGCCAATTTCGCGAACTTTAAGTTACTCCACTGCTTTGTCTCCCACTTGGCCACCGGATTGATCGCCACCAGTAATCTGGATTCTGTTATGCCATGTCGCATGAGAAGAGCGTCTAGGGTGGCGCGATCCTGATCCTCCACAGGAAGATTGTATTCAATGTCATTGGAAGGAATCCCTATAGCATCGAGAAGCATTATACTTCTCATCAGGGCGTGATTGTCCATGTCCACAGGGGCAACACGCTCATTCAAAAACACATAACTACATTCCATGTGCTCCATCCCTCTCCCATACCCTATTTTACGCCTGCCTCTGGACAATGCGATTAGAGTACCGCTTTTGAGCAATCCCTGAAAATCAATGATCAAGTCATACCTGGTATCCCGCAGTTCCTTCAGAAAACGGTATACCTCTCTCATGTTGTTCAGACATGATGGGCCCAGGATTCCTTTTAACCAGCGTTTTCGTTTTGAAACGAGAACACGATCCAGGGCCGCATGACCTTTGACAAGAGGTGCCGCATCCTCTTCCACCAGCCATGTAATACGTGCATCAGGATAGCGCTTCCTGATGGCATTTAAGGCGGGAAGCGTATGGATCACATCTCCGATGGCACTCAATTTCACGATGAGTATGTTCATTTCATCTTTGGAAACCACGTCCTTTGATAGTGGTCAGAGGCTTGGGATTTGCCTGGTGTTTTCTTAGTTTTGCCATATAATTTCAAATCACAAAATCCAAATCACAAATCAAATCTTCACCCTGTTAGATGAAGGCTTTACATTTTAATTTAGGCCCTAATACCTCTCTATTCCAGGAAAACTATGATTCTTACCGCCTCTACTATCTAACAGGGCAAGAATGTCTAAATGCCCAAACCCACAGGCAATTGAGCAAGGTATGGTAAACCGATTGAAGGTAAACAAATGATAAACGAGTAACGAGCACCCAGCAACCAGAAAGGGGACTAAGCTGAATCCAGGTTGGGGCTTTGGGCTTTGAAATTCATTTGGCATTTGAGCTTTGTTATTTGACATTCACCCTCTGAAACGCAAATCCCACGCCTCGCTGGGTACGCCGTTTTGGGGGGCACATCAAAGACAGGTCCTCTGGGTGTAGATTCCTTTCTGCAGTGATCACTGTGGTATCAATATGCTTTTTATCGCGTCAACTGTCTTTTCCACTGCCCCCTTGTTGGCGTAAAATACCTCAAAAGCGCTCTTGCCCATGTTTTTGGATCGATCGGGATTACAAAGAAGCATTGCCGCGGTCTCATAGAGGCTCTCTGCGTCGTCTACGCGGGCAGCGCCTCCTGACTCCAGGAGCATATGTGAGATCTGTTTAAAATCGCTCATATCCGGTCCAAAAAGTACCGGCTTTGAAAATAGGGCAGGTTCAAGCGGATTTTGTCCTCCTGAATGCACCAGGCTTCCTCCCACGAAGGTGATATCTGCCAGGGCATAGAGTCTCCTCAGAATCCCGATGGTATCAACAACGATCACATCAACTCTTGTATCTGGTGCCAATCTGTCCAGATCTTTCAATAAATATGTGGAAAATCCGGCTGATTTGAAAATTTGGCAAACGGATCCGGCACGGTTTGGATCCCTGGGTGCAATAACAAACAGAAGATCCGAAAACTCTCTTTTCATCCTTGAAAACGCATCGACAAGGATTGTTTCTTCCCCCTTATGGGTGCTCCCTGCCACCAAGACGTTCTGCCCGGGCCGTATATGCATGGATCGCGCTAATCTTTGCAGTTCCACCTTGGGTATGGGGTGGTATTTTTGATCGAATTTAAGGTTGCCAGTTTTTGTAATCCTGTTCGAAGGGACTCCAAGATGTTCGAAACGCCGGGCATCCTCCACGGTCTGGGTGCATATCTTAGAAAATGTCAAAAACAACGGTTCCATAAAAAACGATAAGCGCCGGTATCCCGAAAAAGACCTGTTTGAAAGCCTTGCATTTACCAGTGCCACGGGAACCTTGCGCCTTTTCATTTCAAACAGAAAATTTGGCCAGATATCCGACTCAACTATGACTACAATGGCAGGATCTACTTTGGCTGAAATGTGTTTTACGGAAAACGCCAAGTCATAGGGAAAGAAAAAGATTGCGCCCACATAATCTTTCAAGAACCTATTTGCTATTTCGATACCTGTTTTAGTGGAAACTGAAAAAACGATATTCTTATCCCTGAAACAACCACTTAATCGCTTAACCAGGGGAACTGCTGAGATGACCTCTCCCACTGAAAGCGCATGGACCCATATCGGCTTACTGTCCGGTTTGCGGGATCTATTCTCCGAAATACCCTCTGGAAGAGCTGCAAGTCCCAGTCTCGGAAGAAGCGTTTTCCGCCTCTTATCGGATGCTAGTACCATTGGGACTATCAAAGGAAATCCCAGCGCAATCCCTGTAAACATTAAAATATTGTAAAGAACGATCATTCTCTGGCCTTTCCTCTTTACTTTTCCTTACCCAAGGCATTTCAATTATCCCGACCAGGCTATCCACCGAACCAGCTTGTAGCTGCACCTCCTCCATGTCTGCGCTCCAAGAGCACTCGATACAGCCCTTCATAGTTTTTAAGACACCATCCACAGCCTCAATGTCCCCCTCCACTTCCGCGACCAGGTTTTAAGCTGACATGATGATCACTCACACTTTCTGTTTCAGTTCCTTGTGATGCCTGCCGATTGAAAGACTGCGCTTGAGAAGCGTGATACCTCTCTGGCGAATGGTTCTATGACTCAACCAAGCATAAACGGGGGTTCTCGGAATGTCAATTATCCTTATTCATACGGCTGGGATCGGGGTTTGCCCCCGCCTTGAGAAAATTGGCATGACCACATAGGCACAGCTATTCACACCTTCCCTAACCCGTATAACATTGTGCCAACACTTTTGCCGGATACCAAAAAATTTGGCTGCAGATATGTTAGGGTTTTCTTGGCTCCTTGGCCTTTTCGAGGATTTCTCTGATATAAGGAAGAATGTATACCTCCTCTCTGTTAAAGGAAGACAGAGCGCGGGCCAAGATTTCTATTCGGCGTTCAATTGTTTCGGATCGGTCAATAAAGATTTTGTAGGCCCCTTTGACTTTGCACAAACCTCCGGTGGCCAAGAAATCCCTATTTTCCAATTTCTCATAGACAACTTCAACACCAAGCTTCAAAGCAAGATCTTCAAGATATTCCAAAACCTTTCTGGTCTCCATGTTCATCGACAAAATCTATAACGATACGATTCACACATCAAGAATTAATTGATCCCAAAAGCTAAGGGATAGAGGTCTCTAAACCCTTCTTGACCCTGGGGATTTTTTGGCTCTCTGCTTCATCACAGCGATGTATGTCAGCCGGAGATCTCATGTATCATGGGAGTTATGTGACGATTTCAAGGGATAAAAAAATGGCCTTTACAGGTTTTTCCCAAGCATTGGAGTGTCTCTTCTGAATATTAGTTATCTCTCAACTCTAGGCTTTATTTCTAGCGCTCCAAGCAGTATTAACAATTTGTCCCTGTATTATGAAATGAATACGTTGCGCCAGTTTTATTTTGAAAAAGCGGTCTCTGATCATTTACAAAGAGCGCAAAACAGAAACTCATTTATAAAGGAGGAAGACATGGATAAGGATCAAATAGCAGAAATGATCCGAAAGAGATTGAACCTGGAAGATCAGGAGTGGTCGATTATTCAGGAGAACCCGAAGTTCCAGCAACTGTTTCAAAACGCTATTGAGGCAGCAAAATACCGATTGTGGTTGCTGAGGTTATTGAATCTAAAGGCTGTCATTCAGGGCATGTTGTTGGCCAGAAGCTTATCTTCGACAACTCAGGTAACCTGCTCACCAAAGAAAATCCTGATCGAGTGTGCGCCTTTTTGATGCCGAATCTAACGGTTCTGATCAATGCCTTTTTTGAAAACCTCATGAATGGCCGGGATCCCAATGAGGTGATGTTTAACACAACGGGATGTTTTGACACTGGCCCGAGTTGTGGCGGGTGGGGGCATGTGGTTGTGAGAATGAGTGCCGAATTGAAGTCTTGACCGAAGGGGTTTGCCTCTCATGGGCGCGATGACTATCCAGAAGGCAAATCCTGAAGATTGCATTCTGGTATCAGAAAACGGCACGGCCAGAGTTCTTTCCAAGTGATTTGGTGAAGTATAGGCCTATTTGCTTTTTCTTATGATGGAGCGCAGCTGCTTGCTTTCAATTCTCCATTCATCCATTTGCGCACCTCCAGAAATTATCTTTGTGATTATCTTTAGTGAATCCGACAGAGATGTAACATACGATTCTTTTACTCTGAGTGAAAAGCCTTTATTTACGTATTGCTTTAGCGCACCAAAGATAGTTTCAATCAGTTCATCGTCTTCAATGGGTATATCTATGGTAAAATCCCGTGTATTCATCGACACCATTAGTTCTTTTACTTCCTTCATTTCAGCCTACCTCTTTGTTTGTGGTTCGAACATTGAGACAATGACTTGGGGGAGCCTGATCCCATACGGTCACTCCAAGATACTTGACTCGTTATTTCTGTCTAGTGCATCCTTGATTAAGATTACCATTCGCAAAGGAACCTTACCAAAAAAACCCTCATTTTGTCAAGGATTAAAAAGGGTTATAGATCTCTGTCGTTTACATGGCAGAGAAAGGCCATTAAAGGCTTCCTCGCCGCCCTGCTCATTTACGTTCCTCGTGGATTCTAACTGGTTCAAAACTCTCTGCTTTATTTTTTACTCACCAAGTAGTATTAGAGATTGGTCATATGAGTTTGGGAGGGTACAAACCGAGGTAGATCTTTTTTGTAAGAAGGGGACGCATGAGCTCTGTAACATAGGAATTCTTGCACTTCAAACGCACATCCTCCCTCCAGTGAGGCATGCCTGTGTTGATAAAGAGATTCAAATCAAATGAAACCGTGAATAAACTATGGTGGTTTCACGACTCCTTCTGGCACGCTGCCCTTGTTAGGGAATTGGGCCCTGATCGGGCCAACCGACTGAACCTTGAGGTTTCGGAGAAAATATTCCGGATGATCACTCTGACCCTGTTACGTGAAAAGATTATTCAAAGGCCGCGCTCAATTCATGAATTGATGTTTGTCTTCAAAACGGTCTGGAAAAATGCCTTTTTTGATGAGCTTTATATAAACGAGCCCATTACCTATGACAGGGATATACGGCTATTTGGACAGGAAGTCAGTGTCATGCCTATGATTCTCTCAATAAGGCCATCTTGCTGGATGGCTATGAATGTGGTTGCCAGGCCCTCAGAAATGGGGTTATGAAGGCCTTGCACCTCAAACCAATTCACGAGATCAAGGAAAGCCTCGTCAAAGGCGACGGCCGATGTGTTATTATGATCACCTTCTCCCCCAATGACTAAATAGGTCATTCGCCTCTGTGAGGCGTTGAACCCGTGTTTGCTTCACACTACTCATGCCCGGGTACTAATAAACCGAGAGATACCGGTTTCACCGGTGGCCGCACAGAAAGAAGAGGAATCTTACTCCCCGGTTTTTTTGTATAGGCGGCCACAATATCATACAGGACAGGCCCACAGATTCTTCCCTGACAGCGCCCCATTCCTATTCTCGTTGCCCTTTTGATAGCTCCAGGCGTCTGAAAACCGTTTGAAAGTGCGTTTTTTATGTCCCCCATGGTCACATCTTCACAACGGCAAATCACGGTTTCATCAGGAATCAGGCTTATTGCTTCATCAGGAATCTTATAGAGGGCATTAAAATAATTTCCGAAGCTGAGATGATGCTTCCTCTGCGTGGTTAGTCTCTGAAATTGGGGTAAGAATTCACGCTCATCGAGCTTTCCTAGTTTCTTGAGTATCGAGAGTGCTACAAGAGCGCCTTCGTTCAGAGATTTCAGGGCACCTGCAATACCGGTTATCTCGCCAGCTGCATAGATGTTTTGAACGCTTGTCTCAAGATCATCCGTGACCTTCACCACCCATCCTCCCTTACCTTCTTCATATTCAAGCTCGCAGCCTGCAAGTTGGGGAAGTTCGATGTTTGGGGTGAAACCATACCCGATAGCAAGTGCACTGGTCTGGTATATCCTCTCACTGCCTTCTCGCACAGCCCCTTTTTGGTCTACCTTTGCAGTGAGCACTTCCTGGAGGTATTGATCTCCCCGTGCCTCAATGATCTTGGTTCTATGTCTGATGGGCACGCCGGAGAAAAGGAGTTTTGAAATATATCTGGCGCCTTCGGTCAGTTTTGAGAATTGATGAGAAAGCTGAGTAAGGAGCGCAAGCTTGTCAATCATTGAAGTCTGTTCCAAAACAGCGACCACGCTGCCACCATTTTTCACAAAATCATGCGCCACGGCAAACAGGAATAAGCCCGATCCTCCAATCAAGATCTTTTTGGAGAAAAGAATGCCCGAACTCTTCATGAAAACTTGAACAGCACCCGTGGAAATGACTCCAGGGAGTGTCCATCCCTTAAAGGGCAAGAACCGTTCCCGGGCCCCTGTTGCAAATAGAATAATTTCGGGTCTGATTGTAAAGACTCTCTTCTCGTCTTTTTCTACCAGCAGTTCTCTCTCCGGGTAGATGGCCAGTACCACGGTTCTATTCATTGCCGTGATCTTCTTCTCCTTGATATTGTCAATAAAGCGAAAACCGGTTTTTCTCACTTTATCTGATTCAGAGACGGTATGGGTACCTAGTTGTTCAGGGATCGTTCGTAGGATCTGCCCTCCAATGTGTATATTTTCATCCAGGAGCACCACATTCAGATTATGATCTGCAAGCCTGTTTGCTGCCACTATGCCTGAAAAACCGCTGCCGACAATAGCGACATCATACCGTTTGGGTTTCATCTATGGTTATCTCCATTTCCTCTTCAACTTCAACCATACAAGAACGCTGATTTTGGATGCCATTAATTGAGACCAGACATCCATAACAGACCCCCATCCCACATAGGGGGCCACGTCCTTCTCCCATGTCTTTACTTCTATTCAATATTTTATAACCAGCGGCATGCAGTGCAGCCAGAACGATTTCACCTTTATACGCACGAATTTCTTTTCCATTTACAAAAATTATAATCCTTTCGTTTCTCTTGATAGTGCCTATTCTTAAATCTTCCATGATGTCTTCCGTAATATCAGCTATCTCTCAACTGCATTATCTAAGAATAAAAATAAACTTCCAGGTAGCCACAAAGGCACCAAGACCCGCCCGCCTCGCCTAAGGCGAAGCCGATGGCGGGCAGGCACAAAGGATAGATATGAGTTTTAGCCATATTAGAAAAGGAAAAACGCATTACAATAAAGGGTATCAAAAAAAATAATTCTATGATCTTGGTGCCTTGGTGTCTTAGTGGCCGAATAGTTAAGAGTTAAATCTTTCTAATCTGAATTCATTGAGAGAAATTGGGGTGGTGTTGGTATCAATAAGTTCAGCAATTACTTCACCAGTAATGGGTGACAGAGCTACCCCATCCCCTTCGTGACCTGCTGCCACGATAAACCCCTCCACGCCGTCAACGTTACCAAGTATCGGCAGTCCGTCTGGTGTATAGGGCCGAAGCCCTGCAAATGCTCTAATGATGTGCGTATCTTTGAGTTGGGGAATAATGTGCATTGCATGAGTTGCAATATTCGTCATTGCCTGGTGCGTTGTTCGTGTATCAAAACCTACAAACTCTCGGGTGGAACCCAGTAAGAAATTGCCGCTCGATGTCTGATCTATGGATATACCCTCGCCCTCAGTTTCTGCCAGAGCAGGATCAAACTTGGCGGCAATATATTTGGCGGATAGTACACCCCTGTTGAGGACTGGAGGCATTGGTTCGGTTACCAAGAGTTGTCCTCGCCTGGGTTTTATGGGGATATCCAAATGAACCAGTTTGCCAATTTCAGGAGCATAAGCACCAGCAGCATTAACGATCGTGGTGGTTTCTATTTCACCTTTTATGGTTTTCACCGACCTCACTTGATGGGACTCTAATGCGATTCCTGTTACCTCGTTTTCAGTAAAAACGCGCGCACCCAATTTTTTCGCCGAACGGATAAAGGCATGCGTAAGCAATAGTGGATTTACCTTGCCATCTAAAGGAGAAAAGGTTGAACCAAAGATCTTTTCTGACAAGGATGGTTCCTTCTCTCTCGCTTGATGGATATCTAAAAGAGAAATATCTAACCCGATTTTTCTCTGTTCTACTACAAAGCGTTCCATAACTTTTAGTTCATGGTCATTTTCAATAACGATCATTCCGCCGCTATTTCTATATTCTATTTCAAAGTGCAACTCATTTTTCAGATTGCTGAATCTCTTTGTACCCTCTTGAGCCAACCGGAGATGTGAGCCAGGTTTCTTGGATTGCAAGAAGATCAATCCATCGCAGGCACCAGAGGTGCCTGAGATAAGCTCACCTTTTTCTAATAGTACAGCTTGTATTTTCCTCTTGGAAAGATGGTACAAGATAGAAGACCCGATTACGCCTCCTCCAACAACCACCACATCTGCCTTTCGGGGTAACAACTTCGATTACCTCCCAGCCCTTTGCGTTTTATGAAACGGTTACATTTGCTTGTCACGCGAAACTCAGAAGGAGATTCACTGTGATCACGCTACGTACCGAGAGTCATTTCTGAGGATTTCTTCGGTATGGCCTATGGGTGCTTGGCGTTGATGAATGCCTCTGTCAAAGAATTTCCTTTTTTCCCCTTGCCACAGAGCTCCCCCTACCGGACCAAAGGCCTATCAAACTGTTTTAGAGACCTATTGAGGCCAAGGCTTCTATAATAACTAATAATCCCGGGAGAATGAAATCATATATCGCACGGCTATGATTTTTTTTTTATGATTTTTTTATTGACACACGAGCCCCTTTTTCCTATAGGCTTTAAAAGGGACTCTTGCTGCCTGCTATCGCTTTTATTTGGATTCTGATGAATTCTGCAAGATTCTGATATGAACGTGTTGTAGCACTGTAAAGCGGTAAAGTCCATAGGCCCAGCTCCCCTAGCGCAACCCGATTCGTACAAAGAGCGACATAAGATGATTTAGGCCCGCAGGCATTGCCATCTTGCCGGGTTTCCAGAAAACTGATTGGGAAAGGGTAGTCGAACTATTAGAAAGGCCTCTCACCATATGGCAGATGTAATCCCCATCGGTGCCGCTCCGTATATACACGGCACCCTTCCAAAACCAAAGAATTTCTTGTATCCCCTCCCCGATTTACTGACTTTTTGTGATGGACCAACACATTGGGGAATAATTCCATGGCATAAAGAATTTTAGGCGGATTTAGTGCTAAAGCGATGATGTGGCGAATATGGGTTTATGGGATGCAAGCAACAGATTGGAAATTAGTGAATTATCAAGGATTCACTTTTTTCTGGGTCGTTAACCTTTAAGGAGGAAGAGTTATGAAAACAAAATCAAGATCCTATCTTTGGTGTCTGGTAAGCCCGTTGATCATTGTAATGCTGGTGTTCGGCTTGCCCGGGTTGGTTTCGGCCAAAGAACCGGTTAAGATCGGTGTTATGACACCTCTTTCACCCCCTGGCGCCACACTCCTTGGCAAGTTTATCGTCCAAGGAGCCCGGATGGGTGCTGAATATGTGAATTCAACGGGAGGTGTTTTAGGGGGAAGAAAGATAGAGCTTATTGTAGAAGACGACTCGGGAACACCAGAAAAGGGTATTGCCGGTTACAGGCGGTTGGTGACTCAAAAGGGTGTGTCAGCTATTATAGGTCAGGTTCACAGTTCGGTCATGATTGCAGTTGGCGAGCTTGCGGAAGCCTTAGGGGTGCCGATTTTTTCAACCCAGGCATCTTCGAAAGCAATCACGGAAAAGCACCTCATGACCACCTTTCGTACCCATGCGATTGATCCTGATCGTGCAAGAATGTGGCTCAAGTTCATAAAAGAGATGGGCTTCAAGCGAGTCGCCATGTTGGCAGAAAACACAGATTACGGTCTCGGACTGGTAGATGAGACCAAGATTGGTATGGCCAAGATGGGGCTCAAACTGGAGACAAAATCTCTCGTATTTGACAAAAAAGTGGTTGATTTAACCCCTCAACTTCTCGAGCTCAAGGCCTGGAGACCAGACCTCCTCATAGATATCCACAGTGTGCCGATCACCGCCTATCTTATGGTTAAACAGTCATATGATATCGGTCTGTTTCCTTCAACACCCATACTCGCCTCTTTTGATTGGCCTGGAAGATCTGAATTCTGGAAAAACCTGGGCGACAAGGGCAACTATATCCTCTTCATATCTTACTATCATCCTAATATGAAGCTAACAGAGAGGGGAGAGTGGTTTAAGAAAAAGTATGTGGAAAAGCATGGGGAATTCCCCATTTACGCTGCTTTCAATGGTTTTGGCCAAATTATGATACTTGCTGACGCTCTCGATCTGGCAAACTCGGATAAACCGTCTGAACTGATCAAGGCCCTCGAGAAGGGCAAATTCACAAGCTGGAATGGTTTGGTCACCTTTGAAAGGGGAGAGGGACCGTACTGGCACCAGTGGTCACCACCTCTGATGGTGCTCCAATACACAAAGGTTGGTCAATCTCCAAAGGACGCCCCTATCCTCTATCCTCCCAAGATGAAAACTGGTAGCTATACCTCGCCCTAGTCTTGTTGCAGCTGAAACGTGCCGGGTCTTCTAGACCGCTGCAAAAGGAATTGAGAGAGGGCTCAACCAGAAACAACAGGAAAGGTGTGCCCTGAGAATGGTACAGTGACAGTATGATTGATTCATTCCTCCTTTACCAGTCCTTAGTGGCCGGTATCGTAATAGGGATAATCTATGCCCTGATGGCCATAGGAATCACCTTCATTTACAGCATCATGAAGATGATCAACTGGTCTATGGGTGAATTCTATATGATGGGCAGTTACCTCCAGTATTTCCTGGTGGTCTATATACTGGGCGCTGAACTATGGTTCTTAGGTATCCCCTTATCCATGGCTGTGATCTTTGTGGTAGGAATGTACATTCAGAGGTTCCTGTTGAAACCAATGTTTGTGGGAGAGATGGAGAGAAAAGATGAATACGCCACTGTTATTACCATCGCAATGATGGTATTTTTTAGAAATCTGGCCGTTGTTTTAGCTGGTCCTAATCAATTTTGTCCCCCTGATTATGCTTCTCCTACCTATATTGGACCCCTTCCGGTGAGCGGAAATCGATTTGTTGCTCTTATTGGAACTCTCGCAATTCTAGGGTTGTTCTATTTGATTGTGAAGAAAACATGGGTTGGTAGGGCCTTGCGAGGATCTGCTCAGAACCGAGTTGGTATTCAAACTGCTGGAGTCAATGTCTTACGGGTGGATCAGGTCGCTTTCGGGATTGGGGTTTCTTTGGCAGCTGCTGCAGGTGCCCTGCTCGCCCCAATCTTTCTTGTGTGGCCGGAAAACGGGGCTGTTGCAACCATGAAAGGCTTCGAAATCATCGTTATCGGTGGGCTCGGGTCTATTCCTGGCAGTCTTGTTGCAGGCTTGCTTCTCGGAATTGTAGAGAGTCTGGGCTCTGTGCTTATCTCTCCCTCTTTTAAGGACGTTTATGGATTCATATTGGTTCTGCTCTTATTGGTGATCAGGCCGACTGGTTTATTCGGAGAACGGCAGAGGGTGGCGTGAACTCAAAATACGTATTAGGAAATCTTCTATGATGAACCGCACAAGCACCATCTTGGAGATAGAAAACCTGACAAAGAGTTTTGGAGGGCTAAAAGCCGTTGATGGGCTTTCAATGTCAGTCGAAAAAGGGGAGATCAGGGGAATTATCGGCCCTAATGGCTCGGGTAAGACCACTCTGGTAAATCTGATCACTGGAATTTATGATGCAACCTCAGGAGCTATCTATCTGGGTGGAGAACGGATTGACAGATTAAGGCCTCATGTCCGAACCTCAAAGGGGATCATCAGGACGTTCCAGATCCCAAAGGTTTTCCGCAATATGACTGTTTTGGAAAATCTGCTGGTTCCGGCCTTTTCAGACAGCCAGGGGGATCGATATAAACGTCATAAAGAGGTTGTTCAGCAGGCACAGGATCTGCTGAAATTCGTGCAGCTCGAGCATATGAAAAACGAATTGGCTAAGACCCTCTCAGGGGGCCAACTCATGTTGTTACAGATTGCCCGGGGTTTCATAATAGATCCCCTCAGGTTATACCTTATGGATGAGCCTTTTGCTGGGGTAAACCCTCAAATAAAGGGCGTGATTATGGAATCAATCAAAGAGATGAACCAGGAAAAGGGGGTCACTTTTATCGTTGTCAGCCATGAGATGCCCGCGATACGGCGACTATGTGGAACGGTATCGGTGATGCATGAAGGGCGTTCCATTGCTGAAGGGAGTTTGGAGGAGGTAGCCAATATCCCTACCGTAATTGAGGCTTATATTGGTGGATGACATGCCACTGCTTTCAATCCAAAATATGAGCTGTGGGTATTTTGAGGGGATTGATATCTTGCGTAATGTTTCCATAGATGTGGATCAAGGATCGTTTACCGGAATTATCGGGCCCAATGGAGCCGGAAAATCGACCCTCTTAAAAGCCATATTCGGGTTCCTTCACCATAGCGAGGGAAAGATATTTTTCATGGAGAAAGAGACCCGGAGGCTGAGTCCGTTTCAGATCAAAAAGCTTGGCATAAGCTACATTCCGCAAGGGATCAACAATTTCCCCCATATGACGGTACGTGAGAACCTCCTTCTGGGTGCCTGGACCTTTAAGAGGGAGAAGGATCGGATAAAAAAGGGTCTGGAAACGGTGTACGATATATTTCCGGTAATTTTTTCAAAAAGGAATCATAAAGCAGAGTTCTTAAGTGGTGGTGAGGCCAAGATACTCTCTATCGCCAAGGAGATGATATCCAGTCCAAGTTTGCTCTTAGTTGATGAGCCCTCTGCAGGTTTGGCGCCCAAGATTGTGTCGTATGTGTATGAATTCCTCCGTCGCAGTCGTGATGAGGGTATTACCATCCTTTTGGTGGATCAAAATATAAATCAAGCTATTGAGAATTCAGAATATCTTTACATGCTGGAGATGGGATCGGTGGCTATGGAAGGTGGCGCCCAAATGTTCAAAGAAAACCTCCGAGACATTATTCGGGATTCGCTGATCGGGACTTAGATTCATGGGTAAGAAAGCCTTTCTCTTTCCGATTGTTGCTTATGCCGTGCTCGCTCCGCTGCCTTTCTGGTTGGGAGAATACTACACCCATGTCTTAAACATGTGTTTCTATTATGTGATCATGGCAGCAAGCTGGAACCTGATTGCTGGATATACAGGCCAGTTTTCCCTTGCCCACCATGCCTTTGCTGCCATGGGAGGGTACACCTCCGCACTTCTGGTTATCCATTACCAGATCCCCATCCTGTTGGGGATCCCCTGTGGCGGGATCCTTGCCGGGGCCTTTGGCTACTTTCTGGGGACCTTGTGCTTAAGAATGAGGGCCATTTATTTGGGATTATCTACCTGGGCCTTTTCCGAATCCTTCAGGATCACTCTCAGTATGGCTTACAAGCTCACGCGCGGGGACCTGGGGCTTTCCACCCCTCGCCTTCTGGAGACAGCTCTGGCCTTCCCTTACTATTACATCTTCCTTCTCCTTGCCCTCGTTTGCCTTTTCATCATGTACAAAATCGTACACTCTAGAGTTGGGTACTATATGAGGTCAATCCGTGATGATGAGGAAGCAGCATTAACAATGGGCGTGGATACAGTCAAGTGGAAGCGGTTTGTATTTGTAACGAGTAGCTTTTTTGCAGGAATCGCTGGTGGCTTTTATGCCCATTACATTGGGTTGCTCAGCCCCGTATCAGTAGATTTCAATGAGATGGCTATCCTTCTCATTATGGTGATCACCGGAGGATTGAGAACCTTTGTCGGGCCGATCATCGGAGCTGTTTCTATAGAACTCCTATCCGAATTCTTGCGGGAGTACGGAGAGATCCGGATGGTGCTATTCGCCTTTTTGGTGATTATCATTATGCGCGTCAATAGGGAAGGGATAGTAGGAATTGGTAAGGTAATTTTACCCAAAATCAAATCTGTTTTGCCCTCTCGTCAGCTTTGACAGATTTCGGGGCTCAAATCTTTTCAGACTGACCGAGAATCTTTCCCGTGTTCACCCCACCATCCCAACTCTTCCATTGGCCCCAAAAGAGGGTGGAAAAGAGCCGCAAGCAATACCAGCAAATACCAGCGGATGGCGATCCCCCAGTGCAAGGCACGTTGCAAGGAGAAGATAGAAAGGGTTGTCTATATCCGCTCGCCCAAATTTTTCATTAAGCTGAGTGGGGAAAGCAAATACATCCTTCTCAGCCCCAAGGTAATAGAAAAGCTAATTAAGAAGAAAACCACAAGTGAATGATGTTTCATTCTTTAGGCAAAACAGGGCGAAACTCTAATTCATGAGGAACGGGACGTCGCTGCAGAAATTGCGTTGCAAAGCACGTTCTGCGTCCCCCTTTTTAGGCTATTTATTGTTTTCTCAAGAGTGCAGACTCCCTTATGCTCACGAACCGCTATCCTTATTGTTCCTTTTAAACTTCAGTTCTATCTGGGTAGGTTCCTTTATGAAGGAGAGTTGTTGATTCGGTGGTTTGTTGTATACCTCGACATTGATAGATTTTCTTATTTCATTCTGTGGAATTGCCAATCTTGCACCCCTGTCTTTGAGAAAAGCTTTAACGGTTTTGCGATTGAATGTTGGAATACCAAGTTTGTGAAGGTCTCTGCATTCGTCATTATCAATTGTAAAGACAGGTATATTTGCATCAACAATTCTTTTTGCCATTGTATAAGTTTTTGAGCCTTTCGGTCCAAAAGGAATGAACACAATATCCGCAAGAATACAGGATATCCAGTTCCTCTCCATTATATTTTTTCGCAACTGCCTTGTCTCATCTGGACTACTAACCGAGAGCATCAACAATTCACCATTCTCAGCTCTCCTGAAATACTCATCTCTTTCGGGAAATTCATGCAAAGGTGGATAAAACCTGTCTCTCAAAAAAGATTCAAATGTCTCGGCTCGTAAGCCCTTTGCAGAAAATAGTGTTACCGTGGTGTTTTTTCTAAACAGCCCTAATCTGAAAATCTCGGTCTCCATTACCGAATGCCAGCTACCAATATAATTCATTTCATATTCTCTTACAGTAAATAGAACCTGATTTGTCTCCATCATTGCCAATCCAGTAATCGAATCACCCGAAATTACTGCCATAGTGAAGTGCTCAAGAAATTCCAATGGGCCACTATAATAAATTTTATCAGGACATTTATCGCCCAGCCTTTCAATGAGTTTTTGTGGGTATTCAGAATCGTTGGGAGGTATTATTTTATATTCCATAGTTTTTTCACAACCACATTTATTTTCTGTTCAATACTTTCTATGCTTTTGCCTCTTTCAACCAAGTTATGTGCTTTCTCCGAAAGTTCTGTAAGTTGCTTATGAGTTTCATTACTGTTATTGAAACAGGGAATAGCAAAGTTATTCATAATAGATGGTGCTCCAAATCCCCTTCCGGCAGACGAAAAGCTTCTTATGAAATCATTAACAATCTCTGAATTTAGTATGGCGCAAAGATAATGTGCCGTATCTTTATCATCTACAGGAAAAAAAGAAGTTGTATCCGTAGAAACCAATGTCTTTGTTCCAAAATCAGTCCTAATACTTGACAACACAACTGCTGACATTTTTGCTGCCATCCTTTTCCATGCTATCCTGTATTTGGCAAAAGTATATTCTCCTATTCCATACATTGCATAAAATTCTGTCTTTTCTGCAAGCTCTTTCACGACACGAGAGCCTCTTGATAGCAAAATTTCTTTGAATTGTCTTAAATAAGCGTAAGTCAAAGGGGCCGCTTGAATCATCCAGTTTTCGCTAAAAGGAACCCGCTTTTTGGGATCTTGTGATATCAGTAAATAAAAATGAGATTTCATGCCAAATTTTACTATTTCGCCGCCACTTACTGCGGGGAATACTAAATCAGGTTCTATTGCTGCTTGAACTGATTTTATCTCTCGCTTCCCCCTGTCATACATGTTGTCTATAACGAGAACACCGTCTGGTCTTACTTCCTTTAGTCGCAGCCAAAAAATACCGTAAGGTTCTACCCTTGCACCAAGATGGGCTCTATAAGGATTTTGTCCTTTTAATTTTGAATACGCCGTTAAGTCGTCAGTGTTTGCCGTTTGCCAGGATGAAGATAATTTGTCCAGATTGATGGGTATTGCCTGTATCTCTTCTATCTCACAATTTGCTTTG
>Ga0114919_10001288_pt1 | contig 20011 bp, 15 predicted proteins | sample BlataG_FD_88682 | JGI IMG/M metagenome (GOLD analysis project Ga0114919, IMG submission 88682) | Deep subsurface microbial communities from Black Sea to uncover new lineages of life (NeLLi) - Black_00105 metaG | ecosystem: Environmental > Aquatic > Marine > Oceanic > Sediment | place: Atlantic... | reverse complement strand
GTATAGTGAAGTTAACAATGAGGATTATTCACCATTGTGGGTATATTGATTCTTGTAGTATTTAGCAGGTTTATTAACAGTTTATCAACCGTTGTACTGTCGCGCGTTTTTTATTATTGGCTTTTTGATATTTCATGAAACACTACTGTACAAGTCAGGCAAAATTACCATTCCCGCGAAAGCGGGAATCCGGCTGTTTCATAGGCGTTTTCTGGACCCCAGCCTCCGCAGGAGTAACAAAATTGCAAAGTGTGCTTGTTTAATTTTTTTTCAAATATCAATAGAGGCCAGGGGAGAGTGGGCGGCATTGGATTGTATTTGATATTAAGGGGTGTCCAGATTTACTTGCAGGCTTGCTTTAGGCAATTATAATAGTCATCTACACATAAGGCTGGTTCGTATAGGTACAGGCTGGGTAGAATCAGGGTTTAGTCGCGGGGAGCGAAGTGACAAGGAGAATATGAAAAAAGTAAATAAAGAAAAAACGGAAACTACAGAAAAAGGGTTGTTTGTAGGTTTTGATATTGGAAGTAGTTTTGTGCATTATGCTGTTCTTAGTGGCGACAAAGAGGTAATATACTCACCCAAAGCAATAATGCACTTCGCCAATCCAATTGAAGTAATAAAACAAGCGTGGTGGGATATAATCCAAAGATTCAATAAAGATAAAATCAAAAATACCGCGTTTACAGGGAGTAACGCAAAGGTTTTTCCAAGGGTGATGAAGGGTTTAACTTATAATTTTGATAGTGTAACAATTCCAAAGGGAGCAGAGTTAGTTAGCCCGGATGCGGATTATATCTTTCATATAGGAGCAAAAGACGCATATTTTTTTGGTTTGGGAAAAATAAATGGTAAAAAGATTATTCAAGAGTGGAGAACAGGAACTAAATGTGGTGGCGGCTCCGGCACACTAATAGAAAAACAGTGCAGAAGACTGTTTGAAGGCGAAATTCCTCTTCCTGCGTTGGAAAATGCCGCGATAGATGGAGATTGTAACGAAAGGGAGAGTGTTAAAAACCACAACAGGGCGAAAATGCAATTGAGGCTGGAAGAGATTTTTGCCAAAGCGGCAAAAGAGGCTCAAGGGTCAAAGGAACCGAGTGAATTTTTAGCGAGGTGTGGTGTTGTTATTCAGTCCGACTTGATTCATAAACAAAACGAGGGTGCGAAAAGAAAAGATAACTTAGCAGGGCTTTTTAAGGCGGTTGCGCGGAATTATAAAATCGATGTTATCGGGGCGAGAGAATTTAACGAGTCTGAGAACCCACATAGCGCGATGGCAACGGGAGGGGTGTTCACTAACGACCTTATAAGAGAGAACTTGGAGAATCTCCTTAGAATCTCTATAGAAAGGCCAAAACATTACCATAACATAGCGGCCATAGGCGCAGCACTGAGAGGGATGGAAGAAAACCACAGCTTCTTTTTTGATTTTGAACAGCTTGAAAAAGTAGCGGAGTACAGCAGGGAAAGAAGACAGTTTGCTCCCGCTCTTTTTGAATATCTCGGACAAGTAAAGGAACAAAATGAGAAATTAGAAGAAAAAATACAGGATAGAACAGAGGTTATCATAGGTATTGATGGTGGAAGTACAACAACGAAAGGGGCTTTGGTTGAATTAAGAACAGGAAAACTTCTCGACAAACTTTATATTAAAACTTATGGCAATCCCGAAAATTCATTAAAACGTGTTATAAAATACTTGAGCAGACACAGGGACAAAGTGATTGTCAAGGGAGTGGGCGCCACTGGCTCTGCAAGAAAACTATATGAGAAGATTTTGGTTAGCAAGCGGAAATGTGAAGAATTGGCAAAAAAGGGGATGGAAATTACAGATAGAATAACTGATGAAATTACCTGCCATGCTCTCGGCGTTAAACACCACAACTCTGATATTGATACTATCTTTGAAGTAGGAGGCCAGGACATGAAGTTTACCAGTTTCACCAAGGATGGAACAGTCAAAGAAGCAAAAATGAATTACAGCTGTCAGGCAGGTTCCGGCCAGACGCTTGAAAATATGGCTGATGTTATAAATTTGAACGTGGAAGATTCTCTGCAGGAGTCTGCGTTAAGCGCAAGACGAGTTCCGGTGATTGACTCGACGTGTGGTGTTTTTATGGAGATGGACGAAAACAGGCTCGTGGCGGAAGGTTTCAGCAGGGAAGAGATATCTGCGGCGATACTAAGGGGAACGGCTGCAAGTTATTATCATAAATTTGTTGGTGGCCCTCAACATGTCGGAGAGAAATGCTCTGCACAGGGCGGGCCTCCTCTGGGAAAAGCTTTTCTTGCTGCGCTTGCGCAGGTAACGGATAAACAGATAGAGGCCTATCCTCACAGGGAAATGTTCGGAGCATGGGGTCAGGCTTTAGACATTATTGACAACATTAACCAATTGGAAAAGCAAAAGAGGAGGCATGGAACTGCTTTTAGAGGTTGGCATTTAGTGGATATGCCTTTTGAGAAGCGAAAGGTCCCTTGTCGGGAGCTATTTAAGGAAAAATCCTGTGGGATAAGAGACTGTCAACTTGAGGTGTTTTCGATTGAAGATGACACAATAATTACAGGGGGCTTTTGTCCACGGGGGAATTCGGAGGCTGCGAAAAAGCCGAAAACAAACTATGTTGAGAAATATCATAAGATATATGAGAAGCATTTCAAACGGCAGGGAAGTTTATTAGAAAATATCACTTCCGAAAAACAAGATAAAAGCGCAATAAGAACTGTAGGGATTAAGAGGAGTACTGCAACTCTTGGTGAAAAAGGGATATGGAGTGCTGCTTTGTTGAAGAGACTTGGATTTTGGCCTGTAGTCTCGCCAAGGACTGACAAAGAAATCGCGAAAAGAGGGATAGACAACTCAAGGACCGACTTCTGCATAGCCAGGAAGTTAGCGACGGGACACGCAGCCGTCTTAAATGAGAATCCGAATATAGAGTACCTGTTCAACCCGAGTTTTATTGAGCAGAGGAAAGACAGCCCTCCGGACTTGAAATACTGTATTTATACGGAATCGGAGGGATATATTCTAAATGATGTGCTTTGTCTTGACAAAAACAAACAGATCAATCCTGTTTTGCACTTTGGGGATGAACAGCTTCTTATTCAGGCGGTTAGGCAGGAATTTGACAGGTTGGGGTTTAAATTCACAAAGGGACAGGTGAAGGACGCCATTAAGTATGCAGAAAAGAAAGAAGAAGAATTTAAGAACGAGCTGTACAAACAGGGGGATAAGTTCTTAGAAAGAATTCAAGAAAATAACACAAAAGGGTATGTTGGCATCGGCAGAGATTATGTGCTGCTTGATCCCGAGGCAAGCTCGGATTCGGGAGCTATGTTTTCGCAAATCCGGGGCTTGGATTACATACCACAAATCTTTTTAGAACATAAATTCAGGGATATTCCTATCGAGGACGTGGTGGACAATGAGTTTTGGGTCCAGAGCGTGAAGATATTGAAAGCCAATTTGTTTGTGGCGAATTATCCTAACTTGTTTGCTGTGAGAATGATGAATTTTGGTTGTGGGCCGGATAGTCTGAAGATTTATCAGGAAGAAAAGATTCAGCAGGCAGCAAGTAAACCTGTACTGGTCCTGCTCACGGACGCTCAAACCAACAATGCTCCTTTTGTAACAAGGACCGAAGCTCATGAAAGGGTGGTGAATCAAAATAAGCTAAAAAAAATAAAACTCGCAGATATACAGTTAAGAAAATACTCAACGGAAAGGAATGATAAAAGGGTCTGGATGTTACCTTATATGGGAGATGCAAGTTTTGTTGGAGCTTCAGCTTTTAAACATTTCGGTATTAATGCCAGGGTATTACCAACCAATACGGAAAGAGGATATGAGATTGCGAGAAAGCACATCTATACGGAGGTTTGCCATCCTCTCAAGGGCGTTGTGGGTGATGCACTGGGTTTTCTGCTGGGGGAAGTTGAGAAAAAGGGCAAGAAGTACGTAGAAGAGAACTATCTTGTTATGCTTCCTACGACGAGCGGGCCTTGCAGATTTGGAAAATACAAGGAGCTATTGAGAGAATTTATGGACAGGGAAGGACTCCAGGAAGTTCCGGTGGCAGGGCCTTCTTCGGAAACCGATTATTTTGACATACCTTTACCACAAAAGTTCGGCTCATCGGAGAAAACGAGGGTGCAGCAAATACTATTCAAGGGGATAAATGCGTCAGATTTATTGGAAGATATAACACTGAGGTTCCGTCCGTATGCTGAAGATAAAGAAAAAATAAACAGGTTAAAAAAAGAAAGATTAATTGAATTGGAAAGGGTTGTAGAAAAAGGTGCCGAAACATCAGAGATAGTTCAATGGGGCAGAGAAACTGTGGCTCTATTCAAAGAGACCAATCTACACAAGCATCGGAGATTTCCTCTTGTTCTTTACATAGGGGAGATTTATATGAGGCATCACGACCCCTACACTGATAATGTAATTGAAAAGTTGGAAGAAAAACATTTGGAAATGATAAGGGACCCTGTAACGGACTGGTTAGATTATGTAAATCAAATGAATCAAAGAAATTCCAAAAGAGATATGAAATTGGGAATTAAAGATTTCAACCTGCTCAGGACAATAAGGGAAGCGAAAAAGTTTAGCAGGACTTATATTAAGGGCAAATATATGTCTTATGTCGAGACGAAAATAGCCGAACCATTTCGTGAGGTGCTTTCTGGCAGGCACTGTCTTCCCAAGCCAATGGAAATAATTGAAACTTTGGAAAGGCGGCACGAATATCATGGAAACATCGAAGGGGAATCTCCCTTAAGCACGGGGATTGCGTATTATTTTATGCATGACCTGATTAAGCCTAAAAACGGCGCTTATATCTCGGGGATATTTCATATTGGACCTTTTACCTGTATGCAGGAAGGGGTTGCGACAGCAAAGATAGAAGCGATGGCAAAAGAATTACGGAAGAGGAAGCCGGATTTGGTTTTTCCAATTATTCATGCCTTTTTCGGTGATTCACCGAATCCGAATTTAGACGCTGAAATCGCGGTCTTCAAAGAGCAATGCTATCAGAAAAGAGAAATGCTGAAAGAAAAATACGGGTGAAAACGGCCAATTGGAGGTGCTCATCTTTACGCCATTAGAAATAAAGAGTTCTAATCGTGCAAACATAAGGTCTCTATCAGGGTTTACGTTAATAGAGCTTTTGGTGGTGGTTGCCATTATCGCGCTGTTAATGGCGATATTGCTGCCGACGCTGAGTCGCACAAGGGCGCAGGCAAAGGCAGTTGCCTGTCGGATGAACTTAGAACAATGGGGTCTCATCTTTTCGATGTATACTATGGATAACGATGGCTATTTTCCCAGTGGCAGCAGCGGAAAGATGTGGACAGAGGTGCTGGAGCCCTATCATAAGGAGCCGGATCTTCGCTGCTGCCCGATGGCTACGAAACTGGCTTCGCCCGAAGGCGCACCAAACCCACAGGGCGGAAAGTTTTTAGCTTGGGGTGTCTTCGACGAGACTTTTGCTGCTCTAAATCTGGAAGGTGTTTACGGTAGCTACGGGATGAATGGCCACGTCTCTAATCCGGCGCCGGGGCCGGAGTTGGACCCGTGGGGACGTGATACCACAAAGAACTGGAGGAGTGCCGATGTTAGAGGTGCAAGTAATATACCGCTGTTTTTGGATTGCATGTGGCTTGGGGGCCTGCCAGAGCATTATGACCGGCCTCCGGAGCATGATGGCGAGTGTCAATTTGGACTTGTAGGACCTGGCATGAAGTCTTTCTGCATCGACCGACACAACGGGTGGACAAACGGTGTTTTTGTAGATTTCTCTGTCAGGAGGATTGGCCTTAAGGAGTTGTGGAAGTTGAAGTGGCACCGCAAGTTCGACACAGATGGTGGGCCAGCGCGAGATGAATGGCCTGATTGGATGAAAAAATTCAAAGACTTTGAATAACCAAGCCAGCGATTGATTATAGTGGCACTGGCTTTGTGGATAACGCCTCCCTTGGGTGGCAAATTGCTTGTCACTTTTCTTCAGAAGGCACCATGAAAAGCGCCTCTACATCCTTAATCACCTCTGCATAACAGTTATCAATGCTTTTGACCATTTTGTGGGAAACAATCTTTATTTTGCATTTTAAGGACTTACCCTGCTGACTAAAGTAGTCTTCAAGGGTAGATATTTTTTCCTGGGAAAGTTGTTTCCTCTCGTCGATGGGACGGTATCCCAAGGCAATGAGCACGCGTGTGCGTTGTGGTTCAAGCTTTCGCCTTGCGATATCCACTTCACATGCTTGGTCGCACCCGGTGCACATCATCAGTCCCACCAATTCGTCAAACTTTACCAAAGTGCCGCATTTGGTGCACTTGAGGTCGAAATGGAAGGTGGGGTCTCCTTCCATGAAGTTCCAGAAATGGCCCTCCTCATAACACGGCTCCAAAGGCAGTTTATTATGGAAGCAAAAGCAGGTGGATACCTTTCCGCAATGAAAACATTTTTTCATTACAATCAGACCGCTGGCAACATTAACCATTTCCCAGAAGTGTAAGCAATTTTCTTTCTGCATATCTGCCCCGTGTGATAACCGGGTTCATTACAGTTACAAAACATTACTTTAGGTTGATGGCCGGAATTACCTAATCAATTCTACATAAAATGTCGGCTGTTTGGGTCGCAAAAAAACTAATAGAAAACATAAAACAAATTAATCTTTGTTTAGAACAATATCCTTGTTGGCAACAGGTACCCTTTTGGCGTCCTTACACCGGGCGTTTTTTATACAAGGCCCTGGTCGAGCATCGCATCGGCGACCTTGACGAAGCCTGCGATGTTCGCACCCATTAGGAGGTTGCCAGGCTGGCCATATTCTTCGGCGGCTTCGTAGGATTGCTTGTGGATGGCAATCATAATGTTGTGAAGCCGGCGCTCGACCTCCTCGCGTCTCCAGGAGAGGCGCAGCGAGTTTTGCGACATCTCCAACCCGGAGGTGGCGACTCCGCCGGCGTTTGCGGCCTTAGCGGGGCCAAAGAGTATTTTATTGGTGATGAATTGTTCAATGGCCTCGGGAGTACTCGGCATATTGGCACCCTCAGCGACAAGACAGCAGCCGTTCTTGAGCAGCGTTTTTGCATCGTCGCTGCTAATCTCGTTCTGTGTTGCGCTGGGGAAGGCGCAGTCGCATTTAATTGCCCAGGGCCTTTTGCCATCGAGATAATCGACACCGAATTTCTGGGCATATTCCTTGATGCGTCCGCGTCGGACGTTCTTCAGATCCAGCACGAAGGCGAGTTTCTCAGCGTCAATGCCGTCGGGGTCATAGATTGTGCCGTTGGAGTCAGAAAGACTGATGACCTTTGCGCCGAGCTGGATGAGTTTTTCTACGGTGTACTGAGATACGTTTCCGGAACCCGAGACAGTACAGACCTTGCCCTCGAGGTTCTCACCGCGGTTTTTTAGCATTTCTTCGGCAAAGAACACACAGCCGTATCCCGTGGCTTCCGCACGAATGAGTGAGCCGCCCCAGTTGAGTCCTTTACCGGTGAAAACACCGGTAAACTCGTTGGAGAGACGCTTGTACTGGCCGAACATAAAGCCGATTTCACGGCCACCGACACCGATATCGCCAGCCGGAACGTCGGTATTAGGGCCAATATGGCGGAAAAGCTCGGTCATAAAGCTCTGGCAGAAGCGCATAACTTCGTTGTCACTCTTGCCCTTAGGGTCAAAGTCTGCCCCGCCCTTAGCTCCACCCATGGCTAAGGTGGTAAGCGCGTTCTTGAAGACCTGCTCGAATCCAAGAAATTTGAGGATGCTCGCATTGACAGTAGGATGGAATCTGAGGCCACCCTTGTATGGACCAAGTGCGCTGTTGAACTCGAAGCGGAATCCACGGTTGATATGGACGTTACCCTTATCGTCCTGCCATGGCACCCGGAAGATAATTTGCCTTTCCGGCTCGACCAATTGCTCAAGGATCTTGGCCTTGATGTATTCTGGATGTTTCTTGAGCACCGGACCTAGGCAATCCAATACTTCTTTCACCGCCTGGTGAAATTCGGCCTCACCGGGATTGCGTTTGAGGACTTGTTCGTAAACGGCCTGGGTAACAGTGTTTTCTGCCATTTGAATAGCCCCTATGAGAAATTAGATTTTATGTTGTTCGCAACTGTTATAATAAGTTACACTAATAGCAAAACTGTATAGTTATCTTTGCAACGACAGGCAACAACTGTAATATACTTATATTGTCGTCGTAACACAAGGGTTTAAATGGTAATAGAATTTATTAGGACGGCTTATAATGCATGTAGAAACGCTTAAGATATTCTGTGATTTGGCTGAGCTGCGAAGCTTTTCAAAGACCGCCGACAAACATTTTCTAAGTCAATCAGCGGTTTCACAACAGCTTGCCCAACTGGAAGTTGCGCACAAGTGCCAGCTACTGGACAGAAAGAAGAGGCCGCTGGCACTGACGGCATCAGGACAGTTGTTTTACAAGGCCGCCAAGGATATGCTTGACAGATACGAGCAATTGAAGAGTGAGCTAAATTCTCTGAGGTCCTCGGCCGAGAGCAGAATAAACGTAGGTGCAATCTACAGTATCGGCATGCACAGTTTGCCGAACTATGTTAAAAGATTTATGACCAGCTATCCTAAAGTTAATGTTCACATCGAATACTTAAGAGCCAGCAGAATTTATGAACTGGTTTTAGCGGGCGATATTGATATCGGTCTGGTGGCTGTGCCGAAAAGGGACAAGCGGCTCGATGTTTATGACTTTGAGGCCGAGCCGTTGGTTTTCGTTTGCAGCCCGAAACATCCTTTGGCAAGCGAATCGCAGGTTGACATTCATCAATTGCAATTCGAAAGATTCATCGGCTTCGATGAAGATGTTCCTACCCGGATATGGATAGACAACATTTTACAGCGTTATAATATTACTATCCGGCCGGTGATGGAGTTCGATAACATCGAAACCATCAAGCGTGCGGTGGAGATAAACTCAGGGATAAGCATATTGCCGCAGACTGCAATACTCCAGGAACTTGGCAGCGGAACGATAAAGGCGATACCTTTTTCGAATGAGAATTTTATCAGGCCAACGGGCATAATTGCTCGCAAGAATAGAATTTTTAGCCAGGCCGGCCGATACCTCATCGAACTGCTCCGTAAAAAAGAATGAGGCATAGGTAAGTAGATGGTTCCACGCATCACGAGGTACGGGACATGTCAATTAAAGCAGTGATATTTGATTTAGATGGTACGATAACTCAGCCTTTCTTTGATTTTGACACCATTCGCGAGGAGATGGGGCTGGGGCGGGGTTCGGGGCCTGTTTGGGAGGCGATGGAGCAGATGTTACCGCAGCGGCGTCTGGAAGCTGAGAAAATACTGCATTTCTACGAGAGGCGTGCAGTAACACAATCCCGCCTGAATGCCGGTGCGAAACGGACACTGGAGGCGCTTCGCAAAGCCGGTATCCATATCGGGATATTGACGCGTAACAGACGAAACAATGCCCTTGCCGTTGCCGAGAAGCATAACTTGAAATTCGATGCCGTCGTAGGTAGAGAAGAGGGCCCTGTCAAACCCGATGCGTTCGGGGTGTTGCGAATATGCCGACAGTTCGGGGTAGGACCGCAGGAGACGCTGCTGGTGGGTGATTATCTTTTCGACCTGCTCTGCGCGAAAGCTGCGGGAGCCGTTGCGGTGCTGCTGGCCAATCACAACCAGGCCGATGAGTTTGCCGAGCACGCGGATTTTATTATCGAAGACGTGGACCAGATACTTCAAATTATCGAAGAGAAAAAGGGAAATTAGCCACTAAGGCACACCTGTGCCTGCGCTACTACCTGTGCTTGCACAGGTGCAAAGAAATTGAAGGTTAAAAAATAATCATTTATCAATAATCAAATCCTGGTGTCTTTGTAGCCAAGAACGAAAATAAAATTATGAATAAAAAGATAGTTATGAAAATTTTCATCATTTTTTTAGTGGCGATTCAGACTTGCTGGGCTGATGGGCGCACGGGGGGTTTGGCCGCCTCGGAACCGGAGAACGCAGACGCTAATTCGGTTGAGGCGATCTTGAAAAAATTAAACCTGAGAACCGCAGAGCTTAAATCCTACCAGGGACAGATTGAATATCTGTTTCGCCAGCCATTGCTCGAATCAGAAACCCTGCGAAAAGGCGTTTTGTACTTTCAAAAGTGCGGCAAAAAATCTGATTTGAGGATGAATTTTGAAACGCTTGAACAGGACGATGAGCCGGAGCAAAAATACATCGAGCATTATATTTTCGATGGTGTCTGGCTTACTCACATCGATTACCAGATCGAGGAAGTCAAGCGTTATCAACAAGCCGAGCCGAACAAGCCCGTGGACGCCTTTGATTTGGCCCGCAGGAATTTTCCAATAATTGGCTTTAGCGAAACTGAAGATTTGAAAAAACAGTTTGAAATAAGGCTGGTTGAACAAGGGAAAAGAGGACAGGAAGATTTCATTGGATTGCATTTGAAGGTAAAACCCGATTCGATTTACAAGGATGACTATGCTTCTATCGATTTTTGGATTGATAAAAGGTTCTTTCTGCCGGCTAAGATAGTTGCAACCTCTACCGAAGAGGATATTTATGAAATAAAATTGCTCAAGCCGAAGGTTAATAAGAAACTGGATGAAAAAGTCTTTGAGGTGAAAATTCCCGAAGGCTTCGGCGTGGAAGTGGTCCCGCTAAAGAAAAAGGTGAAATAGAAAGGGTAAGAAATGGCAAGGGCGATAGTTGTCTATTATTCAAGGAGCGGTAATACGAAGGAGATGGCAGAGATTATAGCCAAATCAATGAACGATGGCGGTTTGGCGACCGAGTGCAAATCCGTCAGCGATGTGAAAGCAGACGACGTATTCGGTTATGATGCGATAGTTGTCGGCTCGCCGACCTATTACGGTGGTATGGCTGGTCCGATAAAACAGTTGTTTGATGAGCTGGTGAGCAGGCACGGCCAGCTCGACGGCACAATAGGAGCGGCCTTTAGCAGTGCAGCAAACATCGGCGGGGGCAATGAAACCACGATTATGGGCATAATAGAGGCGATGCTCATCAGTGGTATGGTTGTTCAGGGCGACCCGCAAGGTGACCACTATGGGCCTGTTTCGGTCGGCAAGCCAGATGAGAGAGTCGAGCAGCAGTGCCGGCGCAGGGGTCAAAGAATCGCAGAACTAACTAAAAAACTGGCGACCTGACAGGCAGAAAGTCGAAAAAGATAAATATTGGTTTTTTTGCAAAAAAAAGCATTTTTCTTTGACAAAACATTAACGGGCTGTTAAGTTTTTACCGATTTTGAGCTATAAATGGCAATTTTAATCCACGAAGTGGAGGTTCATTTGATGCAAGAGTACGAGGACCTTAAGGCATTGGTTGCTGAAATTGAAGCCGACATCAGCAAAGCCGAAGGCGGAAACAAGGCGGCAGGAACGCGTGTTCGCAAGCAAATGCAGAAAATCAAACAGGCTGCTCAAGTTGTTCGCAACCGCATTCTTGAAATAAGATCTGCCTAATAAAGCATCGTAAGTGCTTGAAACGATTGAGTGTTATGTATGTTTCGGCTAGGGTTTGCGCCGGATAACGGGCTCACCGAGACCGGCGGGATACCAGTGCTTCAAATGCGCAGAACGTTTCTGTATCGAGGTGAGTAATGCCCCCGCCATTATTGTTTGATTTATCGCAAATAGACCTGAGAAGGCAACCAGTCTTCGACAAAGAGGCTATTGACAGGGTAAATCCGCAAAGGTTTGAGATGCAGCAGCTCGATGGCATCCTTTGGTACAATAAGGAAAAATTCCTGATTTTGGGCTATAAGGATGTAACTGAAGACGAATTCTGGGTTCGCGGCCACATCCCGGGTCGGCCTTTGATGCCTGGCGTGATAATGGTTGAGGCCGCAGCTCAACTCTTGGGCTTTTTCGTAAAGCAGATTTATGAAGAGAGAGGATTTATCGGCTTTACCAGTATAGATTCAGCAAAGTTTCGTTCACCTGCTAAACCGGGACAAAGATTATATCTGCTCGGTCATATCACAAAATTCAAGAAAGGTAGAAAATACACTACCCGCGTCCAGGGTGTTGTTGACGATACTATGGTATTTGAGGCGGTTGTATCCGGTATGGGAATTTAAACAGCTGGAGGGTCAACCATTTCATGAATAGCCCCAAGGGGATTCGAACCCCTGTTGCCGGGTTGAAAACCCGGTGTCCTGGACCTACCTAGACGATGGGGCCAACCGGGAGAATGCAAAAATTAGAAATAAAAAATTAAAATTGTGGAGTCCCTTAGGGACGACTTCCTTAATTTTGCATTTTGACATTTAATTTTTGATTTTATTTTTAGGTTACTCCATACTGATTGCTTCGACGGGACAGACGTCAACGCAGGCGCCGCAGTCGACGCAGGCCTCGATATCAACCACCGCCTTACCATTAACCATCTTGATTGCTTCGCTCGGGCATTCTTCTACACAGGATTCACAGCCGTCACATTTTTCCTTATCTACTATAGCTGGCATTCACGCAAACCTTTCGAAAAAATAATTGAAAACTTACCGGCAGAAGGCAAAATGCTACAATATTATGATGATATTACAACATAAATTTCGGAAAAAATACGGATGGGAGTGAAAAGCCATCGGCGCCAGCGCTTAGTCATTTTTGCTCGGCAGCTACTTCATCGAATCGCCGCCTGGGATGAGCCGACTTGCTGTTTACCGGGCTTCCGGGACGATAGCACCTAATGCAATGGCCATATCTCGAACGAGCTTGTTTGAGTCATGTTCGGCCGTGTAGTCCAGAACCTTATCGAAATTGCGGTCCCGACTTGTTGCCAGCACAGAGACAGCCATCATTCGAACGGGCCAATGAGTATCATTCAAGTTTCCCGCCACTGCCTTTGTTAACTCGTAGTCGAGCGGCAAGGAGAGCATCGCCGCCATAGTCTGCACCTTAACGACCCAATCGTCATCGGTGAGGTTATGTACCAGCGCGGATTTCAACATACCCGGCAGCCAGCGGGCGGACCTAAATCTATAAGGCGGCTCGCGGTTTGCCATTGCATGTTGCTCGGCTAAAAGGCTGACGAAAAGCTGTGCAGCTTTGATTTTTTGGCCCTGCCGACCCTTTGTGAGCAAATTAAGCTGGTTTTGCAGATATTTACTGGTAAGTTCGATACCCGGATGCTTCACAACCATCTTGGCTGGCTTTATACCGGCGAGCCTGTTAGTTAGCTTGCCCTCGTCAGTGATTACAGGGTCGAGATAAGCCGTAAATTCTATATCAAAAGATGCCTGCGGATAGGTAAGTAGTGTCGCCTTCAGTTCGGCAGTAAGCAGATGGAGAGGAATAAATAAAGTTGTGCCCGGCTTAACTGGTGAAGCAGGCCGAATCTTAACGGATACCAGATTCGGTATCTTTTTATCAATATCACCGCTGATTGCAGCATCAACCCTGATATTACCCTTAAACAGGCCTTCATCGGAAATTACAACCGCCTCAGTGGAATTATTTGTTATTGCAATAGTGCCGTCGAATTCGCTGCCATAGGAAAACTTACTGCCCCGCAGACTAAGCTGAACTGAAATCATTTTCTCCGGCCTAATAAATGCCGGAACAATCACTTCTCCAAAGCTATTTCTTAACACCGCTAAGATAATATCAGGGTCAATCGGCGGGATATACTCTTGGCCGTGCTCGGCAAGTATCTCTTTGGCATGCTCTGCCACCAGCGACCCGGGGTCTCTGGCGATTGCAGAGGTTAAACTTTCAATCATTGAATCCTGTTGCCCCTGGTGCTGTTGAATTTTAGCCAGCGTTAAATCGGCAATTTGATTACGCTCATAACTATCGATAAGCGGCTTGGCCCATTCGGTCTGCCCGTTCATCACAAGGGAATATGCCAAAAGAGCCGCTGCAGTCGCCGAGTTGGGCTCGCTTGAGTAGGCCTTATTGGCCCAGTCGAGTGCTTTGTCCGCAGCAGGTAGGACAAAACAATAAAACCACGCAAGTTGTGCATCTTCTATCTCGCTCTCCACTTCACCCTTATCACCTCCGGCTTCACGTAGTTGCTGTGCTTTGTCCTCGGCAATCTGGAGTATCCGGCTTGCAAGTTCGGGCTCGCCAATTTTAGCTGCTGCTTTAGCCGCAATAGCTTCCAGCAGCAGGTCAAAGCGGCCACTTTGGCGGATAGCCTTGGCGATTTCCAGGCATTGTTGCTGGTTTCGTTGCGTATTGTAGCTGCTAATCGCCCAGGGAAGATAAAGTGAAGCCGGCAGAACTTCGTATGGATACAGATACCCGAACAACTCAGTACAGTATTCATAGGTGTCCGCAGCCGTCTGGTAGAGTTGTAGTCGCTCGGCGTATTGTGCAAAGGCCAGCGCTGCTTCCATATCCAATGCATTTTCGCCTAATACTAATCTCAGATGTTCGAGGTAAGCCGGCTCTATCTGGTCGGGCACAAGCTCAACCAGTTTTGCGAACGCCAGCTTATTGTATTTATTACCGTTATAGGCCTTCATAAGGTAATATTGAGCAGCTCCAGTGTCAGCCTTTTCGGCCATCAACAGACCAAGCAGGGTGGCCAATTCGGAACCTACAGCACTGTTTTTTCTGTCCAGATTCTTTAAGAGCTCTTCAAGAAGTGCCTCTCGCTCCTCACGAGAGTTTAGCCGTCTAAGTAAATACGAAACCGTTGCTCTTGTCACCTCAAGGTCAGTGGATTTATCAACATAGTCCATAAGCGATTGATGCACCAGCTCAGCTCTCGCATCTTGTTTTTCGTCCTGGTCGAGATGTGATTGACGGTTCACCAGACAACGAATCAGTATGGGCAGAACGTAGTTGGCTTTGCTGTCCAGATTTGTCGTGGCGGTTAAGAAGATAATCGCCTGTTCAATCTCGGATTGACTATTGTATATCTCCCGTTGCGCCTTTTCCTGCACGAGATACGCATCATCCATCACGCTCGCCGAATTAGCCAGCTCATAAGCTATTTCATAGAATTTTTGGCCAACAGATGGCGAAGACAGCTTCTCTTGCTCGACCGCCAACTTCGAAGAGGCTGCGCCCGGGTTTGATTTCAATTCTTCCTCTGCGAACTCGCCTGTCTCCGCAGTTATTAGTTGAGCCCAGGCCGATGAGGACATTCGGCTGAGCTCAGTCGAAGCCCAAAAAACAATAAGTGCCGAAAAAACCAAAAATGACCTACTCTTGAGCATTCGTCTCTCCGGTAAATCAGTGCATAACGGCAAAATTAGGCAATGTTAGACCATCTAACTGTACATCTGTCCATATATTTCGGGCAATTACCTCACTCGCTTTAGGCAAATAGTGGCTGGAATTGGGTAATTTCACCGATTTCGCCACCTTTTTCGCAGGCAGTCAGCCCGGCATACCGACGTCAGAAGGTTTTTTTCGTGCGTGCCGGCCTATTACAACCACTACCTGCGGTTTCTAACTTTATACCACGCAAACCCTTATATGTCAAGTGCCAAAAGCTAAAAACTGAAAGCGATGGACGAAATACTATGGAATAAAGCGAAAAATTCGACAGTTTTTAGCTTTGAGTTTTACGCTTTAGGTTTTTCTTGCCGCCGGTCAGCAGACTAAGCTCTTCGATATGCAAAAGTTTTGCCGCCAGCAGATATACTCCTGCCGCTAATGGCACAACCACGGCAAGCCTTAGAATATCAAACCGGCAGCCGGAGGGCAAATTTCGCATAAGCTGCAAGAGGCCGCCACCGACAGCGCTCATCAAAATCGTCGCCGCAAGCGTTTTCACCAGCGTAGAGGTTAGACCATCTAATATCGAGCGGCCCAAACGCCTGCGAAGCACTAAAACGAGAATCGCGACCTGTAAATACGAACAAATCGCCGTCGAAAGTGCCAATCCCCCTGTCCCCATAAACCAGATAAGCGTCAGGTTAAGAACTACGTTGACAAGCACCGCTACAATAGCACTACGCATTGGTGTTCTGGGGTCCTGGATGGAGAAAAACGCCCGAGTAACAATCTGCTGCGAAAAATAGCCGCATAGCCCCACAGCGTAAAATGATAACGTCCACGATACTATTGGCGTGTCTGTCATTTTGAATTCACCATGTTCGAATACAGCACATATCAATGGTCTGGCCACGAGAAAAATTCCTGCAGTTGCTGGAATTGCAACAAATACAGATGCCTTAATTCCGCGTGCAATCGTCTTGGTAAGTGCATCAAAATCCCCTCTCGCTGCATCCGAGCTCATAACCGGGAAAATCGCTGTTGCGAGGGATATGCCCAGCACGCCCAGAGGAAATTGGTAAAGTCGCTGGGCGTAATACAGATAAGACGGGGCCCCGTAACTTAAAGGGTCGCCTTGCTCATTCATAAAGGAAAGGGCAATAATGTCATCCGCAAGCGTGTTCAACTGCGTAACAGTAAGACCTATTATCATCGGGCCCATCAGAATAATGATTTTCTTAAATGCCTCGGAGTGAATGTCCCACGCCGGCCGGATTGACACGCCGCTGGCACGAAGAGAAGGAATCTGAATTGCTATCTGCGCAAGCCCCGCGATTAGAACTGCAACCGCAACAAGAAAGACCTGATGTTCTGCCTTGACCTTCAATACCCAGGCGGCAAACAAAATACTTCCAATAATGAATATATTTAGCACGATTGGCGCTGCGGCAGGTGTGGCAAAATGTCTGTGCACATTTAGAGTACCGGCCAGAATCGCCACTATACAGATAAATATCATATATGGCAGCATTATTGAACACAGAGCCAGTCCGACTTTAGGACCAAATCTGGTCTCGAAAAAGCCGTAGTAACCCCAAACAAGCCCTTCGCCGATAAGGACTACTACCGCCAGTATCACGAATAAAACGGTTATTACCGTATTAATTAGCGCCCCAGCCTGCTCAGGGTTATTATGAAGCTCTTCGCTATATACGGGAATAAAAGAGGCAGAAGCTGCCCCCTCACCAAAGAGTCTTCGGGCAAGGTTGGGAATCTTAAATCCCATCGTCCAGGCCGTCATTAACCAGCCGGCACCGAAAAAATGGGCGAAAGCTATATCACGTACCATCCCGAGCACTCTGCTGAGTGCCGTCAGAGAGGCAATTTGTCTAAAGCCCTTTATCATTTCGTATCTCGTATTGCCAACTCTGTCATTCTGAACGGAGCGCAGCGATGTGAAGAATCTCTTCTTCGTAGGCCAGATTCTTCGCTTCGCTCAGAATGACAAAAGCGTATCTCGCATTCCGCCTCACGTTTCGCGATTCACGTTTTTCGGGCCACGCTGAAAGGTCTGCAACGCCCGATATTATTTAACAATCCCACAGAGACCATACTAACCAGCAGGCTCGAACCCCCGTAGCTGACCAACGGCAAAGTCAAGCCCGTGATTGGCATCAGCCCTAATGTCATACTAACATTGACAATAATCTCAACCGCAAACATTGCCACGATACCGACTGCGAGCAATCTGCCGAACGGGTCGGTATTGTTACCTGCGATTTCCAGCCCGCAGCCAATAACAATCACGAAAAGGGCCAGCAGGCCCAAACAACCCACGAAGCCCCACTGGTGGGCAACGATAGCGAATATGAAGTCGTTGTGCCTGTAGGTCAGAAAATCATATTTGATAAAAGGCCCTTGTCGAAAGCCGTATCCTCTTATCCCACCGGAGGCAACCGCAAATTTTGAACGCATAAGATGGTAACCCCAATCGTTCTTCCATTGCTTTTCGCTGAAATTCCTCCCGACTAAAATCTTTGCGAACTTAGGATGTTGTTCGGCTTTTTCACGGACCCAGTCGCTTTGCAGCAGCACACTGCTGATTCTGATTCGCTGATAATTATCCATCCTGCCCCACAGCAAAGGACTTACCATAACTGCCAGCAGTATGATTATCGAGAGGTGTTTCGTTTTCGCCCCCGCGATGAAAAGCATCACAAACAAAATCGGCATCATCAAAAGCACGGTGCCCAGGTCCGGCTCGAGCAAAATCAAGACCATCGGCAGGATGGTCAGCACAAACGGCCCGATTAAAGCTCGGAAATTGCGGTAGTTGCTGCGATAACGCAGGTACCAGGCCAGCGCCAGAATATATGCCAGCTTGCAAAATTCCGATGGTTGGACCTGGATGAACGTGGATTTCGTTCCGATCCTCAGCCATCGCCGGGCGTTGTTAATAACAGGGACAAAGGGAATATCTACAATCTTATCGAGCAGTAGCACGCCCAGCAGCAGCAGCACAAAGGCGTAGAGCCAGAAGCTTACCGCCCCGAACCGCCGATAATTGACGAAATTAGCTGCTATGAAGCCAACCACGCCTATTACAGCGAAGAGGACCTGTTTCTTCCAGAGATCGCCTAAGTTGCTGGCTTGGCTCACAGGGCTGGGCTCTACAGGGTGGCCGGCCGAATAGATAGACGCTATCCCCACCGCAACCAGGGCTAAACTGGCAGCCAGCAGCGTCAGTCTCACAATTATAAGCCGTCCTCTTAAAAAGTTGTACACACCGGCAAAATAACAAAGAAGCAGAAAACTAAAAGCGAAAAACTGAAAACTGCAGAATGGACCGAAAAATTTAACAAATTTTTGCCTTGAGTTTTACATTTTAAGCCTTTATTGTATCGCAGCAGTAGGGTTGAACCCCCCCAAAAACAGCCAAAATAGCCATATTTACCTAAATTAACAGCCGAATAGCTCCTGTGCTCTATTTTGTTAAATTTTTTTGTTTTTTTCCCATTTTTTCCTTGATTTCTGCGCCAAGTTGTGTTACTTTACAATCAACCTTCACCAGTTAAGTAGTGTTATGTATTAGTGTTTTACTGCATGACACGCATTTTTCGCCAATCGGCGGGAAAGGAGGAAACGAGGAGCGGAAAATTGCTGCTTTTCTGTCCGGCTATTCCTGTCAGTCGGGACAGTATGTTCAAAAAGCAAAGGTTTTTTGTTTAGGCAGGAAAATTGGTAGTTCAGTAGGAACCAGGATGATGCAGAGTGTGTGGCTCTGCGAAGAGAAGAAAAGAAAGGAAGTGAATTATGAAGAAGATGATTTTTGCTTTGACGGTACTTATGCTGGTTGCTCCGGCGTGGGCGACCAATGTGACCATTACTGCTGTACCGGTGGGAGGCACAGATGTCGAGATCTGGTATGAGACCGATGACAGCCTGCCGAGAGCTTTTGGCCTGAACATTTCGGTCGACAGCGGTCGGACGATTGAAGGCTGTAGTGCTGAGTTTGTCGGTCAGTGTGACGCAGTTGGCCAGGGCTACGGCATCTTCCCCGGCACGATTGACATCAATGACGATACAGGTGACGTTGATAGTAATGGTACTCCCGTTGCTCCGAACGATGCACCTGGTGCAGAAGGCACCGGTCTTGGCACGAGTGAAATCGTCGTTGAGCTGGGCTCGCTGTACACGGGCGCTAACACGCCGGATGTTTGCGGTGTGATTTGTACGATCACCCTAAGCGACGGAGATTGCAACGTTAGCATTGCTGGTAATGCGGCTCGCACAGGCACGGCCAGCCCGGAGGGCGTAGGCGTTGTGCTGGAAGACCCCTGCGAAGCACCTGGGAGTGTGGTGTTTACTGGGACATACGTTGGGCCGTCTGGCTGCATGATGCCGGAGCACCCGGATTATGCCAACTGGTTATACTGGAACAAGCCCGATTGCTGGTGCTATGCCAGGCAGTGTCGTGGTGACATAGACGGCCTGAAGCTGGGGCCGTACTGGGTCAGCTTAAACGACCTGGCACTCTTCAAGCTAGCTATCGGCAAGATGGAGTTTCAGTTGCCTCCCGACGGTGAATGTTCGGACCTCGACCACCAAAAGCTTGGGCCGTATTGGGTCAGCTTGAACGATTTAGCGATCTTCAAGCAGTACATCGGCAAGATGGAGTTTCAGATCCCCGAATGCGACGACACCTATATCAACGAGTGGATTGTCCCGTGACCGTAGTCCGTTAAGGCACAAAGCTGTAAAGCTTTG
>Ga0114919_10001287_pt1 | contig 20030 bp, 13 predicted proteins | sample BlataG_FD_88682 | JGI IMG/M metagenome (GOLD analysis project Ga0114919, IMG submission 88682) | Deep subsurface microbial communities from Black Sea to uncover new lineages of life (NeLLi) - Black_00105 metaG | ecosystem: Environmental > Aquatic > Marine > Oceanic > Sediment | place: Atlantic... | reverse complement strand
TTGTATACAACCTCCCCCGATTCATTTTCACTCGCAATATGCGTTTTCATACATGTAAAACAGTATACAATTGAAAAATATGCGATCGCACTAAGTACACCAACACAGGACGGGTATACCAAACTTCCATGCACAGTGCGCTACTTAAAAGGGGATACCTACCTGAGCCCTCGTAAATGCCAGCCTATACGTATATACAACTGATGGTTTCCCTGCAGCTTCTATTGCCATCCTAGGATTGTCCTCAGGTGTGATGTAATCACTGACGACTTGTGTGGCAACTATTTGAGGTTGCCCTTCAATAACTTCTTCCCTCCATAAATACTTGGTAAAACATCTGCTGGCCTTGACAGTTGGTTTCGTTGTATCCATCTTTTCAATCAGTTGATACACATACTCACTAGTTTGCAATCTATTCTCAGCTACACTCTCCTCTGATCTCTTTGTCACTCTTGTCATGATGTCCATCTGTGGTAACTTTAACGTAAGTTCATTTGGATTATTCAGGTTCCACTTTATACCATGCTGTAATTCTTCCCTACTAGAACCTAAATACATTGAAAGCAATGATGCAGTATTAAATCTTCTATCTGGTACTACTTCTCCCCTGGAATTGGCTCTAAAGGAGACTTGATAGTGTTTGGGCTGATTCAAATCTTCCGCTTGAGCACGCTGCACTACGGCAGGGCTTAAAACCATCTCCATTCCTAGCGGCAGCTCTATATTGACTAATGTGGCTCTCACGTCCCATATGCCCTTGAACATAAGTGGGAATGTCAAGTCTGATGGGCCTCCGCCCATCTTTTCCCAACCTTGATCAACGACTTGCCCAAGTTGCGAGGCACTGGCAGAGGCGGGAATGCCGAACGGCAAAGGAACGGTGGCGGTGAACGTTGCTAGAAGCAAGGTTCTTCTAGATCCATTGACACTATTGCTTGCATGTGACGTTTCTCCGTTGATTTGTGAAAGCTGAGTACTGCTTTTCACTGAAACAGCCATCTTCTTGCTGATCAGATCACTACTCAAAAGCGAGTTATTGTGAGAAAGTTTCATTCTTGCAATTTCAGTTATACGGTGTACAATATCATTTATACAAATTGTTAATGTTGAGCAATTTAAACAGCTCTATGAGGTCGAAATATGCTCCCCAAACACTCTTCTCCGAGTGGAAACATTTTCAACCTCACAAGTTTTCGCTGAAATCCAATGCATAATTCATTATTCACGCGCCAGATTGAATACATAACTAGTTAATAAATAGCACCACATCACATAAAGCATTAGAACATCTGTATCGTACATACACAAGAGATTGGTTCACAGATGTTAATACAAAAGTTTCCCTCATCTTCCCAGCATATTCAGCGTGTACATTGTGTGAGTGCACAGCCTAGTAGCACATCATACAGCACATCCAACCACCAGGCTATCAAACAAGCAAAATTGACTCTTTTCTCAACACTGCCCGCCAGAGGCGCCCGACTGTCCTCACTTGAACGTGCCTCGATTGAAGAGCAACAGTTAGAATTAGAAGCTCTCGGTGCAGGGCCATTAGACTTTGACTTATTACAAGGCAAATGGAAACTTTTATATACCACTGCATCAGACGTGGTGCCTCTAGTTAGACTATCATCAGAACCATCACCTTTTCTGAAAGTGGGTGATATATTTCAACGTTTTTCCAACCCAGCTAGTGGTACAGTTGAAAACGTTATAGAGGCAACCGTGAAAGTACCACTCCTGCCTGAACTAGATATAGTATTTGTAGTATCTGCATCATACGAAATACGTACAGCCAAGTCCATAGCGTTAACATTCCAGTCTGCTGGTATTGAAAGTGTCAAATTAACCAATGATTTACAAAACTTTCTTGCTCCAGCATTATTACCACGAGGCTGGTGGAATCAGCTGATACTCTCAGCTTTGAATGAGAGAAACATCATTGAAATACCACTCACCACTAGAAGTAGTAGCGTCAACAGTACTACACAAAGACCAAGAGGAATTAATTATGCTTTAACATATTTAGATGAAGATACACTGGTAGGAAGAGCTCAAGGCAATGGAGGTACCTTTATATTTGTTAGAGAACAGGTGTGAATGTTAATTGCTCCTATTTTATTACAGCGGTCTTTTCTAAAACTTTATCTGTAAACTCTTTGAAATTTGGTGCTTTTAAAGCTTCTACAAGTGCAGCTTTTCTATTATCAGAACTGTCAATATTTCTAATCACTGCTTGCAATTTTTCATCCCTTAAATACCACCTGATCTCATCATCATTAGCCAGTGACATGTACTGCTCTGTATTTAAATGTTTTATAGATTCTTCATCAGTATCTTCTTCTATACCTGTAGCAGTAATAAGTGAGGGAAGAAGGGAAGGAAGGAGAAGGTGAGTGACAATGATGTTGTGTTGCTGGAGGGAGGGAGTTGCATTCTTGGTAGGAGGACCACATTCGGCAGTCCCGAACGCCTGCGCTCATAGAGTCTGTGGCTCCTTTGGGCAAGCAAAGGTAAAGTATTGGTTCCATTAGCACATTTTCATAACCACGTAGACAGTCCTTGGCCTTACCCTCCTGGAGGGAATTGCAACCAACAGCGACAAAAAAGGGTCTGCGATCATCCTGTATTGGTATCTTACAATTTCTATCACTATATCTGGTATTGTTACTACCAGATACACTGCTTGATACTCTGATCTGTACTTGAACTATGTCAGATGACTGTGGATGTCGTCTGAGAGAACGAACTCGCCCTGAAAGGGCGGTGACGTTGGCGGTGGCAAAGTGTGGAGGAAGAGGAGGCAAAGTACCAACTAACTCTCTCCCTTTATGCCTGCATACCACCTTGGCATCATCCAATTCAAACTGCAATTCGTTGCCTATTGCAAGAGTCTGAGCTGCTGGATGAGATTGCACATCCTCTAAATTCAAGTCCAGCTTTATAGTACCGTCGTCAGGCATGTAAATAACGGTATAAACAGACTATCGTAATAGAGTTGCAATTACAAAACGCACCAAAATCTGTGTAGAGAAGCTTGCCAACCCACTAATTCTGTATGCATACTCTCCCTGACAGTGCCGGTCTTCCCTTCTCCCCCAACTCATCCCCTCCCTCCCCACTACTTCTTACCAAAGAAGGACATGATTCCACGTTGATTTGCTGCAGCAGCTGGTTTACCTTTACCTCCCTTAGCAGGTGATACCTTCTTCTTAGGAGGTGTAGGAGCTTTACTCGAAAGTGCTTTAGTCTGTGGCCCTGTTTCCATTGCTGTCTCCTCCTTCTCCTCCTTCTTTGCTTCTTCCTTCTTTTCTTCTTCTTCCATCTCAGCATCTGATACTTCCACCAACTCAGTGACCTCTTCTCCAGCATCGTTATAGTATGTTTTCATGATCTTACGCTTCTGCTTCACAGGAGATTTACCCTTTTGCTGCTTTCTTTTGGCCGGGACGGCTCCCTCTTTCTTCTTCTTTTTGTCATCAACCTTTCCACCCTGCTTCTTCACTTCCTTCTCTTCCTCCTCCTCACCACTGCTATCATCAATCACACCTCCTGATTTCCTACCATGTGGTTTTAGCATCGCTAGATTTCCATCTTCTTCTTCTTCTTCATCACTCGATGAAGAGCTATCGCTGAGCGCTGGTGCTTCCGTCCTTTTAGGTAGTGTTGGTGTTGTTTGTTTCCTAGCGACTGGAGCCTTCTTCTTTGTAGCGACTGCAGTCTTCTTCTTTGTGCCACCACTGAAGAGAGCAGCAGCAGCCTTTTGTTGTTGTTGCTGTTGTTGTTTGGGAACTGGTTCTTTTGCTTGAGGCTTACTGGCTTCTCCTCCACCAACCACTGCCTTGTGTGTTCCCTGGCGAGGTTCATATAAGACTGCAGCACACGTAACAGAGCTCAAAGAATTACTTATCAGTATACTCTTACTACCTCCATCTTTAGATGTATCTTGCAGCACTTGTTTATACATATCGCTAGACTGAACTAAATCTGTGTTATATATCTCAGATGGATCTTTTGGAATGGTAGGGGCTACACTATATACATGCATACCGGTGATACTAGACAGCTCTGACTTGGCTTGGTCCAATGTAGAAACTGGTACTAGTTGGATGAGGTGTCTTGATTGTTGTTCTTTGGTCCACCCTGATAGATAGAAGATGGCAGCGATTTTGTCTTTACGATGAGTTAGGTATTTGAATAAGACTTGCTTGGATGCATCGTATGATATCTGTATAGGTGTGGAGAGGAGGTGGATGTTATAGAGGGTTTAAAAAACGTAGGATGAGAGATAAGAGAAGAAGAATGCAACATGCCTGGAAATGACGAGCAAGCCATTTGTACGTGACAACCTGTCGGGAGACGAGAGGGGGGGACGATCAGAAAGCTGAAATCACAGAAAGGAAGGGAAAATACACACCCGAAACAGCCAAGCGATACAATATCATTCCTACCTGAAGCTGATCGCATACTATATCGTCTAGTTGAGATAGAACTTCCTCTGCTTTCATTTGGTTTCAATTATTTGATCAAAAGCCTGACAAAGCTGCACTTGAACTGTTATTGAAGATAGTTTTCAACCTTGTCTTAGTCTTTAGTTGTATGGAATCGCAAAAGTGTGGGCTGGGTGAGGAGATTGCAGTGAATTTCAGGCGCCGCTCCGACAACAGTGCTCGAGACCGGTCGAGCTGGCTCAAGTCTCTCTAGCATTTCAGGTGAAGAATTAGTGTTGTACCAACTCCTCTAGATCACATCCCAAGGGTCGCTGGTAAGCAAGGGTATCCTTGTCAGAATATATACACACTCACCCATCCCCTTCCTCTCTCATACCACTCATCTTATCTCTGCTCCACACCTTTCTCTCCTTCAGAACACCAACAAACGAGAGGCGGCGTCGAGATAAAGGGGAGAGTCTCCAAAAAAACCAACACCACTTGACCAAGTACATTGTCTATTTTGCATTCATACTCATTTCATAAGAATGCATACCAACACATTTATGATGCGTATTGGGAGAAACACAGGTGTGTATCCCAATTCACACACATCCCAATTTCTGGGTGATAAAGCTGTCATTTCAACCAGGTATGTCACGCTGTATTCTCTCAAGAAGTAGTGCATGCCACAATAATATTCGCTAGAACAATGCCCGTGTCCTCTTCATACTCACCCTCTCCTCCCCTACCCCATTCACACACCGACCTTTACACAGGAGCTACCACCGTCACCGCCAGCCCTTGCACCATTATCGTCCTCGTCCCTCGCCGTGCACTGCAGCAGCTCCCCAACAATCTAAATCCTCATCTAATAGAAGCAACAATGGATATGAATCATCATCGGACTCAGGTTCCAGTGGGAGAAGCAGTTCATCAATCGGCTCAGGAATCAAGTTGGAGAACATCGCCATCACCTTCAAAAACAACCCCCTCCTCAGAGATGTCACATGGAGCGTACAGAAAGGAGAGCGTGCAGGTCTAGTTGGAGTCAATGGTGCTGGGAAAACCACTCAATTGCAGATCATCACAGGAGCTCTTCTCCCTGACTCTGGTGACGTCATCAAGTCCAGGCCAGATATGAAGATTGCCTATTTGAATCAAGAGTTTGACATTGTTCCCACCCATACATTGAGGGAGGAGTTTATGAGTGCATTTGACTCCCAAACCAAGGTTATAAAAAGGCAAGAGGAGATTCAAAAGGATCTAGAAGATTGTGGTGAAGATATGGACCGTATGTCTGCATTGCTTGATGAATTGAATGAACTGAGCAATATATCTGTGGACCTTGATGTCAATCTCATTGATAAGAAAATTGACAAGATGATGCCAGAACTGGGCTTCTCCACTGAAGACAATGATAGACTGGTGGCTTCCTATTCTGGAGGATGGCAAATGAGAATGTGTCTAGGAAAGATACTACTGCAAGATCCAGATTTGTTATTGTTGGATGAACCTACCAATCATCTTGATGTTGAGGCTATTCAGTGGTTGGAAGACTATTTGAGGAAACAGGAAGTACCAATGGTCATTGTGTCACATGATCGTCAATTCTTGGACAGATTGTGTACCAAGATAGTGGAGACAGAGATGGGAAAGACAACGACATACAAAGGGAACTATTCTGATTATGTTGTAGAAAAGGAAGAGAGGACAGCTCAGCAATGGGTGGCTTGGGAAAAGCAGCAAAAGGAGATTGATCGTCAGAGCGAGATGATTCAGAGGTTGAGTGCTGGTGCTAGAAGTGGTAGAGCATCAACTGCAGAAAAGGCACTAGAGAAGCTTAAAGCTGAGGATACATTTGTGGAGAAGCCATTTGTATCCAAGTCTAGACCATTTTCATTTCCTCCAGTTGAACGTATGGGCAAGGTTGCAGTGAATATTGATGAATTGACACATGGGTATGATGGTAGGACTCTGTTTAAAGATGCCAGTCTGAGCGTAGAGAGGGGGGAGAGAGTGGCCATTATTGGTCCTAATGGGGCAGGAAAAAGTACATTACTGAGGTTGATCATGGGTACTGAAGAACCACAACAAGGTACTGCTGGTCTTGGTGGTCATGGTATAGTACCTAATTATTTTCAACAAAACCAGGCTGAAGCTCTGGATGGAAATGTGAGTGTGATTGATACCCTAGTGGAAGCTGCTCCTGATGCCAAGATGGATGAGATCAAAGCATTGTTGGGCAAGATGGGATTAAGTGGAACTGGGTTTGATAAAAAGGTGGAGTGGCTGAGTGGTGGTGAGAAGGCTCGTCTGGCTCTAGCCAAGTTTATGTTGACAAAGGGGACATTGTTGGTACTGGATGAGCCTACTAATCACCTGGACATTCCATCTAAAGAGACACTTGAAGAAGCAGTGAGGACATTTGAAGGAGCTGTGATTGCTGTTTCTCACGATCGTTACTTTTTGAAGAGAATAGCAACTAGGGTAGTGACAGTAGAAGATGGTCAGTTGATTGACTATGAAGGCGATTATGAATTATTCTTGGAAAAGAATGCAGCAGAGGCACTGAGAGAGGGGAAGAAGGAAGCAGATAAAAAGGAGGTTGCCAAGTCGCAGATTAAAGCAAAGAGTAAGATGAGCAAGGCAGCAAAGACAGTGGCTAAGAAGGAGAAGGCCAAGGCATTTAATGGTGGAGGAGGTTCTGGGGCAGCGACTCCTAAGGCTGCTGCAAAGAATGCCAAGAGGTGGAAGTAATGGTAGTCTAGTAAGAGAAAGAGAAGGGATGGATGATTGTTGCTGTTCATTTCTTTTGATAGATCGATAGTTGTATGTATATTAAGTTTTGTTATGAACATTAGGATTTAATTACAAAAATAACATGTTATTATATATCCTTCTTTGGTCCCAACACCATTGTCATTTGCCGTCCAACCATCTTAGCATCAGCCTCTACCACAGCAGCCTCGCCCATATCTTCAACAAATCTATTAAACATATCTCTTCCCACATCTTGATGAGCCATTTCCCTGCCTCTGAATTGCAGTGTCAACTTCACTCTCTGCCCTTTTTCCAGAAACTTTTGTGCTGCTCTCACTCTGACTTGATAATCATGGACATCAGTAGCTGGGCGTAATTTCAGTTCCTTTGTTTCCACAATAGCATCTCTCTGCTTCTTTTTATTCTCCTTGTCTGCCTTTGTCAGCTCGTACCTATATTTACTGATCTCTATTAATCTAGCAACTGGGGGTGATGCATCAGGGACTACTAGTACCAAGTCTACTCCTGCATCATTAGCCATTGCCTGGGCCTCCATATAAGACATGACACCAAGAGGTTCCTTGTTTTCACTAATGACACGGATCTCAGAGGCTCTGATCATGTCATTGATTGGCACTGGGGGAGGAAGGTTTCTGCCACGGTTTTGCATTCTGGGACCCTGGCGGTGGTGCATTGCATTGGATACCAGGAGACGGTGAGGCCTTGGAAGAGAGGTCGACGGTGTGTGGAGGGGGCGGGGGCGTGGTGATGGGATAGTGGCGATATTCCGGCCTTTAATTGAGAAATTAGCTATTCCATGCATATTTCGATATGTATAATGTGCTCAAAAGGGTCTTTGTAGTAGAATCTCGGTTTCTTTGGACAATCTTATCAAAGCTATGGACGAGACTTTGATGGGCTGATTTGCTTTATTAATCTGCACTAGCAGCAAGTTTAATGTATGTGAATATATCGAATGATGTTGAGGAATGATTGGAATGTCGGTTTTGCTTAAGAGCTGTGCGCTTTAGTGGTGAAAAACAGCACATTTCCCTCCTCTCGGGAGAGAGACGGGAAAATATTGAGAGAGAGGAGCTGCTAGAGCACCCCTCTCTCAAAGACTGCTATTTGGCGGCGCTATCAATCACAACTTGAGTAATAACACTTCATATAATTCATTCAAGGGTGGTTTTCACTGAGTGTATCCATCACTAGTTTCAAATTTAGCGGCGTGGAACTGCACATGCAAAGAAATCTCTTGGCACCTAGATTCAAAACACACAACTATTGCAGAACTATTGCGATTTTCTAGCTGCATATTCACTCGTATATATAGCCACAATGCCTGTCTATAATTTTAAGAGTATCCAGGTTGTCCCAACCTCCAAGGACTTTGTTGACATTGTCCTCAGCAAGACCCAACGCCAGACGCCCACCGTCGTGCACAATGGTGAGTTCTTGTTGTTATTATCTCCTCTCATCATCACTCTATACACCCACCTTCCCAATTCCAATTCCATCTCTTCTCACTCATATCCCCTCTCCAATCCACAGGCTGGGCCATCCAAAGAATCCGTCAATTCTACATGCGTAAAGTCAAGTTTACTGCTAGCAACTGGAATGATCGTCTGTCCATCATCCTAGATGAATTCCCCAAGATAGACGACGTCCACCCCTTCTATTCAGATCTGATGAATGTATTGTATGACAAGGATCATTATAAACTGGCTCTAGGACAGGTCAACACTGCCCGTAACCTCATTGACCGAGTAGCTCAAGATTATGTCAGACTGTTGAAATATGGAGACTCCCTGTATAGATGCAAGCAACTGAAACGTGCAGCTCTAGGTCGTATGTGCACCATCATGAAGCGCCAAACTGCCAGTCTTGCCTATCTAGAGCAAGTGAGGCAGCATCTTAGTCGTCTCCCCTCTATTGACCCCAACACTAGAACTCTTCTGGTGTGTGGGTACCCCAATGTAGGAAAGAGCTCCTTTATGAACAGAGTGACCAGAGCTGATGTGGAGGTGCAGCCATATGCATTTACCACCAAGTCATTGTATGTTGGTCACACTGATTATAAATACCTACGTTGGCAAGTGATTGACACCCCTGGTATCCTTGACAGACCTCTGGAGGAACGTAATACTATTGAGATGCAGAGTATCACTGCATTGGCACATCTGCGTGCAGCTGTGTTGTATGTTGTTGATATCAGTGAGCAATGTGGACATACTCTGGCAGCACAAGCAGCATTGTTTCACTCCATTAAAGCATTGTTTTCTAATAAACCTGTGCTTATTGTTGCCAACAAGACGGATGCACGCCCACTTGCCTCTTTGAATGCAGAAGAAAAGGCGGTTTTGGAGGAGATGGCAACTGAAGCAGCTCGTATCGGTAGTGGAGGAGTGTTGGCTGGTGAAGCTGGTGAAAGTTCACCCGATAGTTGTCTACTTGCCATGAGTACTCTCACTGAAGATGGTGTTGCTGGAGTGAAGCAAATTGCATGTGATAGATTGCTAGCCAGTAGGGTGGAGGTCAAGATGAGAGGTAAACATGTGGGTGATATCGTCAACAGAATCCATGTTGCTGTACCTCGTAAACGTGATGGTGTTTCTCGCCCAGCATGCATTCCTGCTGGTGTTGCAGCCAGAAGGGCAGCAACTGCCGCTAAAGCTGCAGCTGGTGGTGAAACTGAACGCCGTCGTACTGAAAAGGATCTCCAGGAAGAGAATGGAGGTGCTGGTGTGTACAATGCTGATCTACGTAAACATTATGATCTCAAGGATGAATCTTGGAAGTATGACATCATGCCTGAGATTATGGACGGTCACAACATTCTTGACTTTGTGGATCCAGAGATTGATGCCAGGTTGGAGGCACTGGAGAGAGAGGAAGAAGCATTGGCAGCCCAGGCAGATGCAGAGAGAGCTATGAATGAAGCAAATGCTATAGGAGGAGAGCTGACTGTAGAGGAGGCTGATACACTGGCTACTATTAGAAGCAAGAAGAAGAAGATGATTGCTGATCACCGTAGAAGGAAGAATGCAGCTGACAACGCCCCCACCATGCCCCGAACTACTATGGATGTGTCTCGTGGTAGAACTACTGCAAAGATGATGGAAGATCTTGGCGCTATGGGTATGGATGCCAGTGCCGCAGCTGATCGTATTCGTAGTCAAAGTCGTGGACGTAGTCTGGTTCGTAAGAAGAGAGGTCGTTCAGCTACTGCTGATGGAGCAATGGATGTTGATGGTGAGGAGCAGCCAAAGAAGAGAATTCATAGTAGTAAATCCAGGTCAATGTCTCGTGGTAGAGCGCTGTCTATGGCTCCTCCACAGGCAGGGAAGGGAATGAAGGATGCAGTACAGAGGAATAGGGCTATCAAGATGGGTGATAATGCCCAGTTTAAGATGGGCAAGATGGCTAGAAAGGGCGAGGCTGATAGACATGTTCCTGATCTGAAACCCAAGCATTTGTTCTCTGGAAAGAGGCCCAAGGGCTCCACTGATAGAAGATAGCAAGCTTATGTTTGTATGTATGTATACTATTAATATCGTTTTTATTTACAAGGAGCTGTCTTGTGTTTTTCCCCTTTATGCAAATGTAAAAGAAGAAGAAGAATCCTACCTATCTCTATCTGCCTCTATAGTTAAGAGCTTTCTCTTAATGAGTTCATATGTTCCCCAAGATACAGTACTGCCAAATCCAATAGTACTGACCCTAGTTATCATTCCTCTAGTGAATCCTTTCAATCCTTCACTTTGGAATAATGTCCTCGCTACTTGCCTTGCAGTCAACTTGCTACTATTGTCACTACTACCGTTACTATTTTGACTGGAGGCTGTCAGTACTTGTAGTCGTGTCTTCACTACATCTATAGGGTGTGTGACAACTGATGCTATCACAGCACATGTGGAGCTACACATTGGAAAGGCCCACAATGGCAGCACTTCATGTAGGGGTGGGTCAGTCAACACCCCACCACTACCACTTTGTTGTTGATGATGATCTAATGCCAATGATGCCTTCTGCCAGTAATATACCCTTCTCTTAGATTCTTCATATAATGTAAGATAAATACAGTTCCAAGGCAACCACAAGGCATTCATTGTAATAAATCCTCGGTAGAACCCTGCTATTCCTTGTGTCTTCATTATATGCTGGGCAGCTTGTGGTACTGTTATCTTGCGAGAGGCAGCTTCTAAACCTTGTGTCTGTACTCTCTGTTTTAATATATCTATGGGACAGAATACTATGCCAGCTACTGTCTGGGCCATGCAGGCAGTCAACATGTCACCAGCAAGGCCAGGAGGTGTGATTCTCTTGGAGTATTCATATGAGGTGAAGTAACATGCATTGGCTGGGATAACTGTGGATACAATGGATAAGTAACCTCTGTAGAAGCCAGATATGCCTTCATGCCTGGCAATTTTGGTAAATGCATCTAGTGTGCCTGAGTAACGGACTGGGAATTTACCAGAGCCTTGCAATTGTATGCGAGCCTTGACGGTGTCGGGAGGGTAGGTCAGAAAACGGGCGACTACTGCTGAGCAGGCCCCTGCAGCCATTCCATGCCACAGTGGTGGATGATCTGACATGGCTTAATGGTGTCTATGGCTGAACCTGTCTCTCCATTGCACCTACTATTCTCATGGATTTCAAACTGCTGAAAGATATCCGTTATGGTAGTATGTTTCGCGTTGATATAGACATAGATGGGTTGATGATGGGGTCATTGATGTGTTGAAAACGATTTGAATGTCCACCAGCAGTTCTTATCGAAGGAATTTTAGCTATGAGGCTCTCAGACCGTCCCCGACGCTCGAAGGGGCCCGCTACCGAGCGAAGTGAAAGAAAAAAGGCTTGTGCAACTTCCATAGCCATGATTTTTTCGAAAGTACATCCACAGATGTACCAATACTATTCACTTATTCAATATCAAGATTCATATATTCTCAAAGTAATGAAGAGGGGTTTGGACAATAAATAATGGGACAACACTGAATTGATTCAAGCACTCTGCAGCAACGTTTACCGGGCAATAATTGATTGATAATTTTTACATATCCCTCCATATTCTGCCAATTTTTCAGTAATAACTGAATTTATGGGGTTTTTTAATTGATGAATGGCAATATTTATGAACCTAGTGATTGAATGTATGGCACAGAGATTAGATGTTTAAATCTAGAATCAGGTCCAAGGAAGAATGAGGCCAGCTATAGCGAATAAACAAAGCAAGTTTTGGGAATTGAGATATTATGCACTGGTTACTAAACAGACCGTTACACCGAGACAATACAGAGCAAAATGCAGCGCCACAAACAAGGTTGCTGATGACTCTGCTGAGCATCTTGACTCTCCGAGTGAGGTGTTTCTCACAACAACAAAATCAACCACCAACAACGACACAACCCCAGCTACTCTTCAGAAAGACCCATCTACTGACAATATCATACAACACATTGTAGAGTGTGGGAAGAATTTGAGAAAGAAGACAGGCTCTGCTGACGATCTCAAACAAGCTCTGACTGCATTTGCTTCCCTATCGCGGAAGACCACCAACAAAGATGTCTGGGAACCATCACAATTAGCTTCTGTTCTACATAGTCAATCATGGCACTGTATGGACACAGAATCCATAGATATAGTATTTGATTACTTGAATGGTACAACCAAGGTCATAAATGATGGTAGTGTAGTCAAGATTATACATTCCATGGCCCGTCTTGGTCTCAATTCTACCACCAGCACTACCACTAATAAGAAGAAGAGTGATCATCATCGTCGTCGTCGTTGTCAAAATGGTGCCAAGAAGTTTCTACAAAGAGTATCAAATAGTCTGAGTAGCAAGGTGAATATAGATACATCATTACCTGCATTAAGTGAATATAAATTACAAAAGTTATGCCTATTATGCTGGGCACTCCAATGTCTTCATGTAGATAACACTGCCTGGTTGTACAGTTTGCTGCAACACATTGAAGACGATGAAGTGCATATGGCAGAATTGGCTCAGTTGGATGTCCGTTCATATTGCCAGCTGTTGTCTGCTGTTTCGTATTACAAGATAACATCATCAGAAAAGGTACTAGATAGGATAGCAGAGGTATTGGTTGAGAGAGGACCCTCTGGAATAGATCAGAGAGCACTGAGTAATATACTATCCTACTATGCCAATATATGGTGGAGGCGATGTGATGAGTATGGCAGCTCTAGAGTTGAAGTGCAGCAGCGGATGAAAAAATATATGTCTCAACGTAAAGAGAGGTCCGATTTGATCAGTGATCTGATTTTAAAGTGGAGTTTAGACTACATTCCCACTATTCCTGCTATTGGTCTCACTCAAATAATGTGGTCGGCATCTAGACTTGGTTTGCAATCAACACAATACTTTGAAGTCATAGAAAATAGAGCAGTTGTATTAGCAGCAAATCATGAAATGAAAGGTCATGATGTTTCACTGCTTGCATGGTCATTTGCAACTGCTGGCTATGATTCTCCCAGATTGTATTCAGCTCTGGCTGATGCTGCAGTCAAGTTGTTAATGCTAAATGATAATAACGATAATGATAGTAGATCTCTAAGCCTTCAGTCCCTAAGTCACTTGGCTTTTGGGTATGGCCATGTCAACATGTTTCACGAGGAATTATTCAATGCTATAGCTATCAAGGCAGAACCTTTATTATCAGAGTCCAAACCCCAAGTAATGGCCAACATAGCATTTGGATTTAGTATGGTAGGTTTCTATCCAACTGGATTCTTCACAAAGTGGAGAGAAGAGCTGAGTCGTCGTGGTTTGGGTAGCTTCAATGTTTACGAATTAAGACAACTGCATCAAGTAGAAATAGCACTGAGATTAGAAGCTCCTCACATTCACCTTCCAGTGTCATCAAGTGAAGATTCAGCCTCAATGTTTGAGGATTTATACCAGGCTGGGAGACGTAGTGCTTTGACTAGAAGCAATTGGCAGGATAGATTTGATAATAATACAATGACAGGAAGGCAAGCTAATATTACCAAGTTACAGAAAGATGTTTATGCAGCACTATCACAGCTGGGTATCAATGCTGAGCTAGAATATGACAGGGAAGAATATTCTCTAGACATTGCATTACCGGCATTTAAACTAGCTATAGAGGTAGATGGACCAGTGCACTATACTTATAATACAAATAGACATCTGGGTACTAGTGTGCTGAAACGTCGGTTATTAAAGTGCCTGAGTTGGGATGTCATCACCATTCCTTATTATGAATGGAGGACTCTGGCGGGAGAAGATAAGAAGATTGATTATCTAAGAATGAAATTTAAACAAGCTGGTTATCAGATTGAAGAATTGGCCGTGCAAATAACAATAAATCAAGATGTTGATATAAAAAAGAAGGGGATGCAAGCTACTGATATTGTGCTTGCTGCTGCTGATTATGCAGAGGATAGCGAGGTGATAGGAACAGTAACCTGTCCTGAAGTCGTACAACAAAGAGCTTCCAGGTTGATAATGAAGCAGTACAAGGATGGGAAGCTATCAAAGATGTCAACAGTGACCAAACAAGCACTTCTTAAAAGCAAGAAGAAGGGTACTGATACGGATGATAATAATAATGATGGTGATTGAGTTATGTTCATATATGCATTTACACATCCCTAATATTATCAATTATGTAAACCACACTGTCTCTGTCAACCTGCCATCACTTCATCCTCATCATCTTCATCATCATTGTAATCAGTCTTGCCAGGAATCCATTGCCTTCCATCGAAGGCATCCTCTGTATATTCTAAAAAGTCCATTTCAAACCTAAAACTATCAGTGGAGAACAATAAATCCATAAATGACATGTTTTCTGTTATATTATCAAATGCCTCCCGATTTATAAACCTAACATACTTGAGTTGATGCATTCTACTAGGTCTAGATGCTGCCCAGATGAGCTCTTTCAAGTCTAACAGACTCTTATGACTACGATCTTTGAGATGAAAGTTTCTGCATGCCTTGCCAACAATATCATCAAACTGCTCCTTCCAAGTAGCCTTCCTACCAGCCAAGTCTTCCAGTTGCTGCATGTTATATGGTAGCGACCTAAGACGGTCTTCATTGAGGTTTAGGAGCGCAGGACTTTCTCTTAGCAGCAACTGAGCCAGTAATAATCCTCTCTTCTTTAGCCCCCATCTGCTTCTCTTGGTTTCCACCTCGGGTACATTCTTACTAGAGTGATGTTTCACTCCCCTAGTACTGTACATCTTCAGCAGCTCTGCCAACTTATTTTGCCACGTAGCAAAACACACCCTAGCATCCATTGCTCCACACAATACATGGGGATTCTTCTGTATAAGAGCTAGAAATGAAGGTTCATTCAGTCCGATTCTATTCTCTGACATCAACTCTTGTATATTGCCCATAACTACGTCTCTAGATTCAGTCAGTATGCGGGGCTGTTTCAATATCACCTTGGCTATTGGTTTCATTGATGTGGTACTGGATGTTGTTGCACCACCACCACCACCACCACCTCCACCAATATTATTGAGAATATTGTCAATAAAGCCCCTTGTTTCCTTGTCATAACCACTACTATTATTACCACCAATATGATATTCATCACCTCCACCATCACCTCCACCTCCTGATAATTGATCATCGTGTCCCAATATTGCCCAAAGGCTATCTTGATTGGACACATCATCGTTCTGTAAGAACCCAACTTGTTGAGCACCATCTAATGCAGTATCTTCAAATACATTATACTGCACTGGGTCATCTCCACAACTACTACTACTAGTAGTACCATGTTCTCCTACCATACCACCACCACTACCACTACCACTACCACTACCACTACCAATGATATTCACATGCTCAGGTCCTCCTGAAGATCCTGTTGCTGCTGCTGGGGTATTCAACCCAGGGCGCTGAGCATGCTGAGTATTTAGAAGCAATTCATTCTCGAGAAATTCAACTTGATCTACCAGTAATGTTGGGTCTATGGTGACCAACCTAGGGTGCTTGATAACCATCTGTTGTACATGGTACTGCTGTAGTCCATATCCTTGGAGCAATTTATATATCTCTGGTAAATATGATGGTTTGTAATCTGGCTGGATTGACTTTCCATACTTGAACTTTGATGAGGTGTTTTGTTGTTGTTGTTGTTGTTGTTGTTGCTGTTGAGGGGAAGGAGGAGTGGTGACCTTTTGTTCTGGTGCTGTGGTGCTATCCAACTCTTCAATAGCATCATCTTGCTCAGTAGCAACACTACTACTACTACTACTTTTATTACTGCTACTGGCGGCATTGATTGGTTGACTAAACATCAATGGAGACCAGTGACTAGCCATCTTTGCTATAGGAACATGCTGACCATGAAACACATCTGTACTCTTCAAATAGTCTCCCCAAGCATCTAAATTGACCAAGGCAATACATTGATGTCTCATTGCTCTAGGCAATACAGTACCCACATCATCATGTTTAGATGCATATATAGTAGCCCCTCCTCCCTTCTTCACTCTCAGATGATTGATGTAGTCATATTCACCGTCCATAGTAAGTCTCCGTTGCGTCTCCCGTACCAGAGCCAGGCGAGTGTTCACCCTATACTTTTTATGTGTCAGTTTCTTGGGGATGTGTCTTGGGTCCACAGTGACATAATCTACATACCTAGGTCTTCTATGTAGATAGATCAATATACGTTCTATATCCTGGTTGTCTAATTCTTCTATTCCTCTCATGAATACTGATGTGAAGGGGTGATTCATGAACTCTCTCTTCCATAGAGTGAAGGGAGGGAGGACATTCTCTGTGTGTGCTAGTCTCTTCCTGGTCTCAATCCTGTGAATATAACCTTCTACTGATTTATCTACTATTGCTGCTTCCAATTCCTTTCTAACTCTTTCTCTATTATCAAACCAACTTTCATGCAAGGAGTGTGGGTCGACGTTGTTGTGTTCATTAATGGAAACAGCAGCGTTGTCATTCAGCAATTCTTCACTTTCTTTTGTATGCAAGTCTTCCTGGTTCAGATGGTTCATCAAACCCATGATACTTTCTTCTACTTCATCTACATCTCTGGCTAGTGCTGATCTCAAGTTGGACTGGAAGTTCAAGCGGGGAGTGACTGGAGGAGGCGGAGCTTGTTGCTGTTTCTGGTCGTCGATAGCACCGGTGCTGAGTAACTTGACAATTTGATTTGGTGCGAATTCAAAATGTCTGCTGAAGATGCAGATTTGTAAGCCTAGTAGCTTCTGTTTCTGAGCGTTACGAACTATTTCCCGACCAAAAGTCAGGGATGCCATCAGAGAAATCATCACCTTGGGCGGTGACAAGGCAATTACATAAACAGAATAACTACAATGATTCTTATATATGTATGAAATATAGTAAATATACGTTTCAATGAGTTCAGATGCATTTCTAGCCAAAGTTTAAGAATCGGGGAGGGAGGGCCCGGGGGGCTCGGCCTGTTGAGTTTTGAACAAATTCTAAAAGAATACTCAGTTTTGACAATAAAAGTATGAAATAACGATCGAAATGGAAGGAAACGATCCAAAGCCTCCAAATAGACAGAAGTTAGAGCTTCCAGAACAATCGAAACTAGGTGAGATTCATTCTTTGAAATTGATTTCCCTTGAGAAAACAAGTCAAACCTTGAGGAATACGTACACTAACATTTCCACACATTGCTGTTCCATAGATTCCAAGTTTTTAGTTACAGAAGAGAAACGAACAAAAACTAAACCGAAAATCACTGCTCCGCCCAGGAGCAACTTGCTTGACCGCCTTGACAAGTTTTTACCAGCGTTGCAACAAGCCAATGCCCAGCTTGGTTCCTCGGATGATGCAAAGTTAGAATTAAATGAGTAAGTCGCAGGAGTTGATAGTTGGAAATGAAGGATTGTGCTATCCCTCCTGGCTCAGTACTATCAACGCTAATCTTCCTTTTTCTTTCCTCTTCCCAGAACCGATGACGATTGCAAACCCAGTGATGCCCCTCCTGATCAACCCTATATAGAACTAGATTTAGCATGTGGAGTATTTGATTTACAGAATGAAGCAGCAGTAGAAGCAGCTGAGAAGGCAATAGCAAGAGGAGGGCATGACGATGTTGATGTATGCCATTCAGATAGTGATAGTAATGATGATGATAAAGGTATTAGTGAAGAAGAGGGCGATGAAGATAAGGATAGGAAACATAGCAGAAAGAAGCAGCAGCCAAGGTCGAGGAAGAAACACCCAGGTATTGAGGTCATATAATTAAGCATGGAGAATGCCGATTTTGCAGGGCCAATGCTTGCAACCTCCCCTGTGAGTACTGCAGTGAATGTAAAACTAAGCAATTGTCGAATTGTTTCTTTAAACTATTCGTCCTTCGTGATCATATACCAAGCCAGCTTTGTCTTTTGTAGTTGCACATTTGGGTTTGGCACTTTGGAACGACGAAAAAGCACTGGTAATTTCTTGTCCATTTCCTTTCAATTCTTATTATTTCGTGGACATAACTAGTAGCTCATCTATGGTTCGCCTACTTGCAATTGCTGCATTATTGCTCCTGCATATGAGCAGCAGCTTTGCATATGTTGGAAACTATGAAGGAGGCAAAGATGATTTCATCCCTTTCCTAAACACTGAATTATCAGCTCGACGTAAAGCTCAACCAAGCTCTTCTCCCATGAAGGCCTTGTTCTTTGTCAGCAGTTTCGTCGATTTCGCTGCCAACTTGAACGACAATCCACACAATCGCCCGGACATCAGAGGGCTCCTCCCCGCTTATCGCACTGCCATCAAAAAAGAGTATCCTGGAACCAAGGTCAAGATTATTGGACTCGAAAAGGAGGATGGAGGTGCAGGTGTGTGGACCCTTGTTATCTTCCCTGAGAAGTGTGCTGCTAAAGCTACTCCTTCAGGAGCAGCCAGATCCCTCAGGAGGCAACTGCGCAACACCAAGGGCATCAGAGCACTCTTCCCCGCCAAGACCTTTGGCCGTGTGCACATGGAACACATATCCAGCCCCCATTGGGTGAGTAAAGATGGAAAATCTCTATCTGCTGAATCAAAGGCTGTCAAGTCCCTCAGCAGAGCACTCATGTTTGGTGCAGCCATCTTTGATCACTCTCCCAAATGGTTCACTAAAAGACGCCAAGCTGTATTCATGAAACTCATCAAAAAACGTGTCCCTGGTGCTAAAGTTTCCATGAGAGTTACGATTGATGATGGGTTTGATGAGAACAACAGAGCTAAAGCTATTGCCAATGTTTTGCTGGAAGTCAAAGGTGTCAATGAGAAGAAGATCCAGAAACTCAAAAACAGAGTTGAATATGCTGCCAGTACTATCTGGAAGAGAAAGCATTGGGGAAGAGTCCATGTGGAGGGTGGTGTTCGCTTGGGTTGGACTGGTGCTAGCTGCAAAGCTCCAATTAAAATAAAGGGATGCTGCAAAGTTAGTTTTAAGGTCATAGTTCCCAAAATATCAGCATCCAAATTTAACAGAGACCCTGCTGGTTGCAACAACTGCAGTGGAGATATGGAGCAGGCTCTCCAAGATAAACTGGTGGACCCCAAGAACAAGGATGCTGAAGCCTCTATCGAGATTAATGCTACCCCAGGCTCAGGTGGCAGTACAGATGTGATTGTTAACATCACTGTAGACCCTGATCTCTCTGTCAACCTGACTGAGTTGGTTGATGAGTTGGATGAGGATCCAGGGCTAGTGTTTCCACCTGATCAATGGGGAGAGGTTGTAGTTGAGCCACCTCCACCTCTATCATCACCTCCTCCCTCCCCTCCCCCCCCCCCCTCCCTCCCCCCCCCCACCCCACCCCTCCCCCCCCCCCCCC
>Ga0114919_10001286_pt1 | contig 20051 bp, 18 predicted proteins | sample BlataG_FD_88682 | JGI IMG/M metagenome (GOLD analysis project Ga0114919, IMG submission 88682) | Deep subsurface microbial communities from Black Sea to uncover new lineages of life (NeLLi) - Black_00105 metaG | ecosystem: Environmental > Aquatic > Marine > Oceanic > Sediment | place: Atlantic... | reverse complement strand
TCACTGTTCTTTTCCATATCTACGACTTTTTCTGCCATAATATCGTCCCTTTACAATATCTATGAAACTATATTGTATAATACAGCAATATTTACATAATGCAAGCATTTTTTTGAAAATTGTTCACTTTTTTTGTAAATGTGCTCTAAATACAGAAGCTATAAGGAGATATGTATGTAAAAAATTTCGCCAGAGGCGTGAAAATATATCATTTTGGCCGAAAAATCCATCAAATCTGCCTTCGGCGGATTCCTTGGCGAGATACGCTTCACGGGCCACAAGTATCAAGAATCGAGCAAGTTAGTCTATCCCTAAAATCCTATACTCTCTTCAAAGCCTTAGAGCCTATCCAAATAACAGGCAGAGCTTTGGCAATTCCTTGATTGCGGCGAAACATCCTGCGACTTATTGTAAAATGAGGTTTTCTCCAATGTGCCACTTGGAAGCTATCCCAAAACACAGAATGCCATTCCTTCGCTTCATTCAAGGATAGGTCTCAGCGCAGCGAGAAATCTGTCATTTCAGCCACCCAGACCCTTCGCTTCGCTCAGGGTGACAATTTTGAGATAGTTTTTTAGCCGGCGATACTGTCTTCGAGACGGGCAAGTATAGTCCTGGCCTTGGAGATTTTGTTCCCGGCCGGGCCCCGCCAATGCAGCTCCACATTTCGCCTGATTTGGTCTTCGATCTTTTTGCAGGCCAAAAGCACCGTGGCGTGATTCTTATTTCCCATAAATCTGCCTACCTCGGACGACGACATCCTGGTATGCTTTCTCGCCAGATACATACTAAAATGCCGGGCCAGCGCTACGGTCCTGTCTTTCTTTGACGAGTGTATATTGGCCGGTGTTATCCCGAAAAAGGTCGCGACGGTCGATTCGATGTCTGATATGTGCACAATCGGGTCGCACCTTTCCAGGTGTTCAGCCAGAACCGCGTGGGCCATATGCAGGTTGATTTTTTGATTTTGCAGCGCCGAGTATGCAATTAATTTCACCAGGGCCCCTTCCAGCTCCCGCACATTGGTCCGCAGATTTTCGGCAATATATCTTATCACGCTTTCGGGGATGTGTTTTCTCATTGTTGCTGCGTATTGTTTGCAGATTTGGCAGCGGGTCTGGAAATCGGGCGTCTCAATCTTGACGACCATTCCCGAAACGAAGCGGTTGACCAGCTTTTCGGAAAGCTGGCCAATCATCTTTGGATGGGCGTCAGAGGCCAGCACCACCTGTTTGCCCGCCAGATTGATTGTATTGAAGGTATGCAGGAATTCTTCCTGTGTTGAAGGCTTGCTGGCCAGGAAGTGGACATCGTCGATTGCCAACAGGTCCATTTGTCGCATTCGGCGTCGAAAAACCTCGAGCTTTTTTGTCTTCAAGCCCAGCACAAACTGATTAACAAAGTCCTCCGCTGACAAATACGACCATCGGGTCTCGGGCCGAGTCGAACAGACTGCATTGCAGATGCCCTGCAGCAGATGTGTTTTGCCGACGCCGTATCCTCCGTGAATAAACAGCGGATTGAACAGACTTTGCCGCTCGTTGACGACCGCTTTTGCAGCGTTGTAGGCCAATTGATTTGATGGGCCGACAACAAATGTATCCAGACTTAATTTAAGCCTTTTCTTTGAAGGCGGCTGTATCTGAGTTCCTCGGCCGTGGAATCGCTGCTGTGCTTTTTCCACTAACTGCGCCTGCGAATCCAGTTGTGTTCGCCTCTGGCATCCGGACAGCTCCGGGTCGATGGTAAAAGTAATCTTTCGGTTGTCTTTGGTAACGGCTCGAACAGCCTGGCTGATCTCATTTAAAAAATGGTTCTCAAACCAGCTTGCTATAAAAAGGTTTGGAACACCGACTTTCAAGTATCCATCGGTCAACGTCAGCTTGGTCGAGTTTTTGAACCATATCCGAAACTTTTGTGGCCCAACTTTCTCGGCAAGTGCCTCATTGATGGCGCTTATTTGTGCCCCCGCCCGGCGAGAGTCCTCATCCGTGATTGTGCTCTGCATCGACAGTCTCCCCTAAATTGATAGTTTCCCTTTCAGTTGTTCAAGTCTATAGTCGTTATTATTGGGCAGCCACAAAACGAATCAATATCATTTTGACTAATTTCTTTTCCACATGATAGAGGTTGCTGTCAGCACTGACTTTGCGCAGAAAAAAAATTTATTTTAGACAGGTTTTGCACATCGTAAGTCCGCTTTGTGGAAAAGCTGTGGATTGAATTTTGAAATTTCAGCGTACAACGTATAGTCTTTTCTATTCACTATCCGCTATAACTACCCGCTATTTTCTCAGGATGATTGCCACGTAGCCGCCGTCGCAGTCTCCCGCACCAATTGAGGCGCGACCGTGGCGCTCCGGACCCGGTAGGCGGTAGTCTTTCGCCGAGGGACAATTGGTGCGGGATTCAGCTGACGGCAGGGTAAGCAGTTCAGATTCGAGTTTGAAGTTGCGGTTCTGCAGCAGGAATTTGTTGACACGCTCACTGTTTTCGTCTTTTTGAATACTACAGGTGCTGTAGCAGATTTTTCCTTTCGGCTTTATCAGTGCCGCAGCGGTCTCCAATAGCCCGCTTTGTATTTTTGCCAGGTCTTTGATTGTCTTTGGCCTTATCCTGTACCGGGCCTCGACACGTTTTGCCAATACGCCGGTATTTGAGCACGGTACATCCAGCAGGATGCAATCGAATAGGCCAACCTCATCGCTAACTTTTTGCAAATCTTCATACGCAACAACGCTGACGCTGTTGATACCGAGCCGGGCGGTATTCTCTTTGACCTTTTGCAATCTCTGGCTATCGATATCGGTTGCGATAATTTTTGCCTTATCTCCGGTTAGCTCGGCCAATTGCGTTGTCTTTACGCCCGGTGCGGCGCAGAGGTCGAGGATTGTCCAATCGCAGGCCGGCTCCAGTGCTTTTACGGCCTGCGAAGCTGTTATGTCCTGAACGCAAAACAGCCCTTCCGCAAAGCCGGGAAGCTGAGCAATCAATCGTGGACTTTTTATCTTTAGCATTGTTTGGTCGGCCAATATCTCAAAGCCAATATCTGCCTGGCGGAATTTATCAGCGAGCTGTGCAGTTGTTGTTATCAGCGTATTGGGCCGGAGGTAAATGCTGGACCTGCGATTGCTTGCAAAGCAAATTTGCCGGGTCAGCTCTGCGCCGAATTCTGCGAGCCAGTCGATTACCAGCCATTTGGGCAGCGAAAAGGCGCTACTGAAATAGTCAGCCGGCGAAGTTTTCGGCTCCGGCAGAAGTTCGCTATCAAATTCGCAGCCGGTCGAAAATGTTTGCGGAAGCGTCCTTTGCGCATTGGCTTGCGATAGCAGGATTTGGCGGTTGGATATGTGCCTGACGATTTGACGCAGCAGGGCATTTACAAAGCCGGTCTGTTTTTTACCCGCGATTGTCTTGGCGTTTTCAACTGCTTCGTTGACAATAGCGTGCTCTGCGGTCGCCGGCGAATAGATAAGCTCGTAGGCCCCGATGCGAATGATGTTGAGCACTCTGGCGGGTATCCTACCTACAGGGCAATCGGCGAACTTGGCTATCACCATATCAATAACGGCTTGATTTCTTATCGTCCCAGAGACAAGGTCGGTAGCTCGCTGTTTTTCTTTTGTTTGCTGCAGTAGTTTGTTTAAGATTGGGCTTGCATAGTTACGTTCTGGGTCGAACTGATTCAAGACAGCCATTGCAACAGCACGCGCGGTGGTCTGGGGTGCAGCCATTTCAGTTATCTATCTTCATAAAGAAGTCGCCGGGGCGGGTTCGCCAGCCGTTTACAAAAGCTGTAAAATCCATAAGATAGCCACCGGCCGGCTTGATTTTTATTATCTTCAAGGCGTTTTGACCACAGATAACATTAAGCTTCTCATCGAGTGTTCCCGCAGGCAGACCGGCCGGATTTGAATTCTCGACAAAGCAGGCCTCGGCTATCGTTACCCGGTGAGACTTTGTGGTTTTCTTAGAAAGGTAAATGGCTGAGGCACCGGGCCAGGGCCAGAACCCGAGTATTTTTCTTCTAAGAGACTCGGCCGGCCCGTTGAAATCCAGAAAGCCATCCGACTTTTTCAATTTCGGTGCCAGTGTTGCCCTGTCGTGGTCCTGCTCGGTATAGACGGCTGTTCCTGCGGCTATTTTGTCTATTGTCTCCAGCAACAATGGTGCCGCCATTTGAGCCAGTCTGTCGTGCAATTCGCCGGCGGTTTCGTCAGGTGTAATATCGGTTTTTGCCTGGGCCAGAATTTTGCCTGAATCCATTTTTTCAGCCAGCATGATTATACTGATACCGCTCTGTTTTTCGCCGTTGACTATTGCCCAGTTTATTGGCGCAGCTCCGCGGTATTTAGGAAGCAGCGAGGCGTGGACATTCATAGCACCTTTGCCCGGCAGGTTTATCAACTCATTGCCGATTTTTTGGCCGAATGCAATTACCACAATCAAATCCGGACGAGCGGCTGCAATCCTGTCGAAAACCTGTGGCGCGTTTACGTTATCTGTTTCAATAAATTCAATCGAATGGTTCTTTGCCCATTTAGCTACGGGTGTCGGTCTGGGCTTTTTGCCCCTGCCGGCCGGCTGCGCCGGCTGCGTTACGATAAATCGAAGACTATGACCCGGGGACCCCCAAACGCCCTTTTTTGCGTTTGGGGACCCCGTCGAATCAGCCAAAGCATTCAGGCATTCGATACCAAACTCGCCGCTGCCGAGATAGACTATTCTCATAATAAAAATCAAATGTCAAAAATCAAATATCAAAATTACATATCAAAATGCAAAATTTTTCTTTACTCTTTTTGAGTTTTTATTTGTCATTTTGCATTTTGCATTTTGCAATGCTTTGAGCTGTTTTCGATGTGCGATTTTGGCCGCTGACCCCATCCGGTTGACGATAGTTGACCCATTGATATGGTCGTATTCGTGCTGCAGGCACCTGGCGTAGAGTCCTTCGGCTTCTTCGGTAAATTCATTGCCGTCAAGGTCGGTGGCGGTGACCTTACATTTTTTGTATCTTCGAATTTTTGTGTAAATACCGGGCACCGACAGACACCCTTCGTCTATTGCGTCAAGTTCACCGGCCGGTGTAACGGTTGGGTTAATATAGACCTTTACACTGTCTCTGCTTGCGTCGAGCGATATGATAAAGAGCCGCAGCGGCACGCCTACCTGCGGCCCTGCCAGGCCGATGCCTTTGTTTTTCAGCATAATATCTGTCATTTTCTCTACCAGCCGACGGATATTATCGTCGATTTTTTCAACCGGCGAAGCCTCCTTAACCAAGACCTCAGCCGGGTAATGCGTTATCCGACATTTTTCAACATCTATCATCTACCGGTCTCCTGCGAAACAAGCGTTCACATCGATTCGTTTCGCTTGCCCGGCGCGCTTGAGTTCAGTCAAACTCATCGCCGGTGAATATGTTGCCGAGGTAGTGCTTCCTGACGGTTTGATTGCGGATAATCTCGGCCGGCTCACCGGCCCCTATCACTTTGCCGTGGTCGATTATATACGCCTTATCGACTACTTCCAACGTCCTCTCGACATTATGGTCGGTAATGAGGATACTCACGCCGGATGCAACGAGTCGGCGGATATCGTGCTGCAAGTCCTCGACAGCGATAGGGTCAACGCCGCTAAAGGGCTCATCCAAAAGAACCAGCGAGGGGTCCGTTACCATAGCACGGGCGATTTCAAGTTTTCTGCGTTCACCGCCGGACAAGAATCTGCCCTGGCTTTCAGCGACCTCGCTCAGCGCGAAACGCTCGATGAGCATCTGGGCCCTGCGCATTCGCTCGGCGCGGGTGTACGACATCGTCTCCAGAATCGCATAGAGGTTGTCGCGGACACTGAGGCGCTGGAAGATGCTCGGCTCCTGTGAAAGATAGCCAATACCCAGACGGGCTCGTTTGTACATCGGCAGTTTCGTAATATCTCTGCCTTCAAAGTGCACCCTGCCGCTGTTGGGAGTAATCATCCCCATAATCATTCTGAAGGTGGTGGTTTTGCCGGCGCCGTTTCGGCCGCAAAGAGCGACAATACTGCGCTGGGCTATCGTAAGAGATATCTCGTTGACGACAGCCCGACCGGAATATTTCTTTACCAGCGCACGAGTTTCAAGAAGGGTTATTGACTCCGCCAAAATAGCACCTCGAATTTGCACCCTGAATATAACAGCGATATTGTAACAATACTAATAAAAGCAGAAAACATAAAACTAAAAGCTGCGGAACCTTAAAAAATGACATTCCTGTGAAATCGAAGAACCGGCTTTAGACGGAGCAGGAATCCAACAGTTTTACGTCTTTAGCTTTTAGCTTCTTATGCTTATCTTATCAGCTTGATTATTTCATCGAGGTCGTTCGGTGCTTCTACAGGCGGATTGCTGAATTGGCCCTGTCTTTGCTTGTGGTAGTTGACCGTTACGTTGGGGTCTTTAAGTGCGTGCCCGGTCAGTACGCAGGCAACCCGCTCATCTGCGCCGATGAGGCCTTCAGTCCTGAGGTCTCTCAGACCAGCTATCGTCGCCGCCGAAGCCGGCTCACAGCCCAACCCGTATCTGCCTATAATCGCCTTTGCATCACAAATCTCTTCGTCCGTTACCGCACGGCAAACGGCTTTACATATATCAATCGCTCGCAGACATTTTTTCAGATTGACCGGACGCGAAATCTCTATCGCCGACGCACAGGTATGCGGCGAAAAATTGCGAGCCGTCAAATCGGCGTAATAGTCATCAATGATGGCCTGATTTACTCTGCCGTTATTCCAAGTAAGCTTTTTGTTGTTGACCAGTTCGGTCAATGTATCGGCGCCGGTGGCGTTAATGATAGCCATTCGAGGTACTCGCTCAATCAACCCGAGCTGTTTTAACTCATAAAAGGCCTTGCCGAAGGCACTGGAATTGCCGAGATTTCCGCCGGGACAAATTATCCAGTCCGGCACTTCCCAGCCCATTTGTTCGATGATTCGGTACATTATGGCCTTTTGACCTTCGAGTCGGAAGGGGTTTAATGAATTGAGCAGGTAAAGACCCAGCTTTTTGCAGACATCCTGAACTTGACGCATACAGTCATCGAAGTCGCCGCGTATTTGAATGGTCTGCGCACCGTAATCCATCGACTGGCTGAGTTTGCCGAAGGCAATTCTGCCTGAGCCGATAAACACAATGCATTTCATACCGCAACTGTGCGCATACAGAGCCACCGACGCGGAGGTATTTCCCGTCGATGCGCAGGCACACGAATTTACTCCAAGCATCTTTGCGTGACTGAACGCCGCAGCCATACCATTATCTTTGAACGAGCCGGACGGATTGAGCCCCTCGTACTGCAGATATAAACACCCCGGCTTCATATCGACATATTTGGCGACGGCATCGTTTTGCTGTAAGATTGTCTGACCTTCGCCTATGGTTACTTTGTACTTATCTTCGCAGAAGTTTAGCAACTCGCGAAATCGCCATACCCCTGAAAAATCCAGGCGATTACTTCTATTTGCCCAGCGTTTGCCAAAGTCGCTCAATTTGCCGGGCACGGCAATCCTGTCCCAGTTATATTGTGCATCCAGAAGCTCACCGCAGTCCGGGCACTTAAATAGCGCCTGCCCGCAGTCAAACTCGGACCCACAATTGGGATTAATGCACTTTTGAAAAGCCACACCGGCTTGTTTTGATGTATTCACTTAAAGACTCCTATTTTTGCTTTGATTATAGATTAAAGCCGCAGCTTTTGATACACAAATCAGGGTTTAACAGCGATTTTGCCCCGAAACTTTTTGCTGATATTCGTGCCCTTATTTTCCTGACCTCGCTGACAAAACGGCTATAATTAAGGTGTTTTCTCATTTATTCCTGCTTTATCCTACTCTTTTTTTTCATCACCTTCCAAAGCAGGGGTTTTTTCATAATCTTCCATATTCAACTGTTGTAGCCAGTAATGCGAGGAAACCATCCGTAACCTCCCCGTTTCTTTTTGTGCTTCACGCTTCGTGGCACGGGGCACAGGTTACGAGTCACTGATTTGCGTTGATTTTTTCTATCAGTGCCGGCAACTCGCAAAGCCGATTAATTTTCCAGGCACCTTTAGGGGTTTTCTTTCCGGCGTTGGTGTAAGCAGCTTTTAGGACGGCTCGCATACCGGTTTTTGCTGCGGCTTTTATATCCCTGTTAATATGGTCCCCCACAAAAATTATATTTTCAAACATCTCGCCGATTCTCTCTGCGGCTACCTTAAAGATTCGAGCATCCGGCTTTCGAAAATCAAATTCGTATGAATAAACCCTTGCCGCAAAGAAGTCCAAAATACCCAACTGTTCGAGATGTTTATCAAGCGAGATGGCGCTTACAAAGGTATTTGAAACTATGCCGAGCTTAAGCCCAAGTTTTTTAAGTGCGGCTAAGGTTTCGGCTGTTTCGGGTTCGGCCTGGCCAAGTTTACTCAAAGGCTCGTACCAAAGCCACGCAAAATGCCGCCACTGTTGCCTATCGAGCTTGATGCCTTTTTTCGTACCGATTCCCCTTAACAAAACCAATGAATTAAAATCATTTTTCGTTATATTGGAGAGCCAGCGATGTATGTACAGTGACATCAGACTTCGCCAGCAGTACCATTCAAAACTGCCGACCGGCTGGCCCAGGTTTTTGAGAAAGTCATAAGATAATCTGGCACCCTGCCGGAAAAGCCGGGTTGTGTTAACTTTACCGAAGCTCATCAAGGTCTCGCCAAAGTCAAACAGCACTGCTTTTATCTTTCTATCAGGCATAATCAGCGTAAATGCATTGATGCGTTTATTTGTAAAATGAGATCCTCATCCACCCATTCAACCATCTATTCATCCAATTATTTTCTCAATGGCGGTAAATCACCACCAAAAGCGTCCCTGGCCCACTCGAACATTTCCTCATTGGATATCGCCGATACCCGGTTAGCTGAATACTCAGCGTCTATCTTCATCTTTATTTTGGTTATACGCGGGTCGTGCTTTGGGATTTCTGTCCGGTATCTTGCCTCTATCCAGTGCTTGATACCTGCGGCGCCGGTCTTATCTGTAATTGCCACGCTGACAGGCCGGTCGAGCAACTTCTTCGTATCGAAGCAATTATATATTTCCTCGTTCTTTAACAAACCGTCAGCGTGAATACCAGCCCGGGTAACATTGAAATCCTTTCCGACAAGTGGATAATTGTGCGGAATTTCAAAGCCCAGTTTTTTTCCGGCATACTCGCCGAGTTTTGTTATTGCCGCATAATTAACACCTTCGGTCAATCCATTCAATTGGGCATGTTCGACAACGAGAGCTTCCAGCGGCGGATTGCCGGTTCGCTCGCCGATGCCGAATATGGAGGCGTTAGCGGCGCTGCAGCCGTACAGCCAGGCGGTTGCGGCGTTGACCTGAACTTTGTGCAGGTCGTTATGGCCGTGCCATTCAAGCCATTCGGACGGAACCCCGATTTGTCGAAGCCCATAAATAAGTTTAGGAATACTCCGGGGCAAAGCTACCCCCGGCCACGGCAGGCCAAAGCCAAGCGTATCACAAAGACGAATCTTGACCGGCTTATTATATCTTTTAGCAAGCTTCATTAACTCAGCGGCAAAGGGAAGCACGAAGCCTTCATAATCGGCTCGCGTTATATCCTCGAAGTGACAACGCGGAATAACCCCGTTATCCAGCGCCGCTTTGACAACGTCGAGATAGGCATCCATTGCCTGGGCACGTGTCTTTCGCAGTTTAAGGAATATATGATAATCGCTCGCCGAGGTCAGAATGCCGGTTTCGCTGAGCCCCATTTGCGAGACGAGCTTGAAATCGGCCGGGACCGCTCTTATCCAGCCGGTTATCTCAGGAAACTTGTAACCTCGCTCTTTGCACAGCTCTACCGCTTTTCTGTCGCGCTCGGAATACAGGAAGAACTCGCATTGGCGAATCAAACCTGTCCCGCCGTCTATCTTGTGCAGTAAATCGTATATACGCAGGATTTGCTCCGGCGTATAAGGAGGCCGGGCCTGCTGACCGTCACGGAAGGTCGTATCGGTTATCCAGATTTCCTCCGGAATATCATAGTCAACCGTTTCGTTGTCGAATATTACTTTGGGAAATTCAGTATATGGGAACGTCTCTCGATATAGATTGGGTTTTTCTACATTTACAAGTTTTGGTTTTTTGCCTGCCATTATTTATCTCCAGCACATTGTTGATGATTGCTAACTCGACCGACTATTTTGTATCTCATTCGAGATGCGCTTCCCGCTTCCCGAGATACGAAATGGCCGAGGTGGGAGTCGAACCCACACGCCCATAATGGGCAGGGGATTTTAAGTCCCCAGCGTCTGCCATTCCGCCACTCGGCCCGGCCCAATAAGCTAATGTATTTTACGAGATTTTGCAAATTGTTTCTTAACTTTGAGAATTACCGAATTTGGCGAAAAGCCCGATAAGTCGGGACTTACGGGAAGTCGAGATGTTTTTTCACGGTGAGTGAATAAAACAGGGCTAAAAACCAAAAAATGTTGAATTGACCGGTTTTAAGTTTTACGCTTTTCGGGGCCGCAGGTGACAAAGAAAATCTTTGATTTGCCCGGTTATTTGAGCCAGCCAAATTTTGTGCTCAATCGCCTTTAACTGCGAATCGTCACCTGCTAATGAACGTGCCTTCTTAATCCTCTCGGCCGCATCGCCTAACCTGCCCATCGCCAAACAAACGACAGCAGAATCCCTCAAGGCCCAAACGTCCTTTGGCCTGATATCGAGCGTGTGGGCAAAAAACTCCGCAGCATCCTCAAGCTGCCCCTTTATGGCGCTCATAAGGGCAAGATGATAATAACCGTCCGCATTGGCACTATCGATGTCAACAGCCCTGAGCAGACAGTGTGTCGCATAATCGAGGTCACCAATCACCAGAAACATCGACCCCATAGAAACCAACGTATTCGCATCCTCGGGAGAAGCTTGCAGCTCAGAAACCAGATAATTCCTCGCCTCATCCTTTTTCCCTCTCATTAGCGCACACTGAGCCAGCCGATACCGCGGCCCGGCGAGCGTATTGTCCTTCTGCAGCGCTTGATTAAAAAGTTGTACCGCCCGCTCATAATCGGTGCTGTTAAAAGCGATCTCTCCCAGATAAAACAGAGCGGTTGCCGAATCAGGCGTAAGTTCAAGTATTCTGTTAAACTTCTCCTTCGCCGATTCTATATCGCCAACTTCGAGCAGAAACAAACCAAAGTCGAAAATAACGTCAACGTCACCGGGGTTAATACGAAGCTCCGCCAGGAAATGCTCACGAGCGCGAAGCGTGCTTCCGTCTCCGTCACCGTCAGACCAGTAGGCCTGGGCGATTCGGTAGTTAATCTCCGGGTGAGTTGGCTCGAGTTCAGCCGTTCTTAGCCAGCAGCGAATGGCTTTCTTATACTGGCCACGAGCGAAAAGACTGTTGCCGATGTTATAGTAGCACAACGCACAGTCCGGATTTATCTGCTGGGCGAGGTAAAACATCTGCTCAGCCAAATCGTGCTGGCCCATTTCGGTATAAGTAATTATGCGATTGCAATAACACGGCTCAAAGCTGGTGTCAAGCTCCTGGATATGCTCGAAGGTATCGACAGCCAGGTCGTATTGGCCCGTGCGGGTGTAATCGACCGCCAGCGCGTTTAATATCTCCAAATCATTAGGGCTTAGCTGCAGGGCGATTTCATATTCGCTTATTGCATCGTCGAAGCGATTTATGGCATCGAGCGTGAGGGCCTTGTTGAAATGCCACGAGCTGTTGGAAGGATTTATCTCGAGAGCCCTCTCCAGTTCGCAAAGAGCTTGTGCCATCTTACCGTTTTCGTAAAGCTCAAAGGCCTTGCGGACCTTAAGCTCGCCCTTTTCATAGGAACCAAATGTTATATCCTCAAAGGCCATACAGCCACATTACCTCGTATCGTATTTCGTATCGACGCTTTGACCGTGGTTGGGCGGTTCGTTTGACAGTTTTCACGCACGGCGAATGCGCCCTCCAGCCCTATCGCCCATAAAGGACAACCGGGTTAGCAGTTTTTTTCAGGCCTAAGAGTATTTTGCTCACAGTAAAATTTTGCTGGCAATTTGGGTTATAAGCTCTTACAATTTCGCAGGTTAGCTGCCACGACCCAAGTGGCGTCAGACGATGCTGTTCTGGGGCTGGATTGTTTTTCTGGAAAGCAGCTGCCAAGAGTCTTATAATGTATGGCGACCGGGTTATCAGGAGACCAGGTTATCAGGAGACCAGGTTATCAGGAGAGCAGGTTATCAGGAGAGCAGATATTCTGAATTCTTGATTCCCTGATTTCCAAGCAGGTGAATAGTCGTTGGTGAATCGTGAATCGTATTATGAACCACGAATACTAACGGCTAAATACTAACGAGTAATTGGAGAAGTAGAACTATGATTAAAGAAATAAAGGGTCAGGTAACGGCCGGCAAGGGCAGTTACGGTATTGTAGTCAGCAGGTTCAACGAGTTCATCAGTGCCAAGCTGCTTGCCGGTGCCATAGATTGTCTTACCCGTCACGGCGCCGCTGACGAACAGATAAGCATAGTCTGGGTACCGGGGGCCTGTGAAATTACGATAGCTGCGAAAAAACTGGCCCAAAGCGGGAAATATGTTGCCGTCATTTGCCTTGGTGCGGTCATACGCGGTCAAACCGGCCATTACGATTATGTCTGTCAGCAGGTGGCCCGCGGCATCGGACAAATCAACTACGATTCAGCGACCCCTGCGGTATTCGGCGTGCTGACCTGCGAGACGCTCGAACATGCGGTCGAAAGGGCCGGGACCAAGATGGGCAACGCCGGGGCCGATGCAGCAATGACAGCTATGGAAATAGCGAACGTGATGGAACAGATTTAAGATGCGTAATGCGGCGTACCCGGCACGCAATACGAGATACGAGATGCAGCTCGACAGAAGAACAAGGGCCCGAGAGCTGGCAATGCAGGGACTATATCAACTTGATGTTCAGGGCCCCGACCTGCTCAAGCGCCTCGGTGAGTTCTTCATAGAACAAGACGGCAATGATTTTGTCCGCAAACTCGCGTCTGATTGGACAAGAGGGACGTGGGAGAATCTGGCGCAGTGTGATGAACTGATAGTTGCTTCAATAATAAAGTGGGAATTGTCCCGGCTTTCGCCGGTGGACAAAAGCATTTTGAGATTGGCGGTGTATCAGTTGAAATTCTGCGGCGATATTCCACCGAGAGTTGTGATAAATGAGGCCATTGAGCTTGCCAAAAAGTTCAGCACCGCTCAATCGTCTGCGTTCGTTAATGGCGTGCTTGATGCCGTCTTAAAAAAACTAAAAACGTAAAGCGTAAAATGCAAAACTAAAGCGTAAAATTCAAAAGTTTTAAACTTTGAATTATGGTTTTTCGCTTTTAGCTTCCAATGAGAACAATCGCAGTATTAAACCAGAAAGGTGGAGTGGGCAAGACCACAACAGTGGTTAATATTGGCGCAGCGCTTGCTGTCATGGGCTTGAAGGTGGTCGTTGTTGACCTGGACCCGCAGGCACATCTGACAACACATCTTGGCTTGGAACCCGAAACAATCGAATCCGGCTCATATAAGGTCCTGACACAATCGGCCAAATTTGAAGAGGAAATTCTCATCGTGCGTCCAAACCTTTGGCTGCTGCCTGCAAACATCAATCTCGTGGGAGCCGAAACCGAGCTGGTAAGTATGGTCGGCAGAGAAACCATTCTGCGAGAAGCCCTCAAAGCAGTTGAAGACCAATTCGATTATTTATTTATCGACTGTCCGCCTTCGCTCGGATTGCTTACCCTCAATGCCCTCGCTGCCGCCGATGAGGTCTTGATACCGCTTCAGCCCCATTTCCTGGCCCTGCAGGGATTCGGAAAACTGCTGCAAACGATCGAACTGGTCAACAAAAGAATCAACCCCAGTCTGAAAGTTAGAGGGATCCTGCTTTGTATCTTTGACAGCAGGGCCTCGCTTCCAAAGGAGGTCAGGGCTGATATCGAGCAATTCCTCAACAAGGCACGCGGCACTAACTGCGCCTGGGCACAAGCCCAGATCCTACCGGTTTATATCCGCAGAAACATCAAGCTCGCCGAAGCACCAAGTTACGGCAAGACAATCTTTGAATACGAGCAAAATTGTCACGGCGCCGAGGACTATAAAAAGGTAGCGGAGTTCATACACACTCAATTGCCTGCACCTGCTTCGCCGGTAACACAGGCACAGGTGCAGCCAGAGACAGAATCAAGTGCTCAGCCTGCTGCCGGCGAAAGTGAGCACGAGTCGCCCATCGAGCCCCCTGTTCGCGGGAGCCAAATCAAATCAATCTCACAACCTGATTTGCAGAGGCCGCCCTCGGCATTTACACAGACAACAGCCGGCCAAAATTCGCCTGAATCTCAATAACCGAAATAAAAAAAGTTAACAAACAAATGAATGGTTACTAAAAAGGCGAGCAAACAAAACTTTAATCCCGCATTTCCCATGTAAACCGTGACAAATGAGATTATTGAATGTATCCATCGTTTGAAACCTGTGCCAATCGTGTACGGCTAATGATAAGAATTGCTGAAAAACTTGAATTTATGAAGACGATGGCGGTCGAGGTCTGTACAACAGGAGAAATTGTAAGAAGTCCGGAGGCTGAAAACATCTGTTTTTGTTTAAATTCTCGAGAAAACCGCCTCGGAAAAGGAAATCCTTGACAGTTCAAGGTGATTTTGATAAGATTATTGACACCGACAGGAGTGAATTATGCTTTTTAAGTGTTTAAATGGGAAATCTCAGATACATTGTTAGGTTTTAAGGAGGATATATGAAACTCTGTCCGATGAATAAGGATTTTATATTATTCTGCTGTCTTCACTGTGGACTACTCAGCCCTTCAAGCATCGAGGAAAAATGCAGCTTACCAAAGGGACAATCAAACCGAAATAAGAAATTGCTCGCCCGGCTAATTGACACTTATGGTTCGTGTGCCATGTTGGCGATGGAGGGTGATTCTGTTGTGGCTCACGCCAGATTTTATCCTGAGACAATTTACAATCAGTTCAAATTCTGTTGTCAGGATCCAACCCATGCCATAACTCAAGAGATGGTGGAGATGAAGCTCCCTCCACTGGCAAATCCAGCTGAACGAATACTCAGAATTACTTGTTTTTTTGTGCACAAGGATTATCAGGGACAGGGACTCAGCCATAAGCTCATCGATGCCATCCTAGAGTGGGCAAAGAATAATGCCTGGAAAAGCGTACGGTGTTTTGCTTATCCGGATAACTATTGGCTGTCTTCAGAGATGTGTACCCCGATGCTGCGCACATATAGCAAACATGGATTCAGAAAAATTGAGACTGTAATGATACCAGAAGCGAAAGATCTCCTACAGCAGATGAAAAATGGAGAATTAGGCGCTGAAAGAAAGAAAAAAATCGAAAAAATATGTGGCAACAAGGATCTATTGGAATTTGCGACTTTTTATGAAATGGAACGTCAACTGTGAATAGCCCTAAAAGATAAAAACCTAACAAGCGGATTCAGTTGGACCTCGCTGACGCTCGGCCACTGATCCGCCGCGTTATACAAAAAACGAAGCCTGAACTAAAAATGAGAGAAATAGAGATGATTAAGAAATACTGGCTGTTGTGTATCATAATGATTCCATCACTACTTTCAACGCAGACATCAAATGGCAATCCGCAGTCTAAGGATGCAACCAAACGTAATCTACAGGCGAAGGCTGATGGCGCCACGGTTCTGACGGAAGAGGAAGCGATGAAATGGAAGACGCAGGGCTTCAAACAGGTGAACAGCATGGGCGGCGGCGAAGCGACGATCTCGAAAAGCGGGAAGCTTCGCGTTTTCGTGTTAATGGGACAATCCAACATGCAGGGCGCCGCACGGGCGGCCGAACTGAAGTCGCCCTACAATGAAAAACATGATCGCATAAGAATCTGGGCAAATGGGAGGTGGGAATACTTTCTGCCGCGCCAGCGATTCGGGCCGGGCGTGTCAATGGCGCATCAGCTTGCCGAACTCTGGCCGGACGATACCATAGGCATCATCAAGGTTGCAGTCGGCGGAACGGGAATACGCGGGTTCGAGAAGAACTGGTCAAGAGAACGGGCCGACCGCACCTTCGATGGAAAAAAGGGGTCGCTGTATAAGGATCTGATGAACGCTGTTGCTGCAGCAAAGAATATTTCCCAGCCTGAGTTTTGCGGCTTTGTCTGGAAGCAGGGAGCCGCAGATGGAACAAAGAAAGATCTCGCGAATGAGTATTATGATACTTTCAAACAGCTTATTTCGGACCTGCGCACAGACCTGGGCGCCTCGGACCTGCCGGTATTTGTTCTGTCATACATGAAAGACGAGGACTTGGCTAAAATAAAAAAGCCAGCAGGCAGACGGCCGTACATTGGAACGGTCCTTATGGCCCATAATAGAGCAGGCAGAGACATTCCCAACGTTACCACTGTCCATCACGGCTCGTTGCCCACAAATGCAGACGGAGTCCACTTCAACGCCGAGGGCCAGATCGAGCTCGGGAAGATGACGGCCTCTGCGGTAGAAGAATTTTACAGAGCAAAAGAGTAACTCCCAACTGAGGTCCTTAGCAGTAAGAGAAGTCATCTAAGCAGTGCCGTCACCTTTAATATTAATGGAGGCAATAAAAATGAGTGCACTTAAACACACAGGACGTAACTTTGTGAAAATCGCTGTTCCGGGGGCTGTTTTGCTGGTGCTGGCGGGCTGCGTTCTGTGCGGCGTTACGGTGGCCGAAGTGGAAACAGGCCCGCCTTACCAGGCCAACGGGGTGAAAATCGGCGAGGTAACGCAAACCAGCGTTATAATATGGACACGCCTGACCAGCAGTCCAGAGCGGCTCACTGACGGCGTGCCGTTCCCTGATGTGGACAAGAATAAGGATGAAGCGGGAAACTGGCTCGAGCCAAATCCGCAGATACCTGAGGGAGCTACCCTCGACCAGATGCAGGACTGCGTCCCAGGGGTGCCGGGCGAGGTGCGCCTCGGCTATTGGGAGATGGCCGACCAGAAGGCAACTCGGCACAAAGCCTCGTGGAAGGTGGTTGATCCCGAACGTGATTTCACCTGCCAGTTCGCGCTGACGGGTTTAAAACCGGCAACGGAATATGGCTTTCGGACAGAATGCCGCGCGAATGCATCCGGCCCAAAAGGCTCGAAAGTAAATGGACACTTCCAAACAGCTCCCGTCCCCGACGAACCAGCAAGAGTTGTCTTCACGGTCGTTACCGGCCAGAGCTTCTGGGACCGCGACGACGAGCAGAACGGCCACAGGATTTATCCATTGATGGCGACGCTTAACCCGAGCTTTTTCGTTCATACCGGTGACATCGTGTATTACGACAACGGCCGCCCCGTGGCCACATCCATCGAGTTGGCCCGGCTGAAATGGAACCGGACGTACGCCCTGGCCTTCCAGCGGGACTTCCATAACAACACCCCCAGCTATTTTATCAAGGACGACCACGATGCCTGGCAAAATGACTGCTGGCCCACTATGAAGAACAAGAAAATGGGTGACTTCACTTTCGCCCAGGGACTTGGTGTTTTCCTCGAGCAGGTCCCGATGGGCCAGCGGACCTACCGAACCATCCGCTGGGGCAAAGACCTGCAAATCTGGCTGGTAGAAGGACGAGATTTCAGAACTCCCAACGATATGCCCGATGGCCCGAAAAAGACCATCTGGGGCAAAGAGCAGAAGGACTGGTTCAAAAGCACCGTGCAGCAATCCGACGCTGCGTTCCGTGTGCTGATTAGTCCGACGCCGCTGGTCGGTCCGGACCGCGAGACCAAGAACGACAACCACTCAAACAAAGGTTTCACCTACGAGGGAAATGAGTTGCGTCGTTTCATAGGTGAGCAGAAGAATATGGTTGTCGTCTGCGGCGACCGGCACTGGCAGTACGTCTCGGTCGACCCCAAAACCGGCCTGCGTGAATATTCCTGCGGGTCTGCAAGCGATGAGCATGCCGGCGGGTTTTCAGAAGAGAAACGGCAGCCCATGCATCGTTATCTGAACATCTGTGGCGGCTTCCTGTCGGGAACGGTCGAGCGGATTAATGGAACACCGACGTTGACTTTTCGCCACCACGACGTTGACGGAAAAGTTCTGTATGAGGACCGGCTTAAGTCCGAGCCGTAAAAAGAGAAAAACTAAAAAAAGAAGAAAGAAAATTATAACATTAGCAATGGGAAAAATATGAGGACACGAAGTAACTTGCCAAAAACGATGGCTATGTGGGCTGCTTGCGTGCTCCTGACAGTCTGGTTTTTGTGCGGTGTTGCGGCAGCGGCCGAAGAAAAACCTGCTGCACCGGACAAGGCACCGCACCTGGCCGGTGTAACGATTCTCAATCGCTACAAATGTGATGACGGCTACCGACTTTATTCGAGCCGAATGACCGAAATCGCCCATCTGATTGACATCGACGGACGCCAGGTCCATCAATGGGCGTATCCGCAGGGCAAGTCCTGGCACTATGCCGAAATGCTGCCCAACGGCCATCTCGTCGCTATCACCAAGGATGTGATGATACTCGAATTGGATTTCAACAGCAAGCTCGTCTGGAAGGCAAAGCTCAGGGCCCACCACGACTTCGCCCGCCTGCCCAACGGCAACACCATTGTAGTATCCAGGCGGAGCATGCCCAATCCCTGGACGAATTCCGGCAGGCTCTCCTGTGATATCCTTGTCGAGCTGACGCCCGACAACGAGACAGTCTGGGAGTGGAAAGTTGAAGAGCACGCCAAAGAAATTGCTCAGCTCGTGCCCCTGAAGATGCCGCCGTCAACGCTGTTCTCGGATTGGCCCCACATCAACACTATCGAGGTCCTGCCCGAGAGCCCCACGGCAAAGAAAGACCCACGATTCAAGGCGGGCAACCTGCTCTTTTGTGGACGTCACATCGACACAATAGGAGTAATCGACAGGAAAACGGGAAAGGTTATTTGGGCCTGGGGACCGGGAGAGCTGCTCGGACCGCACATGCCGACAATGCTCCCGAACGGCCACTTGCTCATCTACGACAACGGCTCAAACAGGTCGGTTAAAGTCAGGGGATATACTCGAGTTGTGGAACTTGACCCGATTAATGAGAAAATCGTGTGGGAATATAAGGCCGACTTGCCAAAGGACTTTTACTCTCGCGCCAGGGGCTCCAACCAGCGGCTGCCCAACGGCAACACCTTCATCGCCGAATCCGATTCGGGAAGATTATTTGAGGTAACACCAGACGGTGAGATTGTCTGGGAGTTCCTCAATCCTGACCGCCATACAACGCGTCCGCAGGAGCGACAGCCTCTCTATCGGGCCATCCGATACCCACCCGAACTGGTCGAATGGCTCTTGGCCCAACACGGTGCAAGTAAACCTAAACGAAAACAATAAGCAACAGTTAGGAGAAACCAAATATGGGTACGCCTAGTAATAGACGATGTAATTTTCTGAAGGTCATTGGTATGGCAATTGCTTTAGTGGCACTGACATGCTTAGCTTTGTGCGGTGTTGCGGCAGCGGCCGAGGAAAAGCCCGCCGCACCGGACAAGGCCCCGGAACTGGCCGGTGTAACAATTCTCAATCGCTACAAATGTGATGACGGCTACCGACTTTATTCGAGCCGAATGACCGAAGCCGCCCATCTGATTGACATCGACGGAAGCCAGGTCCATCAATGGGCTTACCCACAAGGTCATTCGTGGCACTATGCCGAGATGCTGCCCAACGGCCACCTGCTCGCAATTGTAAAGGACGAAGAGATTATCGAGCTGGACTGGTACAGTAATCTCGTCTGGAAAGCGGACACCAGGGCCCACCATGACTTTTACCGGCGGCCGAACGGCAACACCATCGTATTGAGCAAAGAAACTGTAACAAACAAAGAGATTCGACCAGACCAGGAGAATTGGACCTGTTCATACTTTGTGGAGCTGACCCCTAAGAACCAGGTCGTCTGGGAATGGCATCTCCACGAGCACGTCAAGGAAATGGCCGAGCTGGTAAGCGACCAGGCCG
>Ga0114919_10001285_pt1 | contig 20051 bp, 21 predicted proteins | sample BlataG_FD_88682 | JGI IMG/M metagenome (GOLD analysis project Ga0114919, IMG submission 88682) | Deep subsurface microbial communities from Black Sea to uncover new lineages of life (NeLLi) - Black_00105 metaG | ecosystem: Environmental > Aquatic > Marine > Oceanic > Sediment | place: Atlantic... | reverse complement strand
GACCTTCACCCTGACAGTGGTTGTTAAATAGAGTATATAAAAATAACAGAAACAAATAACAGGGTATACTTGATATTTACAGACCACGATTTACTTGTTTTGTTATCTGGATAATCTCTGTTGTGTTATTTTTAATCTTCATCTGTAAGCGATTTACCGTTTTGTTCCAATAATAGAGTTCGACTCCTGCTAAATAAGGTGAGTACACAACCTAGATGGACGCATATCAGGACCGCATATATAATAGGTTGTAATAAGTCTGCGCGGGGATAGAATTGGACATGGAAACATATGATGTAACAGTGGTTGGGGGAGGGATCGGAGGTTCCATAGCTGCTAGGCTTTTGGCGAAACACGGTTTTAAAACCCTCCTGCTGGAGAAACTCAGGACGCCAAGGAATAAGCCTTGCTCAGGAATACAATTCCCCTATTTCGAAAAACTTGTAGGTGAAAAAATACCCAGGGAAAAGCTGTGTACAAACGAGCTATATCGGGTGGAGATGGTAATGCCAGGTGGTGATTCTCTGAAAGGCCGTATGAAAATGTTGAATTTCTGGAGGTCAACTTTTGATAGTTGGCTGAACCAACTTGCTGTTGATGCTGGTACCGACTTTCGTGATGAAAGTAAATTACTGGATTTTAATATGGCTGGAGAACAGATAACAGTTAAAATGGCGGACAAGAGCGGAGAAAGGGAAATCAACACCCGCTATTTAATTGGTGCCGATGGTTTAAACTCCACAATAAGGAAGAGATTAAGACCGCAAGATTTCAAGGGGAAAAAAGCAGGAGGAACGATAAACTACTATTTTGCTGGCGGGGCTGGAATAGATCCCAATACGCTTTATATGTTCTATGACAGAGAGTTCGCCCCTATCATGTTTGCATGGGTCTATTTGAAGGATGACCAGTGGGTGATAGGCACAGGTGCAGACAAAGACTTGCTGCAATATGCAGAACGTTTTCTTGGTTACATTCGGGAAAAGTATAACGTTCGTGGGGAAATGATAAAAAGAGAAGGTTTCGCATCACCAATGGAAAGTGGAGTATATCTAGGTGAGACAAATGTTTTAATGGTTGGGGATGCTGCAGGTCTGGTCGATTTACACCGTGGACTCGGCATGGATAACGCTGCCTTGAGCGGACGGTTAGCTGCTAAGGCAATCATGAGTGCAGAAGAAACAGGTTGTTCCCCAATCGAATCCTATCAGCATCTTATGAGGAGGACTGTTCGTAAGGTACAGGGGAATGCCAAAAGGCAGGCTGCCAGATATACTACGAATAAATCCTTGGAAAATAGTCTATCTCGCTTGAACCTGATTAAAGGCGGACTCCTTATGATGATAGCATCCCAGATAAACAAGATACTGCCCCCGGAAAGAATAATAATGCTGCCACTCTAGAATCTGTTTTCAATGGTGGCTGGTTGTCGCTAAATTGGGAACCCGGGCTTAGGTATCTTTCCCTTTTTGCAGGTTTGCGTAGTTTAGATTGTACTCCTCAATCAACCCTTCATCGGCAAAGCTATAGTAATTATTATCGCCTATTATAATATGGTCCAGGACCCTGATCTGCATCATGTTACCAACGAAGAGTAAATCCCTGGTTATCCGTTTATCGTCATCGCTGGGCGTTGAATTCCCTGAGGGGTGATTGTGGGCAAAGATTAGAGCGGCGGCGTTATGCTTAATAGCCTTCTCCATGATTTCCCTGGGATAGATAGCACTGGCAGTCAATGTCCCTTCGAACAGATCCTCCACCTCGATAACTTGATTTTGTATATTCAGGAACATAACCTTGAATCTCTCCTTTGATAGGTCTCTCATTGAGAAATACAGATAATCGAAGACCTCTTTAGAGGATTTACAGTATGACTTGTCCAGAACTTTTTCCTTAAGAAATTCCTGGGGAACTTCCTGTATAAGCTTGATTCCAAATATATTGGATGGACCAATCCCATTGATTTTTTGTAGCTCTTCGGGAGGAGCCTGCAGGACTCCTCTCAGGGTTTTAAATCTTTTTATTGCTTCCTTGGCTTGGGGTTTACAGTCTTTACGAGGTGTTCCCAGAGTGAGCAGCAGTTCCACAATTTCGTAATCGTGGAATCCCTTTATCCCAGACTTAAGGAACTTCTGCCGTAGCCTTTTTCTATGTTCTTCCTTATGCCTATTTTTATTGGTTTCAGCCATTTTTAATTATTATATACTTTAACTATAATTGAAGGAATACCGGGGTAAGGATATGCAACGCTATTTTATTTGGACTATTGGCTGCCAGATGAATAAGGCTGAATCGCAGCGGATGGCCAGCTATCTGGATTATACTGACTATCAGGTTGCGGCTACAGTTCAGGAAGCTGACCTGGTTGTGCTCAATACCTGTGTAGTGAGGCAAAGTGCGGAGGACAAGGTTCTGGGGACACTGGGTTTACTGAAAGGGTTGAAAAAGGAGCATCCGAATCTCTCTATACTCGTTACTGGATGTTTTGTCGATTCTGACATTAAAGGATTGAAGAGACGATTTCCCCATGTTGACTTTTTCTTTAAGCCGGGAGCTTTTTCGCAGTTGACTGGCTGGATTCAAGAGACGCAGGACATTTACTCTACACCCGAAACCCAGTATGCAGCACTCAAATGGAGGGCGCCTTCTCCATGCGCCTTTGTTTCCATTATCCAGGGCTGTAATAAATTCTGCTCCTATTGTATTGTCCCGTACAGGAGAGGTAGAGAGATAAGTTGTCCTTTAGGGGAAGTAGTTGGTGAAGTCAAGGGGCTTGTGGAGCAGGGGGTAAAGGAGGTAACTTTGCTGGGTCAGAATGTCGATTCCTATGGACATGACTTATCTGAGCGCCCCGATTTGGCTGATTTGCTAGCTGAGCTAAATGGCGTTGGCGAACTGGCTCGAATTCGTTTTTTAACCAACCATCCCAGGGATATGAGCCAGAAGCTCATCGAAGCTGTAGCTTCTCTGGGCAAAGTTTGTGAACATCTTAATTTGGCTGTTCAGTCAGGTGACAATGATATACTGAAGGCTATGAGACGTGGATATACCATAGAGCAGTTCCGTGAGCTTCTCCATACTATTAAATTGTATATGCCTGGAATATCTTTGAGCACAGATATTATCGTTGGCTTCCCGGGGGAAACTGATGAGCAATTTGAGCGTACCTATGCATTACTTGAAGAGATAAAATTTGATATGGTTCATGTGGCAGCTTACTCTCATCGTCCTGGTACCATCGCCTGTCAGAAATATGAGGATAATGTTCCTCTGGGAGTCAAAAAAGAAAGGTTTGGTAGAATCGAGCAACTCCAGACCAATGTGGCTACTATAATAAATTCTGCTTATCGTGGTGAAACAGTGGAGGTGCTGGTAGAAGGTCAGAAGAAAGGGAAGTGGTATGGACGCACCAGAGGTGATAAGATAGTGTTTTTTAACAACAATGATGATTGCTTGGGGCAACTGGTAAAAATCAGAGTTGAAAAAACAAGCCCCTGGTCTTTACAGGGCAGGGTTAACTATAATGGCTAGTTAAATAAAACAAGGAGGATTGTAATGGAACAACTTGGAAGCGTAGCCCCGCTGATTATCTTTCTGGTATTAATCTTTGCCATGATGTATTTCCTTATGATTAGACCACAACGCAAGAGACAGAGAGAACAGCAAGAACTACTACAGCAAATCAAGAAAGGCGAGAAGGTGATTATCTCTGGTGGGATTTATGGACAGATCGAAAGCGTTAGTGAGGAGACTGTAGTTGTGAAGGTAGAATCGGGGGCAACTATGAGGGTGCTTAAGAGCAGCGTAATGGGTAAACAGCAAAGTAAATAGGAGTTAGCATATAAATATAAGCTTTCCATGGGTGAAGCTGTTAAGGCGTAACGATAATCGTAAGTGGACAATATCAAACAAGCCAAAGAAAAGATAGCCAAGCTAAAAAGAGAACTAAAAGCAATTATTGTAGCTCATAATTATCAGAGACCTGAAGTGCAGGACATCTCTGATTTCACCGGTGATTCTCTGGAGCTGGCGAGGATGTGTGTTGGTACAAGGGCAGAGGTTATTGTATTCTGTGGTGTTCGCTTTATGGCTGAAATGGCAGCTATTCTTAATCCAGATTCTACGGTACTCTTGTCACATTATGGTGCTAGCTGTCCCCTTGCGGGCAAGATTGATGTTGAAACCCTGAGGCAATGGAAAAATAGATATCCTAAAGCTACCGTTGTGGCTTATGTTAATACTACGGCGGCAGTTAAGGCTGAAAGCGATATCTGCTGTACCTCTGCCAATGGAGTGGATGTTGTGAACGCGGTAATGAATGAGGAAATACTTTTTGTCCCCGATCAAAATCTGGGACACTATATTTCCACTATGACCAGTAAAAGAGTGATTCTCTATCCTGGCTTCTGTTATGTTCATGATAGGATTACCGCAGAACAAGTCGAATCAACCAAGCTGCAATATCCACAGGCTAGAATTCTTGTTCATCCTGAGTGTCGCCCTGAGGTTATCGATCTGTGTGATGCTGCTCTGAGCACTTCCCAGATGCTTCGATATGTTAAGCAGAGCAATGACAGGGCTTTCCTTATTGGTACGGAGGAGGGCACGCTACATCCTTTGAGAAAGCAAAATCCAGAGAAGGAATTCCACACCATAGCCAGTAACTTTGTCTGCGCTGACATGAAGAAAACAACACTGGATATTGTTATTGAGACTATGGAAACAAGGAGTAATGTGATTACTGTGCCAGGGGAAATAAGGGATAGGGCCAAGCAAGCTATTGATAGAATGCTGGCTATAACCTGATAGAAAAGATTCCCTCTTCTAGTGATAGTAGAAGAATGAGAGGAACTTTCCTCGTCTTCCACTCGCCCTTTACATGGCGAGGAATGAGAGGGTGAATGAAATACTACGACTATATAGTGGTAGGCAGTGGCATTGCAGGCCTTTATATTTCTTTACTCGCTATAGAGAGAGGCAGTGTTCTTGTCCTGACTAAGGGTAGTATTGATGACTGCAATACCAGGCATGCTCAAGGCGGCATTGCTGTTGCCATGGGAAGAGATGACTCTCCCAGCCTTCATTTTAAAGATACTATAGCTGTCGGGGGTGGCTTGTGTGATGCTGAGGCGGTGCGTATTTTAACTGATGAGGCTGCTGATTGTATTGCCGACTTGATCAGGTTTGAGGTTCCTTTTGATACCTTAAATGGTGAGATTACTCTTGCGAGAGAGGCTGCTCACAGCGTCCCGCGTATTATCCATGCTGGTGGTGATGCCACTGGTGAGTATGTTGAAGTTAGCTTAAGTCAGAAAGTGCGTGCTGGGCAGGTTAAGGTTCTGGAACACTGCATGGCTAGCGAAATATTGTTGGGAAATGGCGGAGTAAATGGTTTGAGGGCTCTTGATTGTCGGAGTGGTGATGTGGAGGAATATGGCTGCCGGTTTCTTATTATTGCTACCGGTGGTGTTGGCAGACTGTTCAAATATACCACTAACTCCGATGTGGTTAGCGGGGATGGTATAGCATTAGCTTTTGAAGCTGGAGCTGAAGTTGACGATATGGAATTTTTCCAGTTTCATCCTACAGTTCTTCGCTTACCAGGAGTAGCCCCCTTTCTTATCTCCGAAGCAGTAAGAGGCGAAGGAGGGGTGCTCAGGAATGCGGAAGGATATCGATTTATGACTGATTATATTACGGAGGCTGAGCTGGCACCGAGGGATATAGTAGCTCGAAGCGTTGTATATGAAATGAGAAAGACGGGCAGCGATACGGTTTTCCTTGATGTTACCCACTTGCCGCCTCGGCTGATTACTACCCGCTTCCCGCACATCTATCGTTTTTGCTTGGAGCATGACTTGGACGTCACCAAGGAGCTTATTCCGGTAGCCCCGGCAGCGCATTATCTTATGGGTGGGGTGAGGGTAAATGGCTGGGGTGAGACGAATATTCCAGGTTTGTTTGCCGCTGGTGAAGCTGCTTGTACTGGAGTGCATGGCGCTAACAGGCTGGCATCGAATTCATTGCTTGAGGCACTTGTTTTTGGTAAACGTATGGTGCAGGGAACTGAATTGGCTGGTTCCTCCAGTCGTTGGCAGGAGCTAGGTGGAGAAGAAATTCCTCACGTCCTCCCTGACCGTGAGTCATCACCTGACATACCATCAATTACCCTACCCAGATTGCAGTCTCTCATGTGGGATAACGTAGGTATTATTCGTTCTGGCGAAAGCCTGAGCGAAGCTGCACGCATCTTAGCTACATGGCAAAGTTCGCTACCTCAACCAAATGATCGCCCTTCATATGAACTAAGGAACCTGATTTTATGTGCTAGATTGATGACTGAAGCTGCTTTACTACGTGAGGAAAGTCGTGGTGCTCATTTCCGCACTGATTATCCACAATCCTCACCTGCCTGGCAACGACATATATTTTTCAGGAGTAGAAATGTCAGTTGAAGCTCAGGTTGAAGAAATCGTTGTCCTTGCGCTTGCCGAGGACATTGGTCAGGGCGATGTTACTACACAGGCTTTAATTCCAGAAGATCAGAAAGGTGCCGCCTCCATCATAGCAAAAGAACAGGGCGTTTTAGCCGGAATTGATGTGGCCAAGAAGGTGTTTCACAGGGTAGACCCAGAGCTAAAAATAGATGTATTGCTTGAAGACGGATCTAGAATAAAGGCAGGAGATGTAATCGCTACGGTGGAGGGCAAAATAGCCAGTATTCTCAAAGCTGAGAGGGTGGTTTTAAACTTCCTGCAGAGGCTCAGTGGTATTGCATCGGAGACAGATCGCTATGTGGAAGCGGTCAAGGGATTGCCAGTACGGGTTACCGATACCAGAAAGACGACACCGGGTTTGAGGTTACTGGAAAAGCATGCTGTTCGGGTTGGTGGAGGGGAGAATCATCGCATGAATCTGGGAGATGCCATACTCATTAAGGATAATCACTTAGTGGCGCTTCGCAGCCAGGGATTGAATCTCAAGGACATAGTGGCAAAGGCAAGGCAAAATATATCGCGGCGGCTAAGGGTGGAAGTAGAGACAACAACCGTGCAAGAGGCTATAGAAGCTGCTGATGCTGGAGTAGATGTTGTTATGCTTGATAATATGAATCTTGAAAACATGCGCCAAGCGGTAAAAGCTCTCCATGGACGCGTTTTAATTGAAGCATCGGGAGGAATTACATTAGATAGAATTCGAGCTGTAGCTGAAACTGGCGTTGATTTTATCTCAGTTGGTGCACTTACTCACTCAGTTAAAGCTTTGGATATTAGTATGGAGTTTTAATCACCTTTTTGGCGATAACCAGGTAGCGGTCTGGCGCATCTTCCAGGCAGGTTATTGTAAAGCCAGCATGCTTTATCAATTCTCTCAGTTGAGATTCATCTGGCAGAAGGTCGGTGTTGACTATTCCGCCTATGGATTTATGTAGGTGATTAATGGTATTTCGGCTTGCAGTATGGCAGATGACTAAACGACCGTTGCCTTTAATCACACGGGCTATTTCTTTGAGGGCCTTTGGTTTGTCTCCAAAGTGGGGGAAAGCGCTGTAGCATAAAGCTAAATCGGCGAATTGGTTGGGTAAAGGGAGGGCTGCAACATCAGCTTGAATAAAAGCCACAGGAGGCAGGAATCCTTTAGCTTTAGCCTGGTACAACATCTTTGCTGAGAAGTCCAGGGCTACGATTCTTCCTTCATTTCCTACTGCCTTGACCAAGAGGGGTAGGAGAATGCCTGTACCACTCCCAATATCGAGCACGCGGCTACCAGACTGGATATTGAGTTCGTTAACGATATTGCCGAGACACTCCACACTCTTCAGAGTAACCTCGCTGTCCCACTTTAAAGCCAGCTGGTCGAAGTATTGTTGACGTTGCTTATCTAACTTGTTAGTTGAATTTGTTGCCATCTTTTTATCTTTCTCTTGGGAGAAAATGCTGTTGCTAGGCCGAATATAATGGAAGATGTTATCACGATAGATGCTCCTGAGGGAATATCCAGGAAGTAAGAGGCTGCAAGTCCTGCCCAACATGAAATAACGCCAAAGGCGGAGGCGATTAATAGCATTCGTTTTAAGCTGTAAGTAAGTTGATATGCTGCTGCTGCGGGATTTAATATCAGGCTAAAGATGAGCAAGCCACCGATGCTCCGCATTGAGGCAGTAATGGTTAGCCCGGTAACAAGTAGCAGACCATAAAAAATTAGGGTAGCGGGGATGCCTACTGCCATGGCTACCTGTCGGTGGCAAATTACCGACTGGATTTCCTTATAGAAGGTAGCTATCAGTGCGATTATTATACCTGTTACTACAAGCAGGAAAATCAAATCCTGTTTGGTGGTAGTAAGGATACTTCCCCAGAATAGGTTCAGGGCTTCGGTTCGAGAACCTGGCATCATACCCAGAAACAGGAAGGCTAGTCCCAGCATAAGGGAGAAGACGATGCCAATTGAGGTATCGAGGTTTAATTCTCCGCGGTCAGCCATAGGGCCAATGACGGCTGCTGAAGCCAGGCTGAAAGCTAAAGCACCAGCGAGGGGGTTAAATCCCAACCATATGCCAAGTAGAGCCCCAGCAAAGGCAGCGTGGGCGATACATACCCCGATGAAAGAGAGATGCATGGTAACCACAAAGACACCAATAATGGAACAGGTTATACCACCGCATAACCCGGCAAGGATGGCATTTTGCATAAATTGGTATTGTAGTACAGAAAGATCCATGGTTCTTTCCTGTCAGTTGCGAGGAGCATCATTTGGAACTGGGACCGGAGCTCCGTAAAGTTGATTCAAAATATCCTTTCTGAGCATCGATTTGGGGCTTCCTTGCTGGAAGATTTTACCTTCTTTCATCAGAATTACCCGATGGCAAATAGAAGGCAGTTGTCTGAGGTCATGAGTGACGAATAGGGTGGTCATGTGTTGTTTGTTGTGTATGGACTGGATAAGGTTTAGAATTTCCCATTGAGCTCGCTCATCAACAGCAGCTGTGGGCTCATCAAGGAGGAATATATCGGGCTGCTGTACCAGAGCCCTGGCGATAGCTGCTCTTTGATATTCGCCTCCAGATAGATGGCCTATAGGACGCTGCGATAGATGGGCTATACCAACCATATCCAGTGCTCTGTCTACAATTTCCCAGTGGGTTCGCGTTGGCTGGTGGAATAGCCCCAGGCGACCATAACGGCCTACCATTACGGTCTCCCTTACATTGATAGGCAATCGAGGGTCAATATTCTCAACCTGCGCTACATAGCCTATTCGCTTTCTCAGTTTGATGCCATTGCTTCCATTCACCGGTATACCCAGCACCCGGGCTTCACCTTGGACAAGTTTGCCTAAACCATTAATTACGGTGAGTAAAGTGGTTTTACCAGCGCCGTTGGGACCAATGATACCGATGAACTCCCCTTGCTTAACCTTCAGGGATACACCCTGCAGGGCTACATCTTCCCGGTAGGAAACAACGGCATCCTTGATGTTGATAACCTCGTTATCCATGTTTTTGTTTCCACTCAGCCAGGGACTGGAGTAGCAAATCAACATTCTTGTCTATTGTCTTCTCCCAGGTTTCGGTTCCTTCAAATCCACCGGGGAAATTGGATATGGTTACCTGTATAGCTCCAATGTCCTGTGCCATGGTCTCGCTTGTCGCGGTTCCGCCGCTTTGCAGATTATCTATAACCAGGGCTACACCAGCCTGTTTGGCTTGGGTTATCAATTGCTCCATATCTGTTACACTCAATTCTTCGGGGCGACCATAGGTAGCTACCACGTCGAATCCAGCCCAGTTTATAAATTCCGCCTGCATGTTGGAACAAATAACTTTTACACCGTCTACTTCTGCCTCAAGCAATCTGTTTTCTATTTCTTCGCCCTTAGCCAGAACAGCTTGCGTTCGTTCATTGGCTCTCTCCTGGTAATGTGCTGAGTTTGCTGGGTCTATCTCACTAAGAGCCTGGGCTATCTTAACTGTGGTTTCAGCCTGGACTCCGGGTATCATTGGCGCATCGGGGACGTCAATAACTTTAATGATAAGGTTGGCATTATCGGCTGCTGTGATAAGTCCTGTTATGTTTGCCATGTCCTGCTGCCAGTTGTGGATAATGAGGGCTTTACTGCTGGCTAGCATCTCAACATCGCTGGGCTTTACATCGTAATGTCCGGGGCACATTCCTGGGGGTATAAGATTATGCACCTCCAGTTTACCATCAGCTATATCCTGTGTGATATCAGCTATGAGTGAGCTTCCAGTCATAATATCAGCTACTGGGTGGGTACAGGATAGTGGTGTAAGGAATACTCCCAAAAGTAATATTGACATGATCTGCAGCGAGAATCTTTTCATCGTGATTTCCTCCTTTTATTGTTGACCTTTTTGCAATTAGTTGCAATAACTTGGCACAAAAAAATTTAACCCCTTTTCTCACGGCAATCTTTACACTCTCCTGAAATGGCTAAGTGTCTCAGATCTGCTTCAAAACCATAGTCATGAAGCAGTGTGTCCTTTAATGGATATAGCACGGATTCATCCAGGTCCGTTATCTTGTTGCATCTGCGGCAAACCAGGTGGTGGTGATGTCCCTTGTCAGCGTTATGATAGCGGGCACGTCCATCGCCGAAGTCGGTTTCGGTAACCAGGTTTAATTCCTTCAGTAACTCCAGGGTGCGATAGACGGTGGAGATGTTAGTGTAAGGATAGAAAGTGTGTAGCTTGCCGTATATCTCTTCAGCGCTGATGTGGCTATTGGTATCATAGATGATTTTAAGAATTAACAATCGCTGCGGAGTCAGGCGATGACCTTTTTCTCTCAGGATTTCGTAGCAACGCATTTAAGAAGGGGATTATAACAGGTCGACGGAATTATTGCAAGCGGTTGCTGATGCAATTATTTGCTTTTACCTTCCAGCATTAAGGTGACCGGCCCATCGTTTTGTATCTCAACCAGCATGTGTTCTTGAAAAGCCCCCGTTTCTGTTTTGAGGCCACTGGAGCAAACTTGGTTCACAAAAAAGTCATATAATTTTTTAGCTGTATCCGGTGGAGCTGCTTCGGTGAAGCTGGGACGTCTCCCCTTGCGTGAATCTGCTAAAAGGGTAAACTGGCTGACTATCAGGATTTCACTTCCCGTTTCGAGAGCGGAGAGGGCGAATTTTCCTGCGTCGTTGGTAAAAATGCGTAGATTAATTATTTTGTCGGCTAAATAGCAGGCATCTTCTTCCGAATCACATTTAGCGATACCCAGAAAAACTACCAGTCCTGGGCCAATTTTACCCACCACTCTATTATTTGTGGTTACAGAAGCACTGGCAACTCGTTGAACTAGCACTTTCATTTTTGATTTTTTAATTAAATCATGTTAAATTAGAATACTAGAAGAATATTATAGTTGATTAAGTGGGTAAAAACCCACTTTTTTATTAAATTTATATTGAGATAAGAAGCAAATGAAGAGAGAGTTTATGGCAGCCATTACTCAACTTGCGGCTGAGAGGAACTTATCTAAAGATGTAGTGTTGTCGATCTTGGAAACGGCGCTTGTCTCGGCTTATAAAAAAGATGCATTCAACCGCGAGCAGGATATCTCGGTCAGGATTGACCCTGATGCTGCTGATATCAAGGTCTATATCAGAAGAATTGTAGCTGACCCGGTCATGGAACCACTCAAGGAAATTTCTATAATTGAGGCTCGGGAATTACGAGGTGATGTTCAGGTTGGTGAAGTAGTAGAGATTGAGTCTACACCTAGAAATGCCGGGCGTATTGCTGCCCAGACAGCGAGGCAGGTTGTTTTACAACGGTTACGTGAAGCAGAACACCACGCGACCTATGAACGTTTTGCCAGTAGAGAGGGTGAAATTGTAAGCGGGACAATTCAATTTATCCAACCTAAACAAATATATATTAGTTTAGGCAAGACAGAGGCAATACTTCCTGTAGAAGAGCAGGTGGCTGGTGAACGTTATCATAGAGGGCAACAACTCAGATTCTATCTTTTAGAGATAAACCAGGGAGCAAGGGGACCGCAGATAGTGGTTTCTCGCTCCCATCCGAGTCTTATGAGGCGGCTTTTTGAACTGGAGATCCCTGAAGTTCATAGTGGCATTGTAGAGGTAAGAGCCATAGCACGCGAAGCTGGACGTCGAAGTAAAGTGGCTGTGTCAACTTATCAGGATGGTGTTGATCCTGTAGGTTGCTGTCTAGGATCTCGAAGCATCAGATTGCAGGGTATTATCAACGAACTGAATGGCGAGAAAATAGACGTGATTCAATGGCACGCTGACCCTAAAATGTTTATCTCTTATGCCCTTAGCCCTGCTCAAGTAGCAAGTATTGAATTAAATAAGGCGGGAAATACTGCTACTGTGATTGTTCCCGATAGGCAACTATCTCTGGCTATAGGAAAAGAAGGGCAAAATGCCAGATTGGCGGCAAAACTCACGGGGTGGCGAATTGACATTAAGAGTGTCTCCACTGCTGAAGCGGAAAAGGTGAGCTTGGAAGAAATCGGTGAACAGCGTAAGGTTGTTGAGGAACACGAGGTTGGTGAGGAGCCTGGGGTGGGTGAGGAATTGGAGGAGAGCGAAGTACTTTATGCCGTCCCATCTGAGCCTGAAGAGCAGGAATTGATAGATGAGGGTGAACTAAAGGATATAACTACGCTTTTAGAAAGCGAAGAATTTAAATTAGCTACGGAAGCTTCTTCTGTGGAGGTTGGGGGAGAACCACATATTAGATTTGCCGAAGATATTTTACCAAGAAGACCGGGAACGGGAATACCAAGTACTGGGAAAGATACAAAATTGGAAAAAAGTAAAGCTAAGGGCAAAGGGCGTAAGGAGAAGAAGGTTTATATCGAGGAAGATGAGCCAGAAGAATAAACATATACCTCAACGTACTTGTATTGCCTGCCGGCAGGCGAGGGATAAAAGGGATTTGGTTCGCCTGGTACGAACAGACAGTGGAGATGTCGTGGTGGATCTGCCAGCAAAAAAATCAGGTAGAGGTGCTTATTTATGCCCTCGAAAGGATTGCTGGGAAATAGGATTGAAGGGAAATCGTTTGGAGCATGTTTTGCGAATAAAGCTTGGAGTTGATAATCGCCAGAATTTAATGGACTTCGGCAATAGCTTGCCAGGGAGGGATTAGATTTGAGTAATAGAGAATTGGAGCAGTTGGCTAACCAAAAATCAGGAAATGAGGCTAAAGAAAATCAACCAGCCTTGCCACAAGTTGAACTTCCACCTTCAATAACCCTGAAACAGTTAGCTGAGACCTTGCAGGTAGAGCCTGTGAAAGTTATTAAGCAGTTAATGAGGAAGGGCATCATGGCCAGTATAAATAAAACTATTGATTTCGATACTGCAGCCATAGTAACTCAGGATCTGGGCTATCAGGTTCAACGAAAAATAGAGCAACATGCACCATACTCTCGTAAAAGTGGAGAAGGAGATAAACTACAAGTCCGTCCTCCGGTAGTCACCGTAATGGGACATGTTGATCATGGTAAGACGACTTTGCTCGATGTTATCAGGAAAACGAACGTAACTGCTCGTGAGGCGGGAGCCATAACCCAGCACATTGGTGCTTATCAAGCCATAGTTGATGGTCGCAAAATCACTTTTCTGGATACCCCAGGGCATGAGGCCTTTACCGCTATGAGGGCTCGTGGAGCAAGGGCAACTGACATTGTAGTTCTGGTGGTTGCTGCTGATGATGGTGTTATGCCTCAGACTATAGAGGCTATAGACCATGCCAGGGCAGCCGAGGTAAGTATATTGGTTGCTATTAATAAAATTGACAAACGTAATGCCAATCTTGACCGTATGAAGCAGCAGCTTTACGAGCAGGGATTAATTATTGAAGAATGGGGTGGTGATGTTGTTTGTGTTCCCGTTTCAGCGAAGAAAGGGAAAGGGATCTCGGATTTGTTGGAGAACCTGTTCCTTGTTGCTGATATATTGGAACTAAAAGCCGATCCTGATTGTGTGGCCGAGGGTGTTGTTATTGAAGCTAAGCTGGATAAGACTAAAGGGTCTTTGACTACTCTTCTGGTTCAGAAAGGTACCCTTGAAGTAGGTAACATCGTAGTAGCTGGTGGCGTATGGGGTAAAATCAAAGCTATGTTTGATGACAATGGGAAGCGTGTTAAGAAGGCTGGGCCATCAACCCCAGTGGAAATCCTGGGCATGAATGGCATCCCAGAGTCTGGGGGGTTGTTTACTGTAGTTGCTGATGAACACCAGGCAAGAAATATTGCCGATGAGTATGAAACTGGAAGAGTCCGTGTGCCTTTAAATTTAAGCTCCCTTTCCAAACAAATAGGTAATGGGCAAGTCAAAGAACTCAATATTATTTTAAAGACAGATGTCCATGGCAGCATCGAACCAATAAAGAATTCCATAGAACGATTAAGCACAGAGGAGATAAGGGTTAATGTTATTCATGCTGCCAGCGGCAGTATAACAGAGAGTGATGTATTTCTTGCTGCTGCTTCAAAGGGCATTATTATTGGTTTTAATAGCAATCCGGCACCAGGAGCGCAACAGGTAGCTGAAGCGGAAGGGATAAGCATTCGGCGTTATGATGTAATTTACAGGCTGGAGGAGGACGTGAGCAAAGCATTGAAAGGAATGCTTGAGCCGACTTATATAGATGTAATTGGTGGACGTGCTGAAGTACGGGCTATATTCACCAGCAGTAAGCTGGGCAATGTAGCGGGAGTATATGTTAAAGAGGGCAAAGTGTGGCGAGATGCCAAGGTCAAGGTGTTGCGGAAGAATGAAGTAATCTGCGAGTCTCGAATCTCCAGCTTAAGGCGTTTCAAGGAGGATGCCGCGGAGGTATCTGCTGACCTTGAATGTGGTATAGGCGTAGAAGGATTTACTGATTTCTTAGTAGGCGATATTATCGAGTTTTATGGAAGGGAGAGGGTGAGCTAGGCTATCAAATGCTGTTATAAGTGGAGCGCGATATGCTGAAGAATCTTTGCTATACTCCGAATAGGGGATATGGAATTTACTGGAGGCTGGAATGTCCAGGCGCACTGAAAGACTAAGCAAGCTTATCAAGCAGGAAGTCAGCGGGTTACTTGAGCGAGAGGTTAACGACCCAAGGCTAAGTAATCTTATCTCGGTAACAGAGGTTTCAGTTTCACCTGATCTTAAGTATGCCAAAGTGTATGTTAGCATACTTGGGAATGAAATCGATAAAACAGAGATGCTGGCGGGTTTTAATGCAGCCTGCGGATTCTTACGTAAGAGACTGGCTCCTCGTTTGAGAATGAGGTGTATTCCACAGCTTAGCTTCTATTATGATGACTCTATTGAACGGGGAGCAAGGGTACTTAAGTTAATCGAACAGGTTGGCAATGCTGAGTAGTCTGATTTCTTACTGGAAATATATCAAGGGAGTACACTGCTTCAGGTTATCAACAACGTGGAGCAAGTTATTGCAATTGTAAAATGATGGCTGCTAGAATAAGCAAACGTTGCTATCAAGGTATTGACAATGGTAAATCTGCCTGTTTTAGTTCTTAATCAGAGTTATGAGCCGTTGAACTTGTGTCGTGTACGTCGGGCTATAATGCTGGTTTTTTATGGTAAAGCTGAAGTAATGGAAAATAGCCGGGGAGAGCTTCATTCCGTTACACAGGTTTTTCAGGTGCCTTCGGTAGTTCGACTCGTTTATATGGTCAAGCGTCCACGTTATCAGAGAAAGTTGACCAAGTTCGAGGTGTTTAATCGTGACAATTATACCTGCCAATATTGTGGTCGACAGACAAAGGAACTCACTTTAGACCATATTGTCCCGCGTTGGTTGGGTGGAGAGCACACCTGGGGGAATGTGGTCAGCGCCTGTAAGCTCTGTAATCGCCGTAAAGGTGGCAGGACACCTGAGGAAGCCGGGATGAAACTACTTCACGAGCCACGTTCACCACGCAATGATGGTTTCTATATTCCTTATCACTACATTAACACGCATAGTGAGTGGCGGAAATATCTGCCTCATTCATGATGTATTTCGTCGAGAGGTATCTCCTTAACTTTATCACTATCAAGCAGTTTAACTGTTACCAGTTCTTTCAGCAGGTTGGTGCTTATCACCTGGCCTCTGCCGAAGGGTGTTGATATTTCCTTGCCTTCCTGAGGCATTTTCTCCTTTATAGTTGCGTACTGTTTATTTTCGTAGCTGAGGCAGCAGAGAAGCCGCCCACAGATGCCTGATATCTTCATAGGACTTAGTGCAAGAGCCTGCTGTTTGGCCATTTTAATGGAGACAGGAGTAAACCCGGTGAGAAAGCTCTGACAACACAAGGGATAACCGCACTTACCTATACCACCCAGTAATTTGGCTTCATCTCTTGGTCCTATTTGCCTCAATTCCACACGTATTTTAAGGCTGTGGCTTAATTTTCGAACCAGGTTTCGGAAGTCGATTCTTTCTTTAGCGCTAAAAAATATGGTAAGGTGATCGCTACTGAAGTCATAGTGAGCCGATAGAAGTTTCATCTTCAAGCCAAGCTGGTTTATCAGTTCGCTACATTTATCAACTGCGTCTTTTTCCCTGTCCTGTCGGGCTTCTTCCAGATCTTCTGGTTGGGCACGGCGTATTAACGGTAGCAGTGGTTTTTTGCCCTTGTCTCTTGGTTGAGCCTTGGGTATGGTTATCTTAGCCAGATTTGGACCATGGTCGGTATCTACTACTACCATGTCGCCGGCTTGCAACTGCATATCACCAGCATCGCAGTAGAATACATTGCCACTGGATTGGAAACGGACTCCGATTATATTAGCCATTATGATTGCCTCTCTTCGCCCGAAGCGGGATTTTAGGCATATTAAGCATTAGTGATTCGAATGCCAGCCGGGCATTAACATTCCTGTAGATTTGCTCCTCTGTCAGTAATAAGTTATTAGTGAAGTTATTAATCTCGCTCGGGCATAGATTACTGGCCTGTTTTTCCAGGACAGCTTCATAGTCTGTATTAGTGATAGCTTCCTTGCATTTGCTCTTGATAAGCATTAAGTCACGCCACCAACTGAGCCAGATTTCCATTATCTCCATCACAGGTTTCCGTTCCTGGCTGAATTGGGCAGCCAGTTCCTGGGCATAAGCGAAGCGTTGTCCCAGGCTGGCGGTTAATAAAGAGATTAGCCTGTCAATAGTTTGAGACCGCTGAAAGAGTATACCATCATCCGCCAGGGCGGATAATACCCAGCCAAGGCGACCATGGCATAGATGAGCTAGAAGTTCTGCTTTATCGGGTTCAATATTATAGAATTCAGTGAGCGTTTGCTTTAATTGTTTCTCTGGCATTGGCTTCAATTCCAGCCGCTGGCATCGGGAAGTTATTGTGGGCAGGAGGCGTCTTTCTTCGGCGGACAGCAGGAGCCAGACTACGTTGGGTGGTGGCTCTTCCAGTATCTTGAGCAAAGAGTTAGCTGCTGCGGTGGATAGGGACTCAGCTTCTTCAAAAATGAAGACTTTATACCTTCCTTCATAGGTTGGTAAATTAGCCAACCGTTGGAGTTCTTTTATACAGCTAATACCAATTTGTGTTCTGGATATCGTATCTTCGGGGTCTGTCTCTTTACTTATTCGGCGGCACAGGTCAAGATCTATTACGGTGACATCAGCATGCTTGCCTTCAATAATTCGACGGCAGGAACGACACTGACCGCAGGGAGGGTGGGGGTCATTACAGTTAAGGGCCTGGGCCAGGTTAAGTGCCAGGGTTCTTTTACCCACGTGGCTTGGTCCTACCAGGAGGTAGGCATGAGCAATGTTCTGCTCTTCAAGGCTGTGATTTAACAGGGCCAGTATTTTATCTTGCCCTCTTACTTGCCACATTTATGTTATATCCAGTTTCATTAAATCCTGATAACTTTCCCGCTGCCTGACAAGTCTTGCTTCCCCATTACTCACCATGATTATAGCTGGTCTGGGCAGAGCGTTGTAGTTGCTTCCCATAGGGATGCAATAGGCGCCACAAACTGGTATGGCAATGATATCACCGGGTGAAACTGAAGCCAGATTGGCATCTGTTGCCAAAATATCTCCTGATTCACAGAGCTTACCAGCAATGGTGACCTTGTCCTGTTCTGCATGCAGAGCTTTGTTGGCTACAAGAGCTTCGTATTTAGCCCCATAAAGAGCAGGGCGTATGTTATCACTCATACCGCCATCAACGCATATATACTTTCTTATGCCCGGTATTTCCTTTATTGCCCCTACTTTATATAGAGCAATTCCAGCCTGTCCCACTATTGCCCTGCCTGGCTCTATTATTAGTTGGGGAGTTCCCAGTCCTATCTGTGCGATAAGGCTCTTCACCTTACCCCCTATTATCCGGGCGTAGTCAGCTATGGCAGGTGCTTTAGAATCAAGCGTGTACTGGACGGCGAAACCGCCGCCGATGTTGAATTCTCTGAGTTGGAAACCAGATTTCTCCTTGAGTTCCGCAGCGAGGTTGAGAATAACCTCTGTAGCCAGTTCATAGGGCTCGGTCTCAAATATAGGCGAGCCGAGGTGGAAGTGAAGCCCCAGAAGGTTGAGGTTGGAAGCTGACATAGCTCGGTTTATTGCCTCTTCGGCTTGCCCTGTAGTCGTAGGAAAGCCAAACTTGCTGTCCAGAGTCCCGGTAGTGGTGTATTTATGGGTGTGAGGGTCAACTCCAGGGGTGAGGCGAAGTGAAATATCCTGACTGATTCCTCTTTCCCTGGCTAGCTCGTTGAGCAACTCAAGCTCATAAAGATTATCTACCACGACACGGCCGATATTCAGGTCTAACGCCAGCTTCAGCTCTTCCGGTGTCTTGTTGTTGCCGTGGAAATAAATCCTGGATGATGGAAAATCTATGGAATGGGCAATACTGAGCTCTCCTCCAGAGACAACGTCAAGTCCCAGTCCCTCTTGCTTAATGATAAGAGTTAAGGCTTTATTCAGGAAAGCCTTGGAGGCGTAGATAACAAGGGTGTTGGGATAGTGCCTGGAGAACTCGGCCTTAAATTCGCGACACTTCTGGCGGAGGGTAAGCTCATCAAAAAGGTAAAGTGGCGTACCAAATTCTGCAGCCAGGTCAACGACATCACAGCCACCGATGCTCAGGTGACCATGCTTGTTTACCTCGGCTGTTAATGGAAAAAGGGCAAGCTTGGTTATCTTCTCTGTGTTCAATATTAAGTATGGTAGCCTGTAAACCTTGAGCTAGTCAAGGAAAGAGGGGTTCTGGCATCAAACCTTTAGACTGCTGACGAAGTCTTCTGTCAACCTAAAATCCTTGTTGTCAGGTCTGCCCGCAATAGTAATCTCAATTCTATTTAGCTTGAGTTTCCTGAATCCAAAACGTGCTAAGAGCAGTGCAGCTGTGGTTGCTACACCTTGTCTTGTTCGGCTACTCCTGACCCAGTAGCCAAGATTGGCGACTCTGTCGGCATGGTTAATATTATTCAGGCCGCACCCTCCTAGAAAGAAACCGCCTTTAGAGTCGGTTATGGCGAAATTATATTCTGTCCCTGTTTCCCATGCATCGGCTTGTGATTCTATCCAAGTTTTACTCTCTTCGATTGAATAGCCAGCATGGCACCATGGCATACATAACGAGACTTCAGGAATAGATTCACGGACCGCTTCGTATAACCAGTTAACGTCAGTTGGGCGATATTGTCGAATCAATATTACACCTTCAATGAGTTGGACTTTTTCTTCCAATAATCCCACCTTTCTCCTTTAACCGTGGGCAACTAAGTGCACGTACATAAAAAATTGACTCGTGGATATATTAGGTAGTTGGGTCTTGTTTCGTCAAAGCTTCCATGGCCTACAAAGGGTCATCGTTTAATAGGGAATTGATTTATTCTTATTTCTCTTCGTCCTCCAATTTCAATATGCTGATTGAACTGGTCTCGTCGGTTTTGCCGTATTTCAAGACTTGCTCAATCAGGTCTTTGTTCCACAGGCTGTTCTCAACCACGTAGGTGAGTGATGTAGTGTCAAGCTGAGAAATTTCTGACCATTTGCCCGCCTGTTTAATTAACTCATCGAGTTCCTT
>Ga0114919_10001284_pt1 | contig 20055 bp, 22 predicted proteins | sample BlataG_FD_88682 | JGI IMG/M metagenome (GOLD analysis project Ga0114919, IMG submission 88682) | Deep subsurface microbial communities from Black Sea to uncover new lineages of life (NeLLi) - Black_00105 metaG | ecosystem: Environmental > Aquatic > Marine > Oceanic > Sediment | place: Atlantic... | reverse complement strand
GGTTTACCAGAGGGAGACTGTATAGCTAATAATCTGGGGGATAGTTAGTTATGGGACAGATGCGATTGGGCGTAAATATAGACCATGTAGCCACCGTCCGTCAGGCACGGATGACTTATGAGCCGGATCCAATTGCCGCTGCATATGAAGTGGAGCGAGCCGGAGCCCACCAGATTGTGATGCACCTGCGGGAGGACCGCAGACATATCACCGACCGTGATTTTGAGCTGGCAATGCAGACTGTCCATCTGCCTATAGACCTGGAGATGGCTACCGACCCGCAGATTGTTGCCATAGCCATCAAGTGGAAGCCTTACATCTGCACCTTGGTGCCGGAGCGAAGGGAGGAGCTGACCACGGAAGGCGGTTTGGATGTCGCCGGCAACCTGGCATCGTTGAAGGGGGTCGTCGGGGAGTTGCTCGGGGCGGGGATACGGGTATCGCTCTTTATTGACCCGCAGGAGGAGCAGATCAGAGCCTCCCAGGAGAGTGGAGCGCAGGCGATTGAACTGCACACCGGCGAATATGCAAATGCGAAGGAGCGAAGCGAGGTAGCCCGAGAATTGGAAAGGCTGTCGGAAGCCGCCGCCTTGGCTTCTTCGCTGGGCTTGGAGGTTGCCGCCGGTCACGGCTTGACCTATCAGAATGTCACCCCCATTGTAAACATAATGGACATTGAGGAGCTGAACATCGGTCATAGCATCGTCTCCCGGGCTATATTTGTGGGGATTGGGCGGGCGGTTTCCGATATGCTGGCTCTTATGAGGAGATGAGATGGGGGTAGTGGGGATAGGAGCGGACTTGGTAGAGGTGGAGCGCATCGCAGGGGCGGTAAAGCAGTTTGGAGACCTGTTCCTGGAGCGTATCTATACACCTCATGAGCGGGAGTATGCCTCCGCCCACGGAAACTACCACGCCCATCTAGCCCTCCGATTTGCCGCCAAAGAGGCGGTGATGAAAGCCTTGGGCACCGGCTGGAGTGGAGGAATACGCTGGAAGGATATAGAGATGGTGCGAGTCGGTGGAAGACCGGAGGTGGTGCTTTACGGAAGGGCTAAAGAGCTTGCTGGCGAGCTGGGGGTTCTGAGCATGCACATCACCGCCAGCCATAGCAGGGGGCTTGCCTTCTGTCAGGTGCTTTTGGAAGATGTTGGCGGGAAAGGAGAGGATTAAATCATATGATTCCTGCACTTACCGTTCAGCAGATGCGCAAATGCGACCGGAGGGCAATCGTGGATATGGGTGTGCCCTCCTTGCTTTTGATGGAGAAAGCTGGCTGGGGTATCGCCCAGTTGGTCAATGAGCTGATAATCGCCGAACAAAGCCTTTTGGGCGGGAAGATACTGTTCCTTTGCGGACCGGGCAACAACGGCGGGGATGGATTGGTCGTCGCCCGCCACCTTGTCGCTCAGGGGGTGACGGTTGAGGCGGCACTCTTTTCCCCCCAGGAGAAGCTATCGCCCGATTGTGCTCACAACTTGCGGATGGCTGAGTACTTTGGCGTCCCCATCACCATGGTGGAGAGCACCACTAAATGCCGCTCAATCTTTAAGGGCGTTACTCTGGTGGTTGACGCCCTCTTCGGCACCGGGGGGCATGCCGGGCTTACCGGCCTCTATGCCCGGGCATCCAAGATAGTGGCTGATACCGCTCTTCCGGTGGTCGCTGTGGATATCCCCAGCGGTTTCTCCCTGGAGGAGAGCTCAGCCGGCGAAGGGACCATCGTCGCCGATTTTACGGTTACCCTTGGTCTGCCCAAGGTGGGACAACTCTCCCCCCGTTTCTATGAGTATTCCGGCGAGCTCTTCTGGCATGAGCTGGCATATCCTCCGCAGGCGATAGAGGGACAGAATCCCAGCGCATTTGTTGTGGAGGAACTGGACATCTCCCAACTTCTGCCCAAGCGGGAGCTTTGCGCCCACAAGGGAGACTACGGTCGGCTGTTGATAGTTGCCGGTTCGCCGGGTATGGTGGGGGCGGCGGTGATGGCTGCCGAGGGAGCTCTGCGCTGTGGTGCCGGGTTGGTCAAAGTGGCGATGCCGGCACCGCTGGAAGCCCAGGCAAGGGGCTTATTGATGGAGGCGATGACCATCCCCCTACCCGATGAGGAGGGCAATTTCCACCCGCAGGCGTATAAACAACTCTCCGAACACCTGCTCTGGGCTGATGTGGTTGCGGTGGGTCCGGGTCTTGGCACCTCCACCGGTGCGCAGGCGATGGTCAGCCATTTTCTCTCCAAGCGACTTCCTCTGGTCATTGACGCCGACGGGCTGAACCTGCTTGCTGAATTGGGTGAGTATCGCCTGCCCCCCAACTCGGTGCTCACCCCCCACCCGGGAGAGATGTCCCGCCTGATTGGAGCGTCAATAGACCAAATTGAATCAAAGAGGAGGGAACGAGCGGGGGAGCTGGCGCAGAAGTCGGGGGCGGTGGTGGTGCTCAAGGGTTATGGCAGTATAATCGCCGACCCCGACGGAGAAGCCTTTATCAATCCCACCGGAGGACCTGCCCTGGCGAGCGGTGGAAGCGGGGATGTGCTGACCGGGGCGATAGCCTCGTTTATCGGGCAAGGCTATCCGCCTCTGGAGGCGGCGGTGTTGGGTGCCTATCTTCACGGTTTGGCAGGATATGTGGCTGGAAGGGAGCTGGGCGAGGTGAGCGCAACAGCCGGCGATGTCCTTGATTTCCTGCCTGAGGTAATCAAAATGATGGAGGAAGGCGACTTTTACAGTTTCCCCCCACCTCTTTTCGGCCTGGGACCTCGTCCTATCTACGGGCGGGCGACGATGGACTTTATGCTGGACGGTGAGCTGGATTACATGAATTATCTGAGAAGGGACCCGGGGAAATCACCCTGAAGATTTGGTCGGCTTTTAGTGGCTGATTTGAAACAATCCCCCTAAAATTTCGTAGGTATATGAGGATGGCTTTTATTCGCAGAAAGGGAAAATACTTTTACCTGGTGCACAGCATTCGGGAGAAGGACGGGCGGATAAAGCATATCAATCTGGCTTATCTGGGAAAGGTTGCCAAGATTACACCCCAGATTAAGGCTCAGGTAACCGAAAAATTTCCGCACATCTCCATAGATTGGGAATCGCTTTTGGCGCGGGAGGCTAAGGGCGTTTCCGAGCGCTCCCTCAAGGAGGTCGTTGAGCAGCCGAAGGCCGGGTTTCCGAAGGAAGATGAGCGAGCCCTCAAGGGAAAAGAGAGGAAGGGGAGAAAGGTCTCCAAAGAGGATGAGGAGGAGAGGCTGGAATGGGACTGAGGCGCAAGTTGCTCTCCCCAACCCTGATGACGAGCAGGGGGGAGAACCCCTGGAGAGGACGGTTATTGATATATCAACTTCCTCAGCCGGTGAGATGAAGGCGCTTGTCCAGGAGAGCGACGAGGGTCTGGTGGAGCTTTGTCTTACCGGCGAGGAGCGGGCTTTTGAGGAACTTGTTGAACGGTATAATAGAGCGATATTTAATTATGTCATCCGTTTGATTGGTTTTAGTGAGGATGCCAGAGACGCCGTCCAGGAGATATTCATCAAAGCATTTCGCTCACTTTCCAAATTAAATCCCCGAAACAAGTTTAAGAGTTGGCTCTATCGGATTGCACACAATCACTGCGTGGATATCCTCCGTCGCCGTAAGCCCACGGTGGCATTGGATGCCAAGATTGAGGACGATGAGGGCGGGGCTTATCATTTTCAACTGGTTGACCGCAGTGCCGACCCGGAGCGGAGAGCCCTGGCGCGTGAGACCGGCGAACTGCTGGAGGAGATTATTATGGGGCTTCCCGCCGTATTCCGTGAGGTGATAGTTCTGCGCCATCTGCAGGAGCTATCCTACGAGGAAATTGGTAGGGTTATGAAGATGCCTTTGGGGACGGTTAAGACCAATATATTTCGTGGTCGGGAGATGCTCCGTGAACGACTACTGCAGAGGGGAATTTCATAGAAACATTTTAACCTGAGTTGCGTATTAGAGGATGGAAGGAGATTTTAAGGAGAGAAGATGGGTTTAGAGGAAAAGTATCGGCGGATGATTCAGGAGGCTTTGGAGGAGGGAAGGGAGCTTCCCGAGGGAATACCCGCACCGGTTCGCTCCTCCCGCCAGTTCCGCAAATACCACCGACAGATGCAGGCAATTCTTGATAGTTTCCAGCGGGTGGCGGAGATTGAACCTCCGCAGGGGTTGAAGGCGGGTATAATGGCCCGCCTGAACGCCGAGGGCTTGATGGCTCCCCAGAGGGTCAAAGCCCGGTCGCTAAAGCGTGCTTCCTTCTGGGTGATGGTTGCAGGGGTGCTTCTTTCCTCCTGGTGCATCTTCAAACTCTTCACCATGGGCGCCGGATCATTCTGGGGCAGGGTGGTACTATCTGTGGTCGGCTTTTTTAAAGACCTGAGCCTGCTCAGCAAGCTGTGGGGCTATATATCCATTGTCAGCTCCGGGTTGTGGATGGTTCTTTTGCGGGTCGCTTCCGCCCAGATGGATGCCTACTGGATAGGGCTTTTCGTAGCTTTCGCCCTTCTATTCTACATATTTCTGGTGATCTTTTTCCCTCGCTGGAGGAGCAAGCAGGTTGTAGTCAACGGTTGACATTCGTTCTAATTTGAGATTGAATTGTTGTTCACATAAAGTTAAATGGAAAGGAGATTTGCGATGAAGGTAAGACATGAGCGTAGTAGGGCGGGTTGGGTTCTTACCGCGCTCATCCTCCTCGGCGCTACTCTGGCTCTGACCGGGTGCGGGCTGAGGATACTTTCGTCTCCGTTTGATTTTGATGAGGATAAGTTCTTCTGCAAGGATGAGGGAGGAACCTTTAACTTCGGCGGGGAAATGTTTGTCCAGACTGAGGAGGGGGAGGAGGGCGGAACCTCCATAATCATCAAGAGGGGGGAGGAGGAGGGACAAGAGATAATCGTCATTGAGGAAGGCGGCGAAAAGAAGGTCTTCACGATAACCGATGAAGAGGAACTGGATGTAGAGGTGGAATTTGACAGAGATTATGATGAAGAAGCAAGCATCGTCTCCGTTGCTGGTGGTGATGTCCATATAGGAGCAGACCAGTTGGTGGAAGGCGATGTGGTGGCGATCGGAAGTGATCTTATCATTGAGGGGGAGGTCGTCGGTGATGTGGTCTGTGTGGGAGGAAAGCTGAAGATTTTGCCTGCCGCCATAATCCACGGCGAAGTGGTCAATGTGGGTGGACTTGCGGAAATAAGCGAGGAAGCGGTCATCAGTGGAAAAACAGTCAATATCTACTCCAAACTCCCGATAAAGGAGATAATCTGTGTCGTTACCAACCCCTTCACCGCAAGGCTCTTCGGTATCGGCGGTAGTCTGATCACCTTTGCTTTCATATTACTCTTCGCCCTCTTGGTGATAGCCATTGCCCCCAAACATTTGGATACCGCAACCGAAGCATTTTCCAAGGATTTCTTAAAGGTTGCCCTGGCAGGGGTAATAACCCTGGTGCTTGCACCGTTCATTTGTTTGCTTCTTATCATTATCATCATAGGCATACCGCTTGCCCCGCTCTTTATCCTGCTGTTGCTTATCGCCGGGGGTTTCGGGATGGTGGCTTTCAGCCGGGTCTTAATGGCAAAGCTCTTCCCCAAGAAGGAAGCCCGAAAGTATGCCACTCCCGTTATGGGTTTACTCCTGCTCTACTCCCCGAGTCTTGTGGGGCGGTTGATAACCCTCATCCCCGGTGATGTGTTCTCAATAATCGGCGACATCATTCATGGTTTGGGCTTGGTGGTAATGCTCTGCGCCTTTGTCCTGGGTCTGGGAGCCTGCGTTATGACCCGCTTCGGTCGCCGGGATATCCTTGCTAAAGTGAAACCGAAAAAAGAGGCACCAGCCAAGGCGTAAGGGAAAGATAGGTGAAATTTTCTCAGGGGAAAATTCCAATAATAAGAGCAGGGCGAAAGCCCTGCTCTTATTTTATTTATAGTGCGGAAATGGAAAAGAGGGTTGTGGGTATCTTTAACTTGGCAGGCGAAGAAGCCTGCTCTGATTTTAACAGGTGTTGATTGGTTACCTAGAACCCCATTATCCCGGGAGGTATCTGCGTGCTCTCCTCCTCGGGACCCGCGCTGAAGATTCCTAAAATCTCCTCCGGAGTAATAAGAATGTTAACATTTTTCCTGAGGGAGATATAGTAGTCTTGATATAGCTTGGTGGAGAATTCCCGCAAGGAGGTTGGGAGAACATTATATGCCTCGGCGGATATCTCCGCATCTGAAGGAGTGGTGCGGTTCTCCACAGTGATTATATAGGCTACTGCGGGGCTTTCCAGGACCGGGCTTGGGCTTCCTATCTCCCCTTCAAATACCCAGTCCAGAAGTTCCTTATAGTTGCCCACGCCATCTATCCCCTTCTGGCGGGTTATGTTGGTTATCCGCTCCACTTCAAGTCCTGCAGTTTTCGCCAGGGAGTCTATGGAGCTATCTCCCACTTTGGAGAGCAATTTTTCTGCGTCTTTGCGGGCTAGGCTTAGGGCGGCGTCCAGCTTGGCGTCCTCGCTGACCTGCTCCTTCACCTCCTCAAATTCCGGGAGGTGGGCTTCCTTGAAATCTTCCAGCAGATATACATAATAACCGGTCAGCACCGGCTGGGGAATCAGGGGGGAATATTCGTAATTTTCATAGACCTTTCCCACGTCGGCGACCTGTTCCAGTTGGAAGACCTCCGCAGCAAGTTGCGGTTTGGAACCGATTTCCTTTATTACTCCGTCGTCACCGAAATATTCTGTGGAACGGGCTTCAATCCCCAACTCGGTGGCGATGTCGTCTATATCCCGTCCCCCACTGAGCGCCTGGAATATCTCGTAAGCGCGGATCCTTGCTGTCTCCTCCGCCTTCATCTTGGTCAGCTTCTTCTCTATCTGCTCCCGTTCGTCCTCAAATCTGGGAATGTCCGCGTCCCGATAGAAGATGTGGAAGCCCTGGGGTGTTTCCACCGGTTCTTTGGTGAATTTGCCCTCGTCCAGGTTCATCAATATTTTGTCCAGCTCCTCTTCACCGGTCATGCCCAGGGGGAGGAAGCCCATATCCCCGCCTTGCTCTGCGGTGTAGGAATCGTCGCTATACTGGGAAGCCAGTTTGGAAAAATCCTCGCCTGCGGAAAGCTCGGCGATGATGTCCTGAGCTTTTTTGCGGGCGGCATCCTTTTGGGCTGGAGTAGCATCGGAGGAGACCTCAATGAGGATAGTGCGCAGGTGCACCAGTCCAGCCACGGCGTAGTCGGATTTGTGCTCCTCGTAGAAGGAGCGCAGCATCTCCTCGGTGATAGTTACCTGCCTCTCCATCCGATTGAAGTCCACAAAAATGTAACGTATCTTCGCTTGGCGGGGGAGGTAGTATCGTTTCCCGTGTTCCTGAAAGTATTTCTCCAAATCAAGCGACTTTATACTTACCTGGTCCATATAGTCTTTGGCTGGGAAGGCGATGAGGGCTATGTCTGCGGTCTCTTTTCCTCGCAGGTAGATATCGCTTATGTCCTGGTCTGTGAAGCGGGCGGAGGTTAATATCAGGTCAACCAGGTTGGAGGCGAGTATCTCCCTACGTATCTGTTCTTCAAAGAAAGCTGGGGTGGAATAGAAGAAGTTGCCCACTATCTGCTCGTAGAGGGAATAATCAAAGTTGCCCTCTTCGTCCTGGAAGAAGGCTGAGCGGCGGATATACTTGCGCACCTCTTCATCGGTCACCACCAAGCCCAGTCTCTCCGCTTCTTGTATCAATAGTTTCATATGGATGAGAGTCTCACTGGTCTTGCGGGCGGAATTTAGCAGAAGCTCCTGTTCCATCTCCGGGGTAAGGCGTCCGTACGTCTGCTCATACTGTGCTTTGGATATCAAATAGTCCATGGTCAGATATTCCATGAACTCATCAATATTTACGGTTTTGGAGCCCACCTCGGCGACGGTGTTGATCTTTCGCTCCCTGAGGATACTTACACCGGTGCTGGCTCCCCACAGGAAGGTAGCCCCGATAAAGGCAATAGCCACCACCCACATGACCGGTTTCATTCCCTCACGCATGTCCTTTAGCATTTTTTCCCACCACCTGATACTTTATTGGTTTTTAGGTAACCCTTGCCACCTGAGGTTATCCCGCACTCCGTTCTCTGCCCTTCTCTGCACCGCTCTTGGCGAGCAGGTCGGCACGGATATTGCGCTCACGGGGGATGTGGCTTATCTTCCAGCTTTTAAATTTACTGCACATATCCTTGACCTGCTGATGGAGTTTGCTCAAGATGGGGTTTTTGACCTTGTATCTGCCTCTTACCTGCCGGTCTAGGAGTTCGCTGTCGGTAAAAAGCTCTACCTCGGATGCGCCCCAGCTGAGAGCCAACTGTAAGGCGGTGACCGCTGCTTGGTATTCCGCTTGATTGTTGGTTCCTACACCGATATATCGGTTAATTTCTGCCAGTATCTGGTTACTGCCATCGGTTACAACCACTCCTATCCCCGAGGGACCCGGGTTTCCCAGGCTTGCGCCGTCAACATAAAGAATTAACTTGGAGGGCACGTCCTTTGGGGCTGGGGGGAAGGCTGTATCCATCTAGCTTACATAATCCATTTTGATTTTTGCGATTATCATTTATAGACAGATGATGAAGATAACACACTCAGGTGCTTATCCTCATCCAAAACCGGACTTGGCACAATTTTTAAAAATCTTATGTGTAACTGCAAATGATAAAGACATTGGAACTGATTGAACAGTGGTTTTTCAATCCCCATTGTCTTTTGTGATGCCAGCCTCAGATTCACCCGCTTCCTCTTGGCTCGGCGCATAAAGGAAGCGGGCGCAGTTAGGGCAACGTTGCAGTTCCTCCCCTATGCGCACCTTGCTGACTAACTGGGGGGGAAGGTTGACGAAACAGCCATGGCAGATGCCCTCCTCTACATGGACTACTGCAGAGCCGTTGCTGTGGTTTCGGGTCTTCTCGTAGCGGGAGAGTGTGGTAGGGTCTAGTTGTGCGGTCAAATCCCGTCGGTTTTCATCCAGCTCCTCGGATTCATCCTCAAGAGAGACTCGCTCGGCGGAAAGTGTTTTCTCAAGTTCCACCGCCTGCGGACGGCTCTCATCCAGCTTCTTCTCCAGTGAGCTGAGTTTGGCTGTGTTTTCCTCTATGGCGTCCAGGGAAAGGAGGAATTCCTCCTCCAAGTCCGATATTTTCTCTTGGGTTGAATCAATTTCGGACATTATTGCGGAATATTCCCGGTTTGTCTTAACCTCCAGAGCCTGCTTCTTATATCTATCCAGAAGATTTTGGTAATTTTCAATATCCCTCTCAACCTTGCGACGCCTTGTGGTCAGTTCATCAATACTGTTGCGGATGCGTTCAATATTCTCCTTAAGACTCTGGTTTTGCCTGTGATGGTCCTCCAGTCTGTTTGGAATTTCCTGAAGCCTTGTGGAGATGACTTCCATACGGGCGTCAAGGTGCGAGAGCTGAATGAGAATTTTTAATTGTTGGTTCATTTCTTACGTCTGAATAGACCCCAGAAGTCGCGCCATGCCCTCCCTGGAAAGCATAATGTTGCCATGATGTAGGGGTGTTTCCTTTCAAAAGGAGAGTAATCTATAAATTCGATGAGCAGGGCGATGATGATGCCCAGAAAAATCCCACCGGCAAAGGCGACGATGACATTGAACTTCTTTCTGGGTTTCACCGGAGCTAAATTCAGTGAAGGAGGTGATAATACCCTGATCTTGGCATAACGGGACTTCTGTTGTATCTCCTTCACTCGTTCGGCTTCGTATTGAACAAGAAGGGCATTATATATACTGGCTAATTCCTTATAACTGGTCACCAGACGAAATAATTCGGCTAGCTTTGGTGGGAGTTTCGCCAGCATGTCATCAAATTGGAATTTCAGCTCAGATATTTGGGAATCCAGAGCATTCGAATTGGCGCGCAATGTTTCCACCGTTCGGTCGGAAAGTTCCGCCTTCAATCGGTTTAGCAGGTCCACTTGTTCCTGAACCATAGGACTTTCTTCGGTATAGGTGGTGCGCGCGAACTCAAGGTTAAAGAGGAGGGTGTCAAAGTTTTCCATCATGATTGAGTAGCTGACATTGCCGTCGGAAAGGAGGGGAAGCAGGGAAGCCATCACTTCTGGGGAGATTTTATCATCGTTCTCTACCTCCCCAAGGAAATATAGAATTATGGACTTTTGTATCTCTGCCATAGTTCTCGCTATTTTTAACTCAGCGATCTGTTGTTCAATGGCAGTGCTCTCTTCCCCAATATATAGGATGCCCTCTTTCTGCTGGAATTTGGTAATTTTGTCCTGGAGTTCGTCTTTCTCCTTCTTAACCTCATTCATCCTCTCCTTGAGCAGACGTAAGGATTCATTGGTAGCCATCTGATTATAGGAGTAGTTGGATTCAATGTAAGTGTCCAGAAGGACGGAGATTATGCTCTGGGCGGTTACCGGGTCATAATAGTGGGAGGAAATTTCTATTGTGCCTCTTGGGGTTTCCCACACTATTACCTTTTCAGCAGCCATTTCTTCAACTAACTCGTTGCGACTGAATACCTCAAATTCCAATTTTTTGTTCTTTTTTGGATTTGGGTCTGAAAGAGTGAACCGCAGTCCTCCGCCGTAGAATGTTTCGTTATTACTTCCCGAACCCACCAATATGTCTTTATTACGGTAAACCTTGAAGTTTCCGGTATCATCAATATATCGGATGCAATATTCCCCCGGGCTGGTGGACTTATTAGTGGAGATGGCACCGATTATCTGTTGTCCCCGATAATCATTGGGAATTTTCTTGCGGTTTACCTGGAGGTTAAGCTTGTCCACCACGCTGCCAATAATCGCACTTGAAGTCATTATTGATATCTCCAACTCCAGTGGGCTCGCCTTCAATTTAGTGATATCAGGGATGCCTGCCATCGCTCCTATGTCAATAGTGAGTGCTTCTTTTTCCGGATAGATGACCATATTGGCATGGGAGGAGTAGATGGGGTGGATGAGATACATGCTGATAATCCCGGTTATGAAGGCGGAAAGTAAGGCGAAGAAGACGATTAACAGCCTTCGCCTCCAGATGACCTTCAAATAGTAGCTAAAGGTGGTTTTTGGGGTTGTTTCCGGCATAACCTTTCCTTTTCCCGCTCGGCGCTTATTCAGTAAAGATGTCCACCAGTTGGTTGCCGCGAATGATCATGTTGAAGGATGGAGCGATGGACTCAAGAAGTTTGTTCACCCGGGCGATCATGGTTCGGGGAACATAGATAATGTCTCCCCTCTCTACCAGGATATTAGTGGTCAAGTCGCCTTTGTCGAGGATGTCGTTCACATTGACGGAGATGACCTGGGGGTTGTTCATATCCCCACGGATGACCTTTACATCCCATAGCAGGGCTGAATACATTGGTCCACCAGAAATGGCGAGCGCTTCTACAACGGTGAGCTGGGGGGTCATGTTATATACCCCTGGTCTCCATACCTCTCCAATTATTACATAACGATTGTTTACCGCTCTCGCCAAGGTTACCAGCACCACAGGGTCTATTATGTAAGCCTTGTAGAGCTCTTTCAATTGCTGGGAGAGTTCGTTGGGGGTTAAACCATTTACATATATTCGGTCAAAGTAGTAGGATTCAATGTATCCGCTATCATCCACGGTGAAGTAGCCGTAAAAGCCCCTGGTGAAGGGTATGACATCAATGCTGACTATGTCGCCGGGACCGATGAAATATTCTCCCAGGCACACCGTTGAGATAAGTAAGGTGGCTAAAGCGACAGTTACCGATAGGATGTATTTACACGTTGACATCTCATTCCTCCCAAAAGTCCATTGGGGGCATTCGGGCTCACTTACAATATTTTTTCACCAGGCTAAGCTTTGCAGCAACTAAAGATTTTATCCTAAAATGTATCTGCTCTTCAGTAATAGCTTGGGGTGGGAGAGGAGTGCGGTGCGCAATATGTAGAGAAAATCTACCCCTCCCTTCTGGTCGCCGTGAGCCATTAGTTGGTTTATTATATTGGCGGTCATGTTTAGCTCGTCGTCGTTTAGATGGTTTATCACATTCTTTATCTTTCTATACCAGTTCAGGGTCCGGAGCACCTGCTCTTGAAGGGGATTGTAGTATTCCTCCTTCCAGACCTTTTCCTTCTTACCTCCATCAAGGAACTTAGCCGCTGCTTTCCCGGCCAGGTCACCGGATATCAAAGCGTTAATGATGCCTGCGCCCGAGAAGGCGTCTGATAGATGGGCGGCATCGCCCACTATCACCAGATTATTCTGATACATCCTCTTCAAACCAGCGGAGGCTGGCACCGCACCTACCACGAACTCGACGATGTTATCCTTCGCTTCTGGGAAGTATCTATTCAAAAATGCGTCCAGATAAGCAGTCGCCGGTCTGCCGTTGTCCGCAAGGCTTGGGGTTATTCCCAATCCGAGATTGGCTCGTCTCTCACCCTTGGGGAAAGCCCAAGCGTATCCGCCCGGGACTATCTCCACTCCCATGTAAAAATGCACATAATCCTTGAAGGGGAGTTCAATATTGTTTACCAGCACCTGAGCACAAGAATGAATCTGGGAGAGTTCACATTTTGCTTCAAGACCGGCAAAGCGGGCGGTTGTGGACTCCACCCCATCGGCGGCGATGACCACCTCCGCTCCAATCTCCTTTTGCTCCCCTCTCTCCGTCTCAACTTTTACCGCGCTTATGTCCTTCCCCGCAAGGACCAAACCCGTCGCACGGGTCCGTGTGGCTAGATGAGCTCCAGAATCTCCTGCGAATGCGAACAGGTCGCGGTCAAATATCTTCCTTTCCAGCACATAGCCCACATGGGGGAATTCTTTTACGATGCGGGTCCCGTCTGCGGTCTCCACCATTCCACCGTTGATGGGGCTTGCAATCCAGCTGGGACGGGGTTTGAAGAAAGACTCCAACCGATAGGAGGGCACCGCCTCAGCACAGCGGATGGGGGTGCCCACCTCCGGTCGCTTTTCCAGAAGGAGGACGCTTAACCCGCTTACGGCTGCAGCTTTCGCAGCCATAGAACCTGCCGGGCCTCCTCCTACGACCACCACCTGATATTTTTCCTGCACGGAAGTATCTACTGTTTGGTTATTACTACCTTGCTGGGGTCGCTCTTGTCATTTTCCAGATAATACTTTATATCTAAAATCTGACCCTTATCTATAGTAATCGTCTCACTATAGACTGTGGGCACAGACTTCAGGTCGTGGGTGCCTTCCCCGGTCCAAAGTTTTATCTGGATTTCATAATCCCCTGGTGTAAGGGCGATGGAAGCCTGTTTGCCAAAGTATGTGTAATATTTGTAGGTGTTTCCCAGGATGGCTACCTCATCAAAGCCGGAGACATGGGTTTTAATGTCGTCGTCAACGGCGATGCCACAGAGGAAGTTCAGGCTGTCAGAGGAGGAAGTTTCGCTGTATTCCCCCTCCAGAAGAATGTTCACCGTTCCTACTTTTATTGGGGTTGAGCCGCCTTCGGTGGTGCCTCCTCCATTGCCTGTAGTGGTGTCACCGGGTTTTCGGCTGAGCATGTAGTTGACCAGCGAGTCGGGTATCTTTACATCTTTGAGGTAAAGGATATCCTGAGTACTGAGATTGAAGGTGGCGTCCCTGGAATTTATCAAAGCTATGATGGTCTGCTCAGTCACCCCCTTTTCGTATAAGGATACAATCTCTTCAATTGATATCTCACCGACCGCAAATGCACTGCTGGATAGACTTAACACCACTGCCAGGATGAGAACCACCCAATTTGCTCTTTTTACAGACATTTATCTTCCTCCAGGATTTATCTGGGTTTGATTTCAACGACGGTTAAGACTATTGAACATTAATGTTCAGATTCTCTAAGCCCCCCGGGCTCTCCAAGGATAAATACAGGTCGTCAAACTTTCCAGCCTCAACGACGATGGGGTAGCTCCACACCGGGGTCAGGGTGTTTATTTCCGGTATTCCCTCCCCGGTCCACAGGTATAACTCCAGATTGTAACTACCCCCCTTTAGGGAGATAGAGGTGTTCTTCGCTATTTGGGTAGAATAGAAATATTCTCCACCGACTATCTCAACCTGGTCAAAGCCGGACTGTGTGGTTTTGATATCTCCGTCAACGCCGATTGCCAGGAAAAACTGCAGTTCCTTGGATTTGGATCTCTCCATAAATTCACCGGTTACAAACACATTTATGGTGCCTATCTGAACGGTAACTTCAGCGTTTTCATCGCCCCCTTCAGCAGTTACGGATTCAACGCCATAGACATCCCCTTCCTTGCGCTCAACTATATAAGCTATCAGGTAGTCGGGGAGCCCTGCCTCTCTCATAAAGGCGATGTCATCCTGGGTAACGATGAATGTGGCGTCTCTGGAATCAATGAAGTCTATCATCTCCTTCACCGACATACCGCCCATCATGACCCGGACTATTGTCTCTATTGAAATTTCACCGGTTGCCAGTGCGCTGTAGGTGGGGCTTAGAATAGATAAAACAACAAGAGTTGAGATTATGACCTTTGCTTTCAACTTCACCCTCCAGAGTTCATCTGGTGTTTTTAAGACTTTTTCATCTTGAAGTTGTTTTTATATGAGCTACATAATCTAACATTCTGAGCCACATCTTGTCAAGGGCTTATTGCACCGCCTGCAACTCTCACGGAGACCAAATGATTTGACCGCCTTCCTTTTTGATGCTAGACTTAGAATTGGAACTCTTAAGGAGATTTTTCAGTTGTGAAAAGATATATCGTAGAGGGGGGAACGCTGTCAGGCGGAAGGCTTGCCCTGACCGGCGGGGAGGCTCACCACGCTGTGGTGGTAAATCGTTTGCGGACGGGTGAGTCCTTCGTAGCCATTGACGGAACGGGTGGGGAGTTCCTCTGTGAAGCGGCGGAGGTTTCTTTCAAAAGGGTGATAGGCAGAATAATCGCCGAGCGGTTCGGCGGCGGGGAGCCGAGCATTCAAGTGATCCTAGCCCAGTCGCTTCTCAAGGGAAAGAGCCTCACCCAGGCGTTGGACGGAGCGGTTCAGATGGGGATAAGCGACTTCATCCCTTTCACCAGCGCCCGCTCCGTGGCTCGCCCAAAAAGTCCGCAAACCTTACAGACGAAGCTGGAGAAGGTGGCTCGGGAGGCGACCAAACAGTGCGAGCGCTCGGTCTTCCCCCGCATCCACAATCTGGCCACGGTTCAGAAGTTGGTTGAGGATATCGCTACGGCGGATATTGCCCTTTTATTAACCCTTGCGGAGGGCGCCATCCCCTTGGATGTAGCGCTTTCGGGGATGAAGGATATCCCCCAGAAGCTTCTCATCCTGGTTGGACCGGAGGGGGGGTTCAACGAGGATGAGGTGGGGAATTTGAGGTGTGCCGGGGCGGTGGCGGTCAGCTTGGGACCCCGGCGCATACGTGCCAGCCTGGCAGGGACGATAGCATGTGCTGGAATTATGATGTATTTCAAACAGATGTTGAGGGAGGAGAAGGAGTGGACGACTGTATCTTCTGCAAAATAGCGGCGGGGGATGTTCCCGCCTCCATCGTCAAGCAGGACGATTTGGTGGTAGCCTTTGAGGATATTAACCCCCAGGCTCCTATCCACATCCAGATAATCCCCCGAAAACATATCCCCAGCGTGCTGGAGTTGGACTCGGCTCAGGTGGATATTCTGGCTCGGATGGTGGAGACGGCGAACGAGATAGCCAGAGAGCGGGGGCTTGATGAGCGGGGCTTTCGCCTGGTCTTCAACTGTGGACCGGAGGCGGGTCAGACCGTGCCCCATCTGCACCTTCATCTACTCGGTGGTAGGGCGATGAGTTGGCCCCCGGGCTAGAACCGGGAGATTCCTGTAATATTTCGGTAATCTCTGGAGAATACTTGTGAAAGAAGATGCCTGAGCTTCCCGAAGCGCAGACTATCGCCATTGGCTTGAGGCGCCATCTGGTCGGAAGGCGCATCTCCCATATGCATGTAAACAGAAAGGATATTCTGAATGTCAGTCCCCAGCGTCTGCGGGGTAATCTTATCGGCAGAAAGGTGCTGACCGTTGACCGGCGGGGGAAGAAGGTTTTTTGGGAACTGGAGGGAGAAAGGATTCTGGTCTTCTCCCTGGGTATGAGCGGTCAGCTATATCTCCTTCCCGCAGACGAAGAGCCGCCACTCCACACCCATTTGATAGTTGAGTTTGAAGGTCTTGAGGGATCTTTAATATTTCGGGACGTCCGCAGGTTCGGCAGGGTAAACCTGGAGAAGGGTTTGCCCTCCCAAAATTCTGAAAGCATCCTCTCCAAACTGGGTCCTGACGCTCTGGCGCTCTCCGAGGGGGAGTTTGTAGCCCTCTTCGCTGGAAGGAAGCACCGGCTCAAGCCGCTACTGCTGGACCAGAAGTTTATCTGTGGGCTGGGCAACATCTATACCGACGAAACCCTCTTCAGAGCAGGATTGCACCCCCTGCGCAGGTGCGATGACCTGGGTGAGGGGGAACTGCGTCGCCTCTTTCAGGCGATGAGGGAGGTGCTTACCGAAGCCATCGCTTCTGGGGGCTCAAGCGTTAGCGACTATGTGGATGCAGGTGGGAAGACGGGCAGTTTTCAGGTGCATCATCGTGTCTATGGCTGTGAAAGTGAACCCTGCCCGATATGCGGTGAAATAATCAAAAAAATCAAGGTAGGTGGTCGGGGGACTTATTATTGTCCCCGCTGTCAGGTGTTGGAGTGAGGACGGATTTTTTGCAGAGATTTCAAATCTTTGCTACAATTTCCTCCGCTTCGCCTCAAGCCTTGCCCGATATTCCTCTCGGGCTTTCTCCATGTCCTCCGTCATCTTCTCCTCCAGCCCCCGTTTGCGGATGGTTATGTCCCGCATGTGCGCGCCTAGAATGGTTGTGGCTACCAGCAAAGCGAAGGCGAAACAGAGATAATTCTCTTCCCCGCTGGCTAAGATGAAGGATAACCATGGTCTGCTCAGGGCGGTAACCCAGCTGTATTTCAGCCAGGCGGAGAACAGAAAGAAGGGCAGAATGGTGAGGGTCATTACGATGTTGACCAGCACCACTCGCTTCTCAAAGAGAAGGGTGATTAAACCCACCAACAGGCAGAAGGTGAGGGTGACTGGGGAGAGGATTGCCAGGGCACCGGCGGCGGTTGCCATGCCCCGGCCGCCCCGAAAGCCGATATAGACGCTGAAATTGTGCCCCAACACTGCAGCAAAGCCTGTAAAATAGTGCACGCCGCCAAGACCGTATTGCAGGGCTAAGAGGGTGGGGATGAGCCCTTTGGCGAAGTCTAGGGTCATGGTAATAATGAACCAGCGCACTCCCAGAAGACGGCCCAGGTTGCGGGCACCGAGGTTGCCGGTTCCCAGCTTGCTCAGGTCATAGCCGGTCTTTACCCTGACTGTTGTGTAGGAGGTGGGGATGGAACCAACCAGATAGCCAAGAAGGACAAATGGGAGACCTTGGGTTATGAGTGCCCACCAATCCATATTTCAATCCTCTCTGAAATATTCTAACAGGTTGGTGGTTAGAAGTCAATATCACGCCTAAAGCGCTCACATCCTCCCTTTTTGATTGACAGGCAGAGGAGGAGATAATATCATTACTTGCCCTTTTCTTATGGGAATATGAGGAGATGATTTCCATATGCCAGTAGTCTATTTTGACAATAATGCCACCACTCCCCTTGACCGGCGGGTGCTGGAGGCGATGATGCCCTATCTGACCGAGCGTTACGCCAACCCCAACAGTATCTATTCCATCGCCAAGGAGGTGCGCCAGGGGGTGGAGGAGGCTCGGCAGAAGACCGCTTCTGCTTTGGGTTGTGACGAGAGCGAGATAATATTCACCGCCGGGGGAAGCGAGAGCAACAACACCGTGATTAAGGGCGTGTGGGCTCAGAATAAGGGTAAAGGTCACATCATCACCAGCTCAATAGAGCACCCGGCGGTGCTTGAGGTCTGTCAGTGGCTGGAGAAGCAGGGCGCCTCGGTCACCTATCTGCCGGTGGATGAATACGGTATGGTGCATCCTGAGGAGCTTGCCAAGACACTCCGTGATGATACCGTCCTGGTCAGCGTTATGTTTGCCAATAACGAAAGTGGAACCATAAATCCTGTTGAGGAGCTGAGTGGAATGTGCAGGGAGAAGGGGGTGCCCTTCCACACCGATGCGGTGCAGGCGGTGGGAAAACTCCCCATCAACTTGGAAAAAACGCCCATGGACTTTCTCTCCCTCTCTGCCCACAAACTCAATGGACCCAAGGGCGTGGGGGCTCTATACGTTCGCAAGGGACAACGATTCGTCCCCCTAATTCAAGGTGGTCATCAGGAGAGGAATCGCCGGGCGGGAACCGAGAACACCGCCGGTATCATCGGACTGGGGGAGGCTTTGCGCATAGCGATAGAGGAGCAGAAGCAGGAGACGGCCGAGCTCACCCGACTGCGGGATATGCTCCACGATGGCGTGATGGAGAGTATCAAGGATGTTACCCTGTTCGGGCATCCCAAGAAACGTCTGCCGGGCACCTGCACCCTGGCTTTCAAATATCTGGAGGGGGAATCCATCCTGCTCTCCCTGGATATGGAGGAAATCTGCGCCTCCACCGGTTCAGCCTGCTCCTCCGGCTCGCTTGAGCCCAGCCATGTCTATCTGGCTATGGGTTATAGCCACGAGGAAGCTCAGGGGGCGGTGCGCTTCTCGATGGGGAGATTTAATACCCAGAAGGATGTGGAGTATGTGTTGGAGAAACTCCCGCCCATCATCAAACGCCTGAGGGAGCTATCCCCGCTGACCCCAAAAGGATATACCTCCTAGGAGGTGAATGATTTGAATTTGGTGATAATGATAACGCTTGCAGTTATCGCCGCCTGTTTTATTGTCGTTCTCATCTTTCTCATCCCTCTGCTGATTGAGGCTCGGCGGGCGTCCCGCAATATCTCCCAGTTGGCAAAGATGGGGACTGAGGAACTTACCCCAACTATTAAGGAGATGCGGGAAGCCACCTGGGAGATAAAGATGATAGCCAAGGACATCAGAGGGGGGGTCAGCGCCACTACCGCCCTGTGGGATACGGTTAAGGGTATCAACGAGAGGCTCACCCACCTGGGCAAAGCTATGGGAGATACCACCGGCAGGGTGATGACCATAACCACGGCGGCGATCGGCGTGGGCAAGCTGATATGGAACTTCATCGTGGAGATGCGCCGCAGGCGGGCTGAGTCTGTGGATATGGAGGGAGTAAGCGAGCCCTCTCACCCTCAACCGATGAGGGAAGATAGAACCGAAGAATAGGATGGATTGATTTTTGGATTGCATAGATAAAAGGAGGATTGACCATGGCAGATAGAACTGATGGTTCGGGTGTTCTGATGGCTTTCCTGCTGGGTGGGATTATCGGGGCTGGATTGGCTCTGCTCTTTGCCCCTCAGAGCGGGAAGCGCACCCGGGAGGACATAAAGGAGTTTACCGAGAAGACCACCGATACTGTAAGGGATATCTCTGAGAGAGCAACAAAGGAGATAGGGGAACTCTATGAGAAGGGCAGGGGGCTGGTGGAGGAGCGTGTGCCCAAAAAGGAGGAGAAGGAAGCCAAGGGAAAGACCAAGAAGTAGCGATTGTGTCTTGAGGATGAGAAAAGCCGTCCCCCGCCTCTGGCGGGGGCGGCTTTTTATGTTTTTTTCTGCCCCTTACAATTTAAGCTCTATAAGTCTCCCCCAGTCGTCGTGGTAATCGTGGCAGGTGAAGAGGAGCACCTGGTAATCCTTAGACAGCTCCTCAAGGATGCTTCGGGTGGCTTCTCGCCGGACGGGGTCAAAGTTGACGGTGATATCGTCCAGAATGAGCGGGGGTCGCACGCCGGCGGTGAGGTAGCGCACCAAACCCAGGCGAGCCACCAGATAGAACTGGTCCTGAGTGGCGGTGGACAGCTCCTCTATTGGTACCATCTCACCGCTCTCCGGTGCCAGGGCGGTTATGGAGAGGGTGTCCGCATCCATCTTTACCTCACGGTATCTACCGGCGGTGATGGTGGAGATGTATTTGGAGAGTTCCCCCTCTATCATG
>Ga0114919_10001283_pt1 | contig 20062 bp, 16 predicted proteins | sample BlataG_FD_88682 | JGI IMG/M metagenome (GOLD analysis project Ga0114919, IMG submission 88682) | Deep subsurface microbial communities from Black Sea to uncover new lineages of life (NeLLi) - Black_00105 metaG | ecosystem: Environmental > Aquatic > Marine > Oceanic > Sediment | place: Atlantic... | reverse complement strand
GAGCGGTGCCCGAGTACCGATGCGACGGTGATGTCGGCCTTGCCGGCCTGTCCGAACTCCGGCCAGTAGTGGGCCACCGGCGCGTGCAGGTCGATCTCCCCGCGGTCGGCCAGCAGGTGTACGCAGGTGCTGGTCAAGCCCTTGGTTCCGGAGAAGACACTGGCCAGGGTGTTCTCACTCCAGCGCCGACGTCGCCGGTAGTCCGCGTGACCGCCCCAGAGATTGACCACCAGATCGCCGTCGATCCACACCGCAACGGCGGCTCCGACTTCGGCGTGGTTGGCGAAATTGTTCTCGAACGCGGCTTTCACCGATGCGAAACGATCGGAACAGGTGCCGTCGATGGGGGCAATCGGGCCGGTCAACGTGCCTCCTGAAAGGAGCGAATCCAGCCCGGACGGGCGAGAGAACCTGGAAACGAATCTACGGTCGCCGCGCTGCGGAAAGTAGCGCCGACGCCAATCGGCACCGAACCGCGATCGTGTCGTTACCAGCGCCGATGGCTCCCAAACCGGGACGCCGACGTTCCTGGAGCGGGCGACGGGAATCGAACCCGCGTAGCTAGTTTGGAAGACTAGGGCTCTACCATTGAGCTACGCCCGCGCGCTTGCGCTTCGCCAAATGTACCGGCGTCCCGCGATCCGATTCCAGTCGGCTGCCCGGGTGGCCGTAGGATTCGGGCGCAAGGAGCACTGCAGCGGGGTGTAGCGCAGCTTGGTAGCGCATCCGCTTTGGGAGCGGAAGGCCGCAGGTTCAAATCCTGTCACCCCGACACGCCCAGCGCCGCAGACGCCAGAGAACGGCCGCAGCCGCCGAAGAACGGGAGTACCAGCGTGAAGAGCACCGTCGAGAAATTGAGCCCCACCAGGGTTCGCATCAATGTGGAGGTGCCGTTCGACGAACTGCAGGGGGAATTCGACCGGGCCTATAAGCAACTCGCCCAGCAGGTCCGACTGCCCGGTTTCCGGCCCGGCAAGGCACCGGCCAAGTTGCTCGAAGCCCGGGTCGGCCGGGCAGCGGTGCTCGAGCAGGTGGTTAATGACGCGTTGCCGGCTCGCTACAGCGAGGCGGTAAGCACCGAGGAGTTGCGGCCACTGGGTCAGCCTGACATCGAAGTCACCCGGATGTCCGATGGCGAGGAACTGGTGTTCACCGCCGAGGTCGACATCCGTCCCGACATCGACCTGCCCGATCTGGCGAAGCTCACGATCTCGGTCGATTCGGTCGAGATCACCGATGAGGATGTGGAGGCTGAACTCGCCGGCCTGCGCGCCCGGTTCGGCACCCTCGCGAGCGTGCAACGGCCGGCCCAAACCGGCGACTTCGTCTCGATCGACCTCTCGGCCCTGGTGGCCGGAGAGGATGTCCCGGACGGTAGGACCGAAGGCCTTTCCCACGAGATCGGCTCCGGCCAGTTGATCGAGGGTCTGGACGAGGCGATCGTGGGACTTTCCGAAGGAGAGTCGGCAACCTTCACCACCAAGCTGCTGGCCGGTGAACACGCCGGAGAGGACGCTGAGGTGACCGTCGCGGTGAAGTCGATCAAGGAGCGGGAGCTGCCCGAACCGGATGACGAATTCGCCCAACTGGCAAGCGAATTCGACACCATTACCGAACTACGGGAGAACCTCACCGAGCAGGTTCGCCGGGTCAAACGCATCCATCAGGCTGAGAAAATTCGTGATACCGCGTTGGAGACACTGCTCGATCTCGTCGAAGTGCCGCTACCCCAGGCGATCGTCACAGCGCAGGTCGATTCGGCCTTGCATAACGCGATCCACCCCCTCGACCACGATGAAGCGAAGTTCGCCGAGGCGCTGGAGGCACAGGGCAGCACGCGGGAGAAGTTTGACGCCGACAATCGGGAGGCCGCGGAGAAGGCGGTCAAGACCCAGTTGCTGATGGACGCGATCTCCGATGACCTCGACATTCAGGTCGGGGAGAACGACCTGAGTGAGCGACTGGTGCTGATGTCGCGTCAGTACGGCGTCGAGCCCCAGCAATTGGTGCAACTGCTGCAGCAGAACAATTAACTGCCGGCGGTGTTCGCCGATGTGCGCTGCGGACTGGCCGTCGCCGCGGTCGTAGAGGCGGCGACCGTCACCGATGCCGACGGCAACGTGGTCGACACCAGCGAGTTCTTCGGGGCGCCGGCAGGGTCGGCCGCTGCGTCCGACGAGTCCGACGAGTCCGTCGACGACGGCGAATAACGCCGACAGCGAAAGAGTGCGGCACCGGGGAGTGTCCCAGGCTCCGCGTTGGTTAGGGTCGAAGTAGACGCGCTCCGTAGCACCTCTGAGGAATCGGCAACTTTTACGTTTAGAAAGTGGGTATCACGACGTGACTGACATGCGTTCCGGCGCGATTGGGCTGAACCTTTCCGACTCGGTCTATGAGCGACTGCTCGCCGAGCGCATTATCTTCCTCGGTTCTCAGGTCGATGACGACATCGCCAATCGGCTGTGTGCCCAGATTCTGCTGCTGGCCGCCGAAGACCCGACCAAGGACATCTCGCTCTACATCAATTCCCCGGGCGGCTCGATCAGCGCCGGAATGGCGATTTACGACACCATGGTGCTCGCGCCGTGCGACATCGCCACCTACGCGATGGGGATGGCTGCCTCGATGGGGGAATTCCTGTTGGCGGCCGGCGCCAAAGGCAAGCGCTACGCCCTTCCGCACGCTCGCATCTTGATGCACCAGCCGCTCGGCGGAATCACCGGCGGCGCCACCGACATCGCGATTCAGGCTGAGCAGTTCGCGTTGATCAAGAAGGAGATGTTCCGGCTCAACGCCGAGTTCACCGGTCAGCCACTCGAGCGTATTGAAGCCGATTCCGACCGTGACCGTTGGTTCACTGCCGCTGAGGCCCTCGAATACGGCTTCGTCGACCACATCATCACCCGCGCCCACTTCAATGGAGCCTCCAATGTTTGAGCCCACGGGAACTGACCACACCGACCCCCGGCTGGCACCGCAGGCGCGCTACATCCTGCCGTCATTCATCGAGCACTCCAGCTGGGGCGTCAAGGAGTCCAATCCTTACAACAAGTTGTTCGAGGAGCGGATCATCTTCCTCGGCGTGCAGGTGGACGACGCCTCGGCCAACGACATCATGGCCCAGTTGCTGGTTTTGGAGTCCCTGGACCCCGACCGCGACATCACCATGTACATCAACTCCCCGGGTGGCTCGTTCACCTCGCTGATGGCGATCTACGACACCATGCAGTACGTCCGAGCCGACATCCAGACGGTATGTTTGGGCCAGGCCGCTTCGGCGGCCGCGGTGCTACTGGCCGCGGGTTCTCCGGGTAAGCGGCTTGCCCTGCCCAATGCGCGCATCCTCATCCACCAGCCCTCGCTGTCCGGTGTCATCCAGGGTCAGTTCTCCGACCTGGAGATTCAGGCGGCCGAGATCGAGCGGATGCGCACCTTGATGGAGGAGACGCTGGCTCGTCATACCGGTAAGGACGCCGCGGTGATCCGCAAGGACACCGATCGCGACAAGATTCTCACCGCCGCCGATGCCAAGGATTACGGGATCATCGACACCGTGTTGGAGTACCGGAAACTCTCCGCGCAGAACGCTTGAGCCGGCCCGGGATCGTTTCTCGCTCGGGTCACGGGCGCGACACGCCCAGAACACAGTGGCGCGCGCCACACCGCGGTGAGCCCTTTGACGAGTTATGTTCACCATCGCGACCAGTACTCAGGAATGACTAACGAATACCACCGACGCTATTCGTCTTTATCGGTCGCACCGTTGCTGAGCCAGCGGGTAGCGTCAAAACAGTCCGTGACGGGACTGACCCTCAGAACCGGCACGACCGACGGCGAAGGAAGTAGGGCACAGGCACCATGGCGCGCATCGGAGATGGTGGTGACCTGCTGAAATGTTCCTTCTGTGGGAAGAGTCAAAAGCAGGTCAAGAAGCTCATTGCGGGCCCGGGCGTCTACATCTGCGATGAATGCATCGATCTGTGCAACGAGATCATCGAAGAGGAACTGGCCGACGGCGACGAGGTCAAACTCGACGAACTGCCCAAACCCGCTGAGATCCGGGACTTCTTGGAGAACTACGTCATCGGCCAGGACACTGCAAAGCGCACACTCGCCGTCGCGGTCTACAACCATTACAAGCGCATTCAGGCCGGGGAGAAGTCCCGCGAGTCGCGGACCGCGGAGCCTGTCGAACTGGCCAAGTCGAATATTCTAATGCTCGGCCCTACCGGGTGCGGCAAAACCTACCTGGCCCAGACGCTGGCCAAGATGCTCAATGTCCCGTTCGCGATTGCCGACGCGACCGCCCTGACCGAAGCCGGCTACGTGGGTGAGGATGTCGAGAACATCCTGCTCAAGCTGATCCAGGCCGCGGATTATGACGTCAAGCGCGCTGAGACCGGCATCATCTACATCGACGAGGTCGACAAGATCGCCCGCAAAAGCGAGAACCCGTCGATCACCCGCGACGTGTCCGGCGAGGGCGTGCAGCAGGCACTTCTGAAGATCCTCGAGGGAACCCAGGCCTCGGTCCCACCGCAGGGCGGCCGCAAGCATCCGCACCAGGAGTTCATCCAGATCGACACCACCAACGTCCTTTTCATCGTGGCGGGTGCGTTCGCGGGCCTGGAGAAGATCGTCGCGGACCGGATCGGAAAACGTGGCCTGGGGTTCGGTGCCGAGGTCAAGTCCAAGGCCGAGATCGACACCCAGGATCACTTCGGCGAGGTCATGCCCGAAGACCTCATCAAGTTCGGGTTGATCCCGGAGTTCATCGGTCGCCTGCCGGTCATCGCCTCGGTGACCCACCTGGACAAGGAATCACTGGTCCAGATCCTCTCTGCCCCCAAGAACGCCCTCGTCAAGCAGTACACCAGGTTGTTCGAGATGGACGGGGTCGAGTTGGAGTTCGACGCCGACGCCCTTGACGCCATTGCTGATCAGGCCATCCATCGCGGCACCGGTGCTCGCGGGTTGCGCGCGATCATGGAGGAGGTGTTGCTGCCGGTGATGTACGACATCCCCAGCCGTGACGACGTCGCGAAGGTCGTCGTCACCAAGGAGACAGTCCAGGACAACGTGTTGCCGACCATCGTGCCGCGTAAGGCCCCGCGCACCGAACGCCGCGACAAGTCCGCCTGAGACCTGCTCCCTGAGATGGGCTACGGCAGCACCCGGTCGGGTCGGCTGTAGACGTTCAACGAGTCACCCCGCAGGAATGCGACCAGCGTTAGTCCGGACTGGGCGGCGAGATCGACAGCGAGTGACGACGGGGCAGACACCGCCGCCAGTACCGGGATGCCGGCCATCACCGCTTTCTGGGTCAACTCGAACGAGGCTCTGCCGCTGACGAGGAGTACCGAACCCGCCAACGGGACGCGTCCAGCCTCCACTGCCCAGCCGATCACCTTGTCCACCGCGTTATGGCGGCCGACGTCCTCTCGCACAACCAGCATGGTGCCGTCGAGGTCGAACAGGGCCGCGCCATGCAGTCCGCCGGTTCTGGCGAAAACCTTCTGCGCCGCCCGCAGGGTGTCCGGCAGCCCGGTTAGGGTCGCCGCCGAGACGACGGTCGGGTCGTCACCGGGGGAATGGTGACTGGACAGCCACACGGCTTCCAACGAGGCTTTGCCGCACACCCCGCACGACGAGGTGGTGTAGAAGTTCCGGGTGACGTCGAGGTCGGGCATCTGCATGCCGGGCTGAAGTGTGACGTCGAGGGTGTTGTAGGTGTTCACCCCGTCCTGCTCGGCGCCCCTGCAGTAGCGCACCGTTGCCACGTCCGCTCGGTTGTGGATGACGCCCTCGGTAAGGAGGAAGCCCTGTGCTAATTCGAAATCTGAGCCAGGGGTTCGCATCGTGACGGTCACCGGCGATCCATTGATGCGGATCTCCAAGGGCTCCTCGACGACGACGGTCTCGACACGGGCGGTAACGCTGGTCTCAGCGCCCACGGCCGACAGATGAGCGACTCGCCGCCGTGACGTCAGCCGACCCATGGCTTCAATCTAGGGGCTCCGTGTTCGCCGCAACTGCATTCTGCCGTTGACGCCCACGTAACAAGTTCGGAATCGAAGTTTCCTACCTTATTAACATCATCCGCCCGCGATGCGGTGGGCCTGTCGGAGTCGAGAGGATATTCCGTTGAGTGGAAACGTGGTGCGCCGACAGGCAATCAACAATGTTGAGGCTTACACGCCGCCGGCTATCAGCTTCGATCCCAGCGAAGCGCCCGGGGAAATTTTCGGTGTCAATGTTTTCACCTTGGCCGAGATGCGGTTGCGGCTGCCCAAGTCGGTCTACCGCTCCGTTGTGGCGACCATCGAGAAGGGGGCCAAACTCGATCCGGCGGTGGCTGATTCCGTTGCCTCGGTGATGAAGGACTGGGCGTTGTCGCGCGGTGCTACCCACTACGCGCACGTTTTCTACCCGATGACGGGGCTGACGGCGGAGAAGCACGATAGCTTCCTAGAGCCTGTTTCCGATGGCCAGACGTTAGCGGAGTTCGCCGGCAAGACCCTGATCCAGGGTGAGCCCGATGCATCCAGCTTCCCGTCGGGTGGGCTGCGTAGCACCTTCGAAGCGCGCGGTTACACCGGCTGGGATGTCACCAGCCCCGCATACATCCTGGAGAACCCGAACGGCAGCACCCTGTGCATTCCGACGGTATTCGTCTCCATGACGGGGGAGGCCCTGGATTACAAGACGCCGTTGTTGCGCAGCCAGCAGGCAATGGGCGCACAGGCGGAACGCATCCTGAAGCTGTTTGGCCACAGCGACTTCGATCCGATTGTCTCGTTCTGCGGCCCGGAGCAGGAGTACTTCCTCATCGACCGGCACTTCTTTTTGGCCCGGCCCGATCTCATCAACGCGGGGCGCACTCTGTTCGGCGCCAAGCCGCCCAAGGGCCAGGAGTTCGACGATCATTACTTCGGAGCTATTCCGGAGCGGGTGCTCGGCTTCATGATGGACACCGAGCGGGAATTGTTCAAGCTCGGCATTCCCGCCAAGACCCGGCACAACGAGGTCGCGCCCGGCCAGTTCGAGATTGCCCCGATGTTTGAACGGGCGAACATCGCCGCCGATCATCAACAGTTGTTGATGACCACGTTCAAGACGGTCGCCAAGAAGCACGGATTGGAGTGCCTTTTCCACGAGAAGCCATTCGCGGGCGTCAACGGATCGGGCAAGCACGTCAACTTCTCCCTGGGCAATGCGCAGTTCGGCAGCCTTCTCGTACCGGGTGACACCCCGCACGAGAACGCCCAGTTCCTTGTTTTCTGCGGGGCGGTGATCCGGGCGGTCCACAAGTTCGGCGGGTTGTTGCGTGTCTCGGTCGCCTCGGCGACCAACGATCATCGGCTCGGTGCCAATGAGGCGCCACCGGCGATCGTCTCGATCTTCCTCGGTGACCAACTCGCCGATGTATTCGAGCAGATTGCCAAGGGTGCGGCGACGTCGTCCAAAGGCAAGGGCACCATGATCATTGGCGTGGATACGTTGCCACACCTGCCCACCGATCCGGGCGATCGCAATCGAACCAGCCCGTTCGCGTTCACCGGAAACAGGTTCGAGTTCCGGGCGCCCGGCTCCGGACAAACCATCAACGTGCCCATGATCGTGCTCAACACGATCATGGCCGACTCACTGGACCACATCGCCACTGCTCTGGAGAAGGCCGTCGCTGACGGCGAGGATTTCGACGGCGCAGTGCAGTCGTTGCTGACTGACATCATCACTGAGCACGGTGCGGTGGTCTTCAATGGCGACGGGTACTCGGAGAACTGGCAGGTCGAAGCCGCTGAGCGCGGTTTGCCGAACCTGCGAACCACACTGGACGCACTCCCCGAGCTGATCACGGCACAGTCGGTTCAGTTGTTCGAGAAGTACGGCGTGTTCAACGAGCGCGAGCTGCACAGCCGCTACGAGGTGCGCCTTGAGCAGTACGCGCTGATTATCGGCGTTGAGGCAAAGCTGGCACTGGAGATCGGATTGACGGTGATTCTGCCGGCGGCAATCCGGTACCAGACTGAGCTGGCGCAGAGTGTCGTGGCACTGACAGCCGCCGGTGTCGACGCCGATACCGCACTGCTGAGGGAGGTGAGCACCCCGATCGCCGCTCTGCGCAGCGGACTATCCGCGCTCAAGGCTGCGCTGGGCTGCCACGTCGAGGGCAGCTTCGCCGAAGCACTGCACGCCCGAGATGAAGTGCTGCCCGCCATGGCGCTGGTTCGCAGCGCGGCTGATGCGCTGGAGGACATTGTCGCCGACGACCTCTGGCCGCTGCCGACCTACCAGGAGATGCTCTACATCCTGTGAGTGCCATGATTGGCATCGACCAGGAGCGACGAGACTGTCGCGGAAAAATCGACGAAAGGTTCCCGACGTGGGTCCTGACGGAACTGCGGCGGTGGTGCTTGCCGGCGGGGCGTCTCGGCGAATGGGCCGCGACAAAGCCACCATGGCGCACCCGGCGGGTGATGGTTCAACGATGGTCGAGCACCTGGTCATGGTGCTGGGTTCGCGTTTCGCCCCGGTCTATGTCGTCGCCGCGCCTGGTCAGTGGCTGCCGCCGCTGGCCGCCGAAGTGCTGCGAGACGAGTTGCGGGGGGTGGGGCCGTTACTGGCCGTCGGCCGCGGGCTGCGGGCGGCCGCGGCCGACGGGGCGCAATGGGCCTTCGTCTGCGCCGTTGACATGCCCAACCTCACCTCGGAGGTCATTGACCCTCTCGTCGGCTACTGCGGCGTCGACATCGTGCTGCCCTGGGACGGCCGTGACCACTACCTTGCGGGGTTCTATCGCACCGACCTCGCCGACCACATCGACGCGCTCGTCACCGGGGGTGAGCGCAGCATGCGCGCGTTGGCGGACACGGTGGTGACGCAACGGGTGGTTCTGCCGCCCACTGGCGCGTTGCTCAATGTCAACGCCCCAGACGACCTTGCGGACTGATGGGGTTGCTCCACGCCCGGGGCAGCGTGGGCGATCTGCGAATTAAGTTACAGATGGTGCAATTGGGGTATTTGTTGTTCTTGTGACGAATGGGACGCGAATGTTTTCGAGTTTTCCTTTGTGAGTTACATCACAATAATGTGATTCCAAGCATGGTTCCGGTCGGCCAGAAATCGCCGAAGTGACCTGCGCGAAGTTCGGGCGATCCGGTGCCGTGATTGGTCCGTGATCTGAAAGATATTGGTGCGCTATCGACGTGACTTGGCGCAATGCGCTGCGTACCGTCACTTTCGGATCGCAATATCGTCGCGGTTGAACACTGTTGCTCAGGCTCTCGCTTGGCGAAAGGAAGAAACTTGAAGAACCTCCGCAAGACATTCGGAATGGCTGCTCTCGTCGGCGCGATGACTGTTGCGCCGATCGTCCTCGGCGCCGGTGCCGCGAACGCCGATAGCGTCAACTGGGACGCGATCGCACAGTGCGAGTCCGGCGGCAACTGGTCCATCAACACCGGCAACGGCTATTACGGCGGACTTCAGTTCGCCCCCGCCACCTGGTCGTCGAATGGCGGGGTGGGAATGCCAAACCTGGCTTCGCGCGCGGAGCAGATCCGGATCGCGGAGAACGTCCTGCGTACCCAAGGGATCGGCGCCTGGCCGACTTGCGGTCGCCTGGGCTGACCGCGGGGGCCCGAACCAACCTGCCAAGGGTGGCGCCGGAGTTATCCGGCGCCACCTTTTTATGTCCTGACCCATCTGTAACACCCGTCACGTGCGGCGCGATCCACCTCACGTGAACTTCCTCCGCAGATTTCTCACCCTCGCCGCCATCGCCCTGGGCCTGGCACTCGGAGCACTGACCCTGGGCAGCGGGTCCGCTGCCGCCGACGGCAGCGTCAACTGGGATGCCATCGCGAAGTGTGAGTCGGGCGGAAATTGGGCGATCAACACCGGCAACGGCTACTACGGCGGGCTACAATTCTCCCCGGCGACCTGGAAGTCCAACGGTGGCGCCGGCATGCCCCACCAGGCCTCCCGCGCGGAGCAGATCCGGATCGCGGAGAACGTCCTGCGCACCCAGGGGATCGGCGCATGGCCGACCTGCGGAGCCAAGGCGGGCGCCGCCGGATTCGCCGCGCCAGCCCTTTCGGACCCGGTGTCGACCGACGGCGCACCTGCGTCGACCCAATGTCAGGGGCTGGGCCGGGGCCCACTCGGTCTGATCGACTGGGGCCAGATGTGCCGGGCCTTCACCGACCCGGGCAAGGTCCTCGTCAGCGCACTCGACATCAACTGACGCACTAAGCTCGCCGCCCGCCGGGTCCTCCCGCCCGGCCGGTAAGTTGACGTCCATGACAAGCCGTGAGTTCGACATCGTGATCTACGGGGCCACCGGATTCGTCGGCAAGCTCACCGCTGAATACCTGGCTACCGCTGGCGGCGCCGCCCGCATCGCCCTCGCCGGGCGCTCGCCGGAACGATTGGCGGCGATCCGCACCACGCTGGGGGATTCCGCGCAGTCCTGGCCGATCATCACCGCCGACGCGGCCTCACCGTCCTCGCTGGATGCGATGGCCGCACGCACTCAAGTGGTGGTGACCACGGTGGGTCCCTACAGCCGCTACGGTCTGCCGCTGGTCGCCGCCTGTGCCGCCGCGGGCACCGACTACGCCGATCTCACCGGCGAGGCGATGTTCGTCCGGCAGAGCATCGACGACTACCACAAGCAGGCCGTCGACACCGGAGCCCGGATCGTGCATGCCTGCGGGTTCGACTCCGTCCCCTCCGACATGAGCGTCTACGAACTTTTCCGACGCGCTCGCCAAGATGGCACCGGCGAACTCGTTGACACCGACTATGTGCTGCGCAGCTTCTCCGGGGGAGTCTCCGGGGGCACCATCGCCTCCATGATCGAAGTCTTCCGGGCGTCCTCCGGCGACCCGGATACCCGCCGCCTGCTTGCAGATCCCTACACGCTGGCCCAAGATCGCGGCGCCGAGCCTGAACTCGGCCCGCAGCCTGATCTACCGCGGCGGCGTGGCCGGGAGATCGCCCCGGAACTTGACGGCGTGTGGGCAGCCGGTTTCGTGATGGCGATGTATAACACTCGCATCGTACGGCGCAGCAACGCCTTGCTGGATTACGCCTACGGCCACCGCTTTCGCTATGCCGAGTACATGGGTGTGGGCCCGTCGCCATTGGCCGGAGTCGCCGCGGCGGCGACGACCGCGGCGGTCGCCGCCAGCGCCGCCCTGGGGGGTCGATTTTTCCGGTTGCTGCCCCGGCGACTCGTCGATCGAATCGCACCCAAGCCCGGCACCGGACCCAGCGAAGAGGTGCGCGAGCGTGGCTACTACCGCGTCGAGACGTATACGACGACCAGCACCGGCGCCCGATACGTCGCCACCATGTCCCAGAGCGGAGATCCCGGCTACAAGGCGACGTCGGTGATGTTGGGGGAGTGCGGCCTTGCGTTGGCGCTCGACCGAGACAAGCTCCCGGCGCTGCACGGCGTCCTGACACCGGCGGCAGCCATGGGTGACGCCTTACTCGCCCGGTTTCCGGCGGCCGGTATTTCACTGGACTCGGCCCGGCTGAACTGAGGTCCGGCCCCGCGCCGACGCCGGGGCGACTACCCTTAAAAGGTTCCTGGCACATCAACGAAGGGCGCAACCCGACATGGCCGGTCTCGATGACCTGTACAACCAAATTCCGGTGGCGGACATCGCCAGTAAACTCGGCGTCGACCAGGGCGAGGTGAACCAGGCAATTCAGACCTTGGTGCCCACGCTGCTCGGCAGCATTCATGAGAACGTCCAGGCCGACGATATCGACTCCACTGAATTGGAGTCGGTCGTCGTCGCCGAGGGTGAGAGCGACCTGCTGACCGGAGGCGTCAACGTCGACCAACTCGATGAGGGTCAGGGCAACCAACTCATCGCCAGTCTGTTCGGCGGCAACAACACGAACCAGGTCGCTTCGGCACTGTCCGGTGCCGGCGCGGGTGGGGGCGACTTGATCAAGCGACTGCTGCCGATGCTGGCTCCGATCGTGTTGGCTTATGTCGGCCGACAGTTCGCGCAGCGCAACACTGCCGGGGCCGGGGCCGGTGCCGGGGCCCAGGCCGCCCCGGGCGGGGGTATCGGTGACGTGCTGGGCAGCATCCTCGGCGGTGGTGGCGGTGCCGCCGGTGGCGGCAATAACGCCCTCGGCAGCATTTTGGGCGGGGTGCTCGGCGGGAATCAGGGCGGTGCGATCGGCAACATTCTGGGTGGGTTGCTGCGCGGCGGCAAGTAATTCCCGCGGGTCAAGGCGCAGGTCGGCCGTCGGCCTGCGTGCACGCGTTCCTAGACTCGAGGCGTGTCTACCACTGACGACTGCCGCGCCGATGCCCTTCCCAAGACGTGGGATCCCGGTGCGGTAGAGACTCAGCTATACCAGGACTGGGTCGATGCCGGTTACTTCACTGCCGACGCCACCAGTTCCAAACCGGCGTTTTCCATCGTCCTGCCACCACCTAACGTGACCGGCAGTCTGCACATGGGTCATGCGCTGGATCACACCCTGATGGACGCCCTGACCCGGCGAAAGCGGATGCAGGGTTACGAGGTGCTGTGGCTGCCCGGGATGGACCATGCCGGGATCGCCACCCAGTCGCTGGTCGAGAAGCAACTCGCCGCCGAGTCCATCGCCAAAGAGGACCTTGGCCGCGAAGAGTTCATCGAGAGGGTCTGGGCCTGGAAGCGGCAGTCCGGCGGAACGATCGGCACCCAGATGCGGCGTCTCGGGGACGGCGTGGACGCCAGCCGCGACCGGTTCACCATGGACGAGGGACTGTCGCGCGCGGTCCGCACCATCTTCAAGCGACTCTTCGATGCCGGCCTGATCTACCAGGCTGAGCGCTTGGTCAATTGGTCTCCGGTGCTACAGACCGCGATATCGGACCTCGAGGTGAAATACGAAGAGGTTGAGGGTGAACTCGTATCGTTTCGCTACGGCTCCCTCGACGACGCCCAGCCGCACATCGTCGTGGCGACCACTCGCCTCGAGACCATGCTCGGCGATACCGCGATCGCGGTGCATCCTGCCGATGACCGTTACCGGCATCTGGTCGGCAAAACCCTGGAGCACCCCTTCCAGGATCGCGAGATCCTGATTGTCGCTGATGAACATGTTGACCCCGAATTCGGCACCGGCGCAGTTAAAGTCACGCCGGCACATGATCTTAATGACTTCGAGATCGCAGTGCGACACAACCTGCTGATGTTCTCGATCATGGACACCCGGGGCCGGATCGCCGCGACCGCAACGCAATTCGACGGTCTGGATCGATTCGCGGCCCGGGTGAAGGTGCGGGAGGCCCTGGCTGCCCAGGGCCGGATCGTTGCCGAGAAACGTCCCTACCTTCACAGTGTCGGGCATTCTGAGCGCAGCGGTGAGCCGATCGAGCCGCGGCTGAGTCTGCAGTGGTGGGTCAGGGTCTCCGAGTTGGCCACCGCCGCCGGTGATGCGGTTCGGGGCGGTGACATCGTCATTCACCCGAAAAGCCTGGAACCACGCTGGTTTGATTGGGTTGACGAAATGCATGACTGGTGCATCTCGCGCCAGTTGTGGTGGGGGCATCGCATCCCCGTCTGGCACGGACCCGACGGCCAGACGGTGTGCGTAGGTCCGGACGAGACGCCACCGCCGGGTTGGGAACAGGACGCGGACGTGCTCGACACCTGGTTTTCGTCGGCGCTGTGGCCGTTCTCGACTCTGGGTTGGCCGGACCGCACCCCTGACCTTGAGAAGTTCTACCCAACAAGCGTTCTCGTCACCGGCTACGACATCTTGTTCTTCTGGGTGGCGCGGATGGTGATGTTCGGAACTTTCGTCGCCGGCGACGATGCGATTACCAGTGGTGGTGAACGCGGTCCGCAGGTCCCGTTCAGGAATGTATTCCTGCACGGCTTGATTCGAGACGAGCACGGCCGAAAGATGAGCAAATCACGCGGCAACGGGATCGATCCGCTGGACTGGGTGGAGTTGTTCGGTGCCGATGCCCTGCGGTTCACGCTGGCCCGCGGAGCCAGTCCCGGTGGAGATTTGTCCATCGGTGAGGACCACGCCCGCGCATCGCGCAATTTCGCGACCAAGCTGTTCAATGCCACCCGGTTCGCGCTGATGAATGGCGCCGCACCGGCACCCTTACCCGAATTCGGTGAGCTCACCGATGCCGACAAATGGATTCTCGGTCGGGCCGAACAGGTTCGCGGCGAGGTGGATTCGGCCCTCAATGACTATGAGTTCGGCCGGGCCTGCGAGTCGCTTTATCACTTTGCCTGGGACGAATTCTGCGACTGGTACCTCGAGTTCGCCAAAGTGCAACTGGCCGACGGCGTGGAGCACACCACGGCGGTTCTTGCCGCTGTACTTGACGTACTACTGAAACTGCTACACCCGGTCATGCCGTTCGTCACCGAGGTGCTCTGGAAACAGTTGACCGGTGGGGAGTCACTGGTGATCGCCGCCTGGCCGGAGCCTTCCGGCGTGGGACCGGATCCGGTTGCCGCCCGGCGGATCGCCGACGTGCAAAAGCTCGTGACCGAGGTGCGTCGCTTCCGTAGCGACCAGGGGCTTGCTGATCGACAGAAGGTGTCGGCCCGACTCGGTGGTATCGACGTGGCCGGGCTGTCCGGACACCTCGCGCCGGTGGTCGCGCTGGCCTGGTTGAGCGATCCGGGAGAGGATTTCAATCCGACCGCCAGCGTCGAGGTGCGATTGTCCGGGGGCACCGTAGGCGTCGAATTGGACACCTCGGGCACCGTTGACTTCGACGCTGAACGGCGACGACTGGAAAAGGATCTGGCCGCGGCCCACAAGGAGTTGGCGACCACCACGGCGAAGCTCGACAATCAGGCGTTCCTAGCCAAAGCGCCCGGCGACGTCGTCGAGAAGATTCGTACCCGTCAGCAGATCGCGCGCGAAGAGACTGACCGCATCACTGCACGCCTAGCTGCGCTGGCATGAGTAACCAGGCGCCGACGCCCGCAGAGATTGCCGCACTACTGCAGGTGGAGCATCTACTCGACCAGCGCTGGGGGGAAACCAGGCTCGACCCGAGTACCGGGCGCATCTCGGCTTTGATGGAACTTCTCGGCTCACCGCAGCGCAGCTATCCCTCTATTCACATCGCCGGTACGAATGGAAAGACGTCGGTGGCTCGCATGATCGATGCGCTGCTCACTGCCCTCGACCGTCGGACCGGGCGTACCACCAGCCCACACCTGCAGTCGGCCATTGAGCGCATCGCCATTGACAACCACCCGATAAGCCCGGCTCGCTATGTCGAGACCTACTGCGAAATCGAGCCTTTCGTGTTGATGGTCGACGCCCAATCCCAGGCCGGCCAGTTCGGACCGGATGGTCCAGCGATGAGTAAATTCGAGGTCGTCACTGCGATGGCGTTCGCCGCGTTCGCGGATGCGCCGGTAGATATCGCAATCGTCGAGGTCGGTATGGGAGGGCGTTGGGATGCCACCAACGTGATCGAGGCACCCGTTGTGGTGATCACTCCGATCGGTCTGGACCACACCGAGTTCCTCGGGGAGACAATCGCCGAGATCGCGGCTGAAAAGGCCGGTGTGATTTCGGCCCCGCGCGGGGAGTTCATTGCCGTAGACACGGTCGCGGTCATCGGTCGGCAGACGCCCGAGGCAATGCAGGTGCTGCTGGCAGATGCGGTCCGGGCCGAGGCGGCTGTGGCGCGGGAGGATTCCGAGTTCGCCGTCCTGAGCCGCAACGTCGCGGTGGGCGGCCAACTGCTCGAGCTCCAGGGCCTCGGCGGGGTGTACCCAGACATTTTCCTGCCGTTGCATGGGGAACATCAGGCCCACAATGCCGCGATGGCGTTGGCCGCAGTGGAGGCCTTCTTCGGTGCGGGCCCACAACGGCAACTCGATGTGGCTGCGGTGCGAGCCGGTTTTGCCGCCACGGTCAGCCCGGGCCGCCTCGAGCGGATGCGAAACTCTCCGGCCGTGTTCATAGATGCGGCGCACAATCCGGCCGGCGCTCAAGCGCTGGCGACGGCCCTGGGCGAGGAGTTCGAGTTTCGCTTCCTGGTGGGGGTGCTCAGCGTGCTCGACGGCAAGGACGCCGACGGGATCCTGACCGCTCTTGAACCGGTCTTGAACATGCTGGTGGTCACCGACAATGGTTCGGGGCGCGCGTTGGACGTCGAGTCCCTGGCCCTGCGGGCAGAGGAGGTGTTCGGGTTCGACCGCGTGGTGCGCGCATCGACGCTGCCCGACGCACTCGAGGTGGCGACCGCCCTGGTGGAGGATGAATCCCAGGGTTATTCCGGGTCCGGCATCGTGGTCACCGGCTCAGTGGTGACTGCCGGTGCGGCGCGCACCTTGTTTGGGAAGGACCCGTTATGAGCGGCCCGCCCCCGAATGTCGACGCGGCGCCGGATCCATGGAAGAGCTTTCGCGGCGTGATGGCCGCGACGCTGATCCTGGAGATGATCACCGTGCTGCTGGCGCTCCCGGTGGTCAGATCGGTCGGCGGCGGTCTCACGCCCTGGTCAACGTCCTACCTGGTCGGCTTCGCGATCTTGCTCGGCGTGCTGGCCGGTCTACAGGGGCGACCATGGGCGATCTGGGTGAATCTGGGAGTTCAACTGGTATTGGTCGCCGGATTCCTCGTCTACCCAGCCATCGGTTTCATGGGTCTGCTGTTTCTGGTGGTTTGGGGCGTCATCGCTTATTTGCGGGCCGAAGTGCTGCGTCGGCAGCGGCTGGGCCTGTTACCCGGCCAGCAACCACCGCCCGAGTGAACGGTAGGCTCGAATCCGTGACTGAGCGGACTCTGGTGCTGATCAAGCCCGACGGTGTGCAGCGGGGGGTGGTCGGGGACATCATCGGACGAATTGAGCGCAAGGGCCTGTCCATCGTCTCCCTTGAACTCAAGAACGTCGGAGATGCTTTGGCCCGCGCGCATTACGCCGAACACCAGGACAGGCCCTTTTTCGGTTCGCTGCTGGAGTTCATCACCTCCGGCCCGGTGATCGCCGCGATTCTCGAAGGTCCCCGCGCGGTTGCCGCATTCCGCCAGATCGCCGGGGGGACCGACCCGGTTGAGAGGGCCGCCCCCGGCACCATCCGGGGAGATTTAGGCCTGGAGACCCAGTTCAACCTGGTGCATGGTTCCGACTCATCGGAGTCGGCTGCGCGTGAGATCGACCTGTGGTTTCCGGCTGGCTGAGTGGGCTCTAGCGGTGGGTTCTCGGGCGCTGGCTCGAGTCCCGCCGACGGTGTGGGATACTAGCAACCGACGCCCGGTAACGGGCATCCGGAATGAGACTTCAGACGTGCGCGACTACCGCGGCCTGCGGTATGGCGCGGACCGTCAACGGCCGTCATTCACGCCAAAGACAGACGAGTCCGGGCATCCGCTCGGACCTACAGCGAGCCCTCGAGTGGCCGCGTCGGTATGACGCGCCCGGGGGCCTGAGGAGACTACGTGACCGATGATGATCTCACCACCGATGACCGCAATCAAGATCTGCCCGAAGGCGCCCTGCAGTGGGAGCCGCCGGCTACCGAGGAGTTACCCGAGCGGCTGAGAGTGCACACCCTGGCGCGCGCGCTGGGTACGACCAGCAAGCGGGTACTGGACGCGCTTGCCGAACTTGACGGGCGATCTCGCAGCGCCCAGTCCAGCGTTGACCAGGCCGATGCGCTCCGGGTTCGTGAACTGCTCGCCGCCGAAACGGCCGCCGAAACCGCCGCCGACATCGGGTCCGACTCCCGCATGATCATCGTGGCGCCGGCGGAGATACCGGCATACATGCCGCTGTTCGTCGCGCCGCAGCCGGTGGCTGCCGTGGTCGATGACAGCCACCGCGCTGATGGTTATGGCGATGCCGACGGCGATGACGACGCCGAAGACGACGCCGAAGACGACGCCGAAGATGTGGACGACGCGACCGGCCGCCCGGCCAGCCGACGTCGCCGGCGCGGTCGCCGGGGGCGCGGCAGAGGCCGAGGCGAGTCCGGTGCCGATGACGAGGACGAGGTCCCCGATCGCTTGGCCGATGCTGATGAGGTACCGACGGAAGGCGGGGACTCAGACCCCGACTCCGGCGATGATGACGGCGATGAGGAGCCTGGGTCGGGGGAGGGTGCCACGCGTCGCCGTCGTCGGCGGCGGCGGCGTAAGTCGGGAAGCCCCGATGAAGCGGACTCGGCGTCCGGTGACGACCCGCCCAACACCGTGGTCCACGAGCGGGCACCCCGGTCGAAGGCGGAGCGAGAGTCTCCGGAGATCCAGGGCATCAGCGGATCCACCCGACTGGAGGCCAAGCGACAGCGTCGCCGGGACGGTCGCGACGCCGGCCGTCGCCGGCCACCGATTCTTTCCGAAGCCGAGTTCCTCGCCCGCAGGGAGGCGGTGGACCGGGTGATGGTGGTGCGCGACAAGGTTCGCACCGAACCGCCGCATGAAGGCGCGCGCTACACCCAGATCGCGGTACTTGAAGATGGCGTGGTCGTTGAGCACTTCGTAACGTCGGCTTCCTCCGCGTCCCTGGTCGGCAACATCTACCTTGGGATCGTTCAGAACGTGCTGCCCTCGATGGAAGCCGCGTTCGTCGATATCGGCCGGGGTCGCAACGGTGTGCTTTATGCCGGCGAGGTGAACTGGGAGGCCGCCGGACTCGGCGGCGCCAGTCGCAAGATCGAACAGGCACTCAAACCCGGCGACTACGTCGTCGTCCAGGTCAGCAAGGACCCGGCCGGCCACAAGGGCGCCCGTCTCACTACGCAACTGTCGCTCGCCGGTCGGTACTTGGTTTACGTGCCGGGCGCCGGGTCCACCGGGATCAGCCGCAAACTGCCCGATACCGAACGTCAGCGACTCAAGGAGATTCTGCGCGAAGTGGTACCGGCGGACGCCGGTGTGATCATCCGAACCGCGTCGGAGGGTGTCAAGGAAGACGACATCCGCGGTGACGTCACCCGGTTGCAAGAGCGCTGGGTCACAATCGCCGAGCAGGCCGAGGAGATCAAGGCCAAGGCCGCCGGCGTTGCAGTGGCTCTCTACGAAGAGCCAGACGTTCTGGTGAAGGTAATCCGCGATCTGTTCAATGAAGATTTCTCCGGATTGGCAGTCTCCGGCGACGAAGCCTGGGAAACCATCACTGAATATGTGAATTCTGTTGCGCCGGAACTGAATTCGAAGCTTAGCAAATACGATCCGCCAGGCGGACCGGATGGACCCGACGTATTCTCGGTGTACCGGATCCAAGAGCAGCTCGCCAAGGCAATCGACCGCAAGGTTTGGTTACCCTCCGGTGGCACGCTGGTGATCGACCGAACCGAGGCGATGACGGTGGTCGATGTCAACACCGGTAAATTCACCGGCACGGGCGGCAATCTCGAGCAGACCGTCACGAAGAACAATCTTGAGGCCGCCGAGGAGGTCGTACGGCAGCTACGACTGCGCGATATCGGCGGCATCGTGGTGATCGACTTCATCGACATGGTGCTGGAGTCCAACCGCGACCTGGTGCTGCGACGGTTGACCGAGGCTTTGGCCCGAGATCGCACTCGCCACCAAGTCTCCGAAGTGACATCGCTGGGCCTGGTTCAGCTGACGCGCAAACGGTTGGGCACCGGACTGATCGAGGCGTTTTCCACCAACTGCACGCAATGCAGTGGCCGGGGAATCCTCCTGCATGCCGATCCGGTGGACAACGCGTCCGCGGGCGGCAGTCGGCCCGAGGCCGGACGTCGCGGGCGGCGCGGCAAGAAGGGCCGGGCCGAAGAACCGTCGATGGCCCGGGTTCCCGCGCACACCCCGGGCGAGCATCCGATGTTCAAGGCGATGGCCGCCACCACCGGTAAGGACGACGAGGACGTTGAGGACGTCGACGATGACGCCATGGAGAACGACGTCGACGAGGATGTCGTGGAACTCGACCCCATCGATGAGGACGCCATCGATGAGGATGACGGCCTCGACGATGATGATGATGACGACGCGGACAACGATGATTCGGACGACGACGACGAGGACGACGACGAGGCCGACGACGAGGACGACGCGGACGACGAGGACGACGACG
>Ga0114919_10001281_pt1 | contig 20103 bp, 18 predicted proteins | sample BlataG_FD_88682 | JGI IMG/M metagenome (GOLD analysis project Ga0114919, IMG submission 88682) | Deep subsurface microbial communities from Black Sea to uncover new lineages of life (NeLLi) - Black_00105 metaG | ecosystem: Environmental > Aquatic > Marine > Oceanic > Sediment | place: Atlantic... | reverse complement strand
TTTCAGCATATTCTAACGCATGGAATCGGCCGGCGACGATTTCGGCGAAAATGTTCTCAGTTTCCTCTTTGACAGCCGCCGGCAGAAACGTCGTAAACCAGTTCTTCCCGATGATCTCTTCTTCCGGCCGCCCGAGGATTTCACATCCCTTTTGATTGATCAGGGCCACCTTTTTGTCCAAGCCGATGGCAACCAGCATGACTCCCGCTATGTCGATGTATTTCCGGGCGTTGTCTCTTTCCGCCCGCAGCAAGTCCTCGGCCTGCTTGCGTCCGGCAAGTTCCTTCTGCTGTTCCGCGACGGCGGCATGAAGCCTTCCGTTGAGACGACTGACATACAGCGCAGACAAGACGGCCCCAACGAGAAGGCTAAGGCCACCCGCCACCCACGGCCAGTATTGTCGCGCCACCTGCCAGAGCGTCACCTTCCCGTAGTCCTCGTAAGGTGCGACGCGAAGCTCCTTGAGGCACTCGTGCACGGACTGGTAGTTGTGCGAGACGGTCCAGCCGGCGCATTGGGCCGCTCGCGCCTCCGGACTGTCCGGCATCATCTTGAGCAGGGCCGCTGCGACATTCTCGGCCAACCTATGGGGTGTTTGCTTCAGCGCCGCCAAGGGGCGTTCCGGATAGGTGTCCGTGGAGTGCATGAAAGGGTATTCACAGACCTCCTTGCCTGTATGGTCGTGATGAAACACGCGGAAATCCGCCAGGCGAATCTTGCCTTCCTGCGCCATTCGCTCGAGCACGCCGGTGCCGACCGTTCCCGCGTCCACCTTGCCTTCCAACACCGCATATACGACGGCGTCAGGTGTTCCGCCGAAGCTCATGCTGCCGAAGTCTCGATACGGGTTGATCCCATGCTCCTTGAGTTCCCGCCAGGCTGCCAGCCATCCTCCGAATGAGTTCTCGTCAACGGCCATGAAGCTCTTGCCCTTCAGGTCACCGAGCTGCTGCATGTCCTTCCGGTCGGCCCTGTGGAATATCACTCCCCCGTACAGCGTCCAGGTCTCGTCCGCCTCGCGGTTGACCAACGTCACTAGCCGATTGGCGCCGTAGGTACTCTCGGCCCGGACGTACAGGGCGGAGTTCGCCAGGATGAAATCGACCTCGCCGCGCCCGACCGCCGGTATGATTTCGTCATAACCGAGCGGCACTATCGTGAAGGAATAGCCTGAGACCTCCCGCGTCAGGTAGCTGGCAGTTGGCCGCCACTCGGTGAGGCAGCGTTCCTCGCCCCGCTTGGCCAGGACGCCGATCCTGGCGAGGGTCCGGGCGTTCCCGGCGAGAGGGGCGAGGCCTTGCAGCTCGCCAAGCCGCTCGTCGCGGGTTCCTGCCACACCCGCAGCTGCCCTGTGAGGGACCGCGAGGTGGTGCTCCTGAAGCGCCTTGACCGTCTGGGGCTCATGCCACCCGTGACCAAAGACCAGCCCGGCAATCGTGATTGCCGCAACAGCCGCGACGACGCCTCCCACTGTCACGAAACGCCACTGGAATGACTTAGACATCATTGTGATCCCTCTGACCAGCCTGGATGGCCGTCAAATCGTGCGGCGGGACAAGGGAGGTCTTGGTCATGAGTCCGTCTTCGCCTGGTCCGGCTGATGCCCAAGCTCTTGCCACCCCACTGGATAAGTTACGGGCATGAGAACGCCGATAGGGCGCGCCCTTGCGCGCCCGGCTCTATCCACCTGATCGGTCAGCCGGGGGCCGCACTTGAGTTCCCCTTCGCGCCCGCATTACTCACATTCCGCCCCGCAGGCAGAGCAACCTGTGCTTCCCGAAAACCCCATCCGGGCCGGAATGGGCGCTGACGGACGGGACTGACTGAGAAGGCCGGGGATGACAATGTCCGTAAGTCCTTGTAGAATGTGGCGGACGGAGTTTTCGGGATGGACAACTCTCATCACGCGTCAAAAGCAATGGACCGCCGAACTCTTAAACGTCGCGTACACCCGTGCACACGGAGTGATTTGCAGATCGTCAAACGCCGAATGCGTGATCAACGCTGCCAGGACGATCCCGCCCGTCTTTACATGCACCATCAGGAGTGATCCCTGGGGATTCCAGTCGAGAACTTCGCATTGGAACTGGTTCCTGGCGCTGCTCTGAAATGGCTCCCTTGAGAGCAGGACCTCCTCCGGGCCGATCCAGATATGGGATGTGTCCTGCGTAGCGGAGGAGGCGTGAATTCGCTCGCCAAGCACCATGCATGCGCCATCGGCCACCGACTCGACCTCGAAAATATTCCGCAACCCTACGAACCTGGCCACCTCGACGTCTGAAGGTCTGCGGAAAAGCTTATCAGACGAGGCTGTCTGGCGGATTCGGAAGTCGAGCATCACCGCGATCCGGTCGCCCAACACCATCGCCTCTTCCTGATCGTGCGTAACGTGCAGGATCGAAATGCCGAGTTCCTTGTTGACGCGCTTGAGTTCCTTCCGGAGTTGGATGCGGGTATTGGAGTCCAGCGACGATAGCGGTTCGTCCAGCAGGAGCATCTTCGGCCTGATCGCCAGCGCCCTCGCCAGCGCGACTCGCTGCTGTTCACCTCCCGAAAGCCCCTCAGGTCGCCGCCGTAGCAACTGACTGATCCCGAGCAGGTCGGCGAGCTGCTCAGTCCTGCGACGCTTTTCGCTCCGTTCAATCCCCGCGGATCGCAGCCCATACGCGATGTTTGCCTTGACTGTCAGATGCGGAAACAGCGCGTAATCCTGATAGACAATCGCGAACTCCCGCTGCTCAGGCCGGAGAGAGGTGATATCCACTCCCTGGAAGAAAACCCTCCCGGCGCAAGGGCGAATCAGCCCCGCGACGGTCTCGATGAGAACCGTCTTGCCCACGCCCGACGGCCCCAGAAGAATGACGTACTCTCCCGCGGCGACCTCCAGCGAGATGTCATGAATCTCGAAGGTCCCCAGACGCACTGCAATGGACTTCAGTTCGAGCACATCATCTCTCCGGGGAAGGCCTGCGGCATAGCAGCCGAACAACTACGAAAATGGTAATACAAATCAACACCAGCAGCGCCGCCACCGCCCTGGCGCTGGTTAGTCCGTAGCTTTCGAACCGGCGAAAGATCAGGACCGGCGTGGTCATAGGATGGTACGCGACGATAACAACGGCCCCGAATTCGCTGATCCCCCGTCCCCACATCAGGATCATCCCCGAAACTATCCCCCGCCACGCCAACGGAAGCGATATCGTGAAGAACACCCGCGCGGGTGACGCACCAAGCGTTCGGGCAACACGCTCCAATCGCACTGGAACACCAGCGAAGGCTTCCCTCGCCGCGTTCACCAGGAACGGCATCGACACGAACGCCATCGCAACGGATACCCCGGCGATCGTGTCGGTAAGCCCCGTACCCAGCACGCGGGCCAACAGCGAACGTCTCCCGATTACCAGCAGCAGCGCAATCCCCGCCGCTGAGTGCGGAATGATAATGGGCAGGTCTACCAACCCCAGCAGCAGCGATCGTCCGAAGAATCGCTTCCGAGCGAGCAGGTATGCAAGCGGAATACCACCCAGCACCACACCCACAGTCGCGAACGCCGCCGATAACAGCGTAACCTTGATGGAGTCCATCACGTCGCGGTCCCCTGCGGCTTCGACCAACTCGCTTCCGGAAACAGAAGCGACCATGTGGACCAGGGGGATCAGAACGAACAGAAACAGGAAGGAGCCGAGAACGGCCAGCAATAAACCGAACCATCCCGTTCTGCTTCCGTGTGATGTTGTCGGAGTCGTTGTGATCATTGTCGTACTTGTGAAGCCTCCGCAACGTCCTGCCGAGAGATGCACAGGGGTTTCAGGTTTGCCGGGAGATGCTCGAACCCGTCGGTCGGAGCGGGGTGAAGGGCGGGCTGACCGTTGCTCTCCATGATTCTCCGACCTTCCTCGGAAAGCAGAAGCTCCACCCAGATTTGTGCGGTATCATGATTGGGGGCGTCGCGAAGAATTGTCACGGAGTACACCACTGGCTCGCCATTACGGGTGATGACCTTGTTGTTGTCATTTCCCGTCACTGTTACCGTAGCAATGCGATAGAAGTCGGAGTAGCTCTGCTTCTTGAGATTGATCCGGTCGGGCAGGGGCAGCATATTGAGCCCGTGCTGCTTCGCCACTGACCGATAGATGAACAGGTAGTCGATCTCTCCGATTTCAAGCAGGCTCAGCAGGTCCACTTCCTTGGGGCGGACGTATTCGTCCTTGGCGGCCAGATTCTGCGCCAGTTGGGGTATTCCATAGTGTTTCTCCGCCAGTTGAAACACCATCAGCGTCCGGTATCCGCAAGGGTCGAGATTCGGGTCCGATCGCCCGACGTTGACTCCGTCGGACAGGAGAATATCGAACCAGTTATTTGCGTCAATCTTGTCGGCGAGCCTGGATTTATCGGTGAACGCGATGACCATTTCGTTCAGCGCGAAGCAGATATTGAAGTCGCAGTACTCTGGTATCAGCAGGTTCTCTATGACCTTGTAGTCCGCCGACACTACAACGTCGCACTCTCGCTTCAGGTCGCAGACCTTTCGAGCGCAGGCTCGGCTGCCCGACGATTCCATCCGGACTGTAACGTTCGGATGAGCCTTCTTGAAAATGCGCGACAGGTCATCCAGAGGGACCGTGAGGCTTCCGGCATGGAAAATTATGAGAGTTTCGGAAGCGGGAACGTCACTGTCTTTCGATGTGTTCCGCTTACAGCCCTCGGAGGTTATCAGCACCATCAGAAAAGCGCATCCCAGCAGGATGACCATCAGGCGCTTTGGAAGCGTCTGTAGCGTTTGACACAGCGGTTGTCTCTGGCGTCGCATAAAATTCACCTTGTCTTGTCGCTAAATCTTTTTATCCGGTGCGTTTTCAGGGCGGCTTTGGTTCCCGATTCGGGCCTGATGCGTGTACACGTTTACGCGGCCCGACCTCACGAACCCGCACAACGTGATCCCCGCTCGCTCCGCACCCTTGATCGCAAGCGATGACGGGGCCGACACCGAAGCAATCAACTCCAGCCCCGCCCGTGCCGCCTTGCTCACCATCTCAAAACTCGCGCGGCCGGACAGCGCGACACCACAACCCGCTGTCGATAGACCGTCAAGCAGACATTTTCCGATCGCTTTATCCATCGCGTTGTGCCGCCCCAAATCCTCCGCGAACGAGAGTATCCGCCCGTCGGAGTCGAACACTCCCGCCGCGTGCGTTCCCCCCGTCTTGCGAAACACCTCCTGCACGGACTGTAGCCGAGCCATTACCTCCATTAGGGTGTCCACCGACACCTGCAGCAACCGCGTGGGAACGGACAACTCCGCAAGCGTCTGGGTAACGTTCCGGGCTCCACACAACCCGCAGGAGCTTGCGATAATCAGGTTTCGTCCGGATGTTATCCGGCCTGGCTCTTCCACCTTAACCCCCACGACGCTCGGATCGCGCTTACTGACGGCGACGCAGACTACATCGTCAAGCGTATCGACCATCCCTTCGGTGAACACAAAACCCACTGCAAGCGCCTCGAGGTCCGTGGGCGTGCACAGGACAGTGAACGTACCAACCTCGTCGATAACAATGCTCACGGGCTGTTCCACCGCAACCAGGTCGTCCACCTCCTGCGCCTCGCGGGCATCGGACAAAATGCGATGAATGCTCACCGCCTGCACAGCCTTGGTCAACGTGTTGTCGTTTTCGTTCGTCATGTCCGCACGCTAATGAACGTCCACCCCGTGCATCATGAACATCGTGTGCTCCAGGGCCGGCAGAATCTCTCCCAGGTACTCCTCGACCGCCCGGACACTTCCCGGGAGGGTGTAGATGATGGTTTCTCCGGCGATGCCGGCGAGGCTCCGGCTCAGCAGGGAAGAAGGATGTTTCCCAGCGAACTTAATACGGATGTGCTCCATGATCCCCGGGATGATCCTGTCGCAGACTGCGGCGACGGTTTCCGGGGCGATGTCCCTTATACCGATCCCGGTTCCGCCCAGTGTGAAAATCATGTCCACGCCGTCAGTCTTGGCGCCGATGAGCCGCTCGGTCAACTGTTCCTTGTCGTCCGGCAGCAGGACGGAATCCGTCCGGAACCGCCATCCCAAACCGCTCAGGGCCACCTCGATCATCTCCTTCGCGCGCGGGCCTGATCGGTCGGTGTACTCGCCGTGAAACGCCCGATCGCTCAACGTAATCACGAGCACTTTCCAGGTCTTGGCAATATGCTCGACCGGGTCGCCCGCTCGGACGGTCCCCGGGTGTATGACACGCGTGAAGAGGCCCTCCTTGGGCATCACGCATTTACCAACTTCGCGGAAGATGGCGCATTTGTCCTGATGACAGGTCTTGCCGATCTGTGTGATTTCCAGTTCCACCGGCCCGATCCGGAAGCGGTCGAGAAGAGCGACGTCGGAACTCGCGACACCCCGAACGGTGATGTTCTCAGCGAACTCACCGGGACGCGTCTCTCGGCCGGTCTGCTCGACGAACTGGTCGATGCTCTCCTGCCCCAGCAGACTAACCTGCCGATGCCAGAGCCCCGCATGCGCATCTCCTGTAATTCCACGAGCGTCCAGGACTATCTCATCCACTGGATGCTTGATCGTCCCGGTCAGTTCCGAGACGTTTACCGATACTACTTGTGCGTTATTGGACATCTTCTTTTACCTTCTCCATTAGTACGATCTCGCCAATCCTGACGTGTTTCTCAACTGCTTTGCACATGTCATAGACAGTCAGCAGGGCGACGCTGACGGCGGTGAGGGCTTCCATCTCGACCCCGGTTCGACCCACGCAGGAAACTTTGCTGTCGATGGCAACCCCGTCGCTGACGAGGCGCACCCGGACATCGATGCGATCGAGCACAATGGGGTGACAGAGCGGGATGAGTTCCGACGTGCGCTTGGCCGCCTGGATGCCTGCGATCTGGGCGACGGTGAGAACGTCTCCCTTCTTGATCTGGTTGTCCCGGATGAGAGCCAGCGTCGGTTCGCTCAGTGTAATCCGGCCGGTCGCGCAGGCTAGCCGGCGTTGGGGGGCCTTGGCGCCCACGTCCACCATGCGTGCGCGTCCGTCGTCATCGGTATGTGTCAGTGATTTTTTGTTCATCTTGTTCATCCGCCAATCCTGTACATCCAGTTGTGAGCGCAAGGCCTTCCCGAAGCCGGTTTATGAGCGATCGCCCGCCGAATCGCCTCGGCCGGGCCGAACTCCTGGACGCTGAACGTTGCGTCGGAGAACAGGCACGGGCGGATGTTCCCGTTGCTGAGCAGGCGAAGCCGATTGCAGCGTGGGCAATCCCCACCGGTTCCGCCTTCCACAACGGAGAACCTCCCGGCTCGGAAATCCATCAGCCTGATCACCCGCACCTCCAGGTCGCGATCGAGTCCGAATTGACGAACGCCTGCGGCGTGGGCCTCGTCGGACGGGCTTCCGACCACGCAATTGAGCTTCACCGGGGTGAGATTGGCGGCCAGGGCGGCGTCAATCCCATCGAGGACCCGTCGAATGTCGCCGCCGCGTGTAAGCCAGCGGAAATGATCGCTATCGAGGGTATCGAGGCTGATGTTGATCCGGTGCAAGCCCGCACGCGCCAGCGGCTCGGCGTGGGCGGCCAGCAGGAGGCCGTTGGTAGTCATCCCCAGGTCCTCAATGCCCGGAATATCCACGAGCATCCGCACGAGCGACTCGATATCACGCCGAACGAGGGGTTCCCCGCCGGTCAGACGGACTTTCCGGACCCCCATGCCCACGGCACACCGCGTAATCTCCGCAATCGTCTCGAACGACAGGATGTCCTCGTGCTGTAGCAGCTCTATGCCCTCGGCGGGCATGCAGTAGCGGCATCGCAAATTGCAGCGGTCGGTTACCGAGATACGCAAATAGTCGATTGTTCGCCCGAACGCGTCTTTCACAGATATCCTCCCATTCTGAGCGGAAGAAACGCCACACGCTCAGCGGCGGACAGTTCCGTTACCCCAACCGGCACCACGAAGAATCCATCTGTTTGGGGCAACGCCGACAGGTGGGCGGACCCGTGGAACTCCACCGGCTCCAGGGAACCGTCGCACCGGATGCGGGACGGGACGTATTGGGCGCGATCGCCCTTTCTCCGTCGGAAGTCGCCTGCCAGAGGCAGGAAGCTTTCGCGCATTGCCGGGCGGATTCCCGTCAAACCTCGGACCGCCCTCAGGGCGAACAGGTGGAACATGAGGTAGACGGACACGGGATTTCCCGGCAGCCCGAACACGACGCATCGACTGCGGGAGGCGAACGCCGTCGGCTTGCCCGGTTTCACGGCCACGCGGGTGAAGTGCACCTTCAGATCCGCTGCGACCATCGCGTCGATAACGAAGTCGAGCTCGCCCATCGAGACCCCGCCGGAGACCAACACGACATCTGCCCGGTTCATCGCTTCGGCGAGCGCCGCGCTTGTCGCGTCACGCTCGTCCGGAACTTTGAAGACCCCCGCGACGACAAGGTGATGCCGCCGGCAAAGACTCACCAGCATCGGCGTGTTGGAATCCATGATCTTGCCTGGGGCGAGATTGTCCGGATGAGAAACGATTTCGTCGCCGGTCGAAATAATCGCGACGCGGGGACGCTGGAAGACTTCCACCTTCGTAATGGCGCAGGCGGCGAGGGTTGCAATCTCCTCGGCGCCAAGCGAGACGGGTGCGCGAAGGACGACGTCTCCGCGGCGGACGTCCTCGGCGCAGCGGGCGATGTTGCTGGCAAGGTCGTGCCCATGGATCGTTACCATCCCGTCGGACTCGCTGGTGTCTTCCACCTTGACGACCCTGGCAACATCGGGAGGCACGGGGGCTCCGGTCATCATCTTGACGGCTGTGCCGGGAATTAACTTCGACCGCGGAACCGATCCCGCCGCAACGGTTTCGAGAACGCGATACGTGCCAAGCACGTTGCCGGGGGGGATCGCGTACCCGTCCATCGCCGACTTGTCAAACGGCGGAAGGTCGACGCGCGACGTCTGATCGACGGCCAGCACCCGCCCCAGGGCATCGCCCAAACCGACTGTTTCGACCGGAAGGCGATTCCCGTTCAGAACCGAATCCACGATTCCTTCGGCCTCTGGAAGCTGAAGCATTCGGTGGGCGTCAGTCATTCGAAGCCTCCTGTCCGTACAGCACAGCGAATCGCTCATCTGCGAAACGTGCGACTTCCGAGTTCAGCCGCTGGAATATCATCAACAGGCGTTGCCCCTCGTCGGACAGGCTGGACTGGCCGCCATCGGGGCCCCCGGGATGGCGGATGAGCAGCTTCTTGCCCAAGTGTTCTTCCACCTGTTTGATTAAGCCCCAGGCATAACGGTAGCTCATATGGGATTCCCGGGCGGCCTCCGAAAGCGTGCCGAAACGTTTCACCCGTTCCAACAATTGCGCGAGTCCCGTCCCGAAGGCGTGCTGGTCGGTCCGCTGGAACCAGACCTTCGTCCGGACATCGAGCGCGTTTCCATACAGGTAGCGCTTCTGCCGTGCAAGCACATCGCAGACCGCCTCGCAGAGAGAGGCGTCGCCCAGTTTCGCCCGGAGGCGCTTCTTCCAATCGCGGACGGAACTGCCGCGAGCGATCCGCATGTCGGCCAGGGCGCACAATTCGGCTGCATTTTTTCGCGGGTTCTGAACACCGGGGGCGTCCACAAAAATCGTGATGTCTCCGCTGCGTGGCCATGCCAGACAGTTGGACTCCACCACGACGTGCGCCATCGAATCGCGCGCCGATGTGATGAAGGCTTCCAGGTCGGCCTGGTTGCGAAAGAAGTTCCGCGGTTTGGAGTCTTTCGGCGTTCCGTGTCCGTGCTTGGCGTAGGTGCTGGCCGGTAGCACTTCGCACAGCGCAAGGCCCAGATGCGTCTTACCGACGCCTCGCCCAACACCGCTGATGACCCACAGCAGGCTCATGAGAAGCACCCCAGTTCGCACGAACAAATCTTGATATCCAACAAATCCATCAGACGCCCGACCGTCCGCGGCGACACTTGTAACCGCTTCGCCATTGCCCTGGCCACCGCGCAAGAGACCCGGCCGCCCATCCGAAGCGTTCGCACATCGCACTCGGAAGCTCCGCCCCTGCGGACGACGCGAACATCCCCGCCACGTTCCCTCACTTCAAGATCGATCCCCTCTCGCTCCATCAGGCTGCGGAGTTGTGCGAGCATGCTTCGAGGCGCGCGAATCGTGGCGGTCACAGGGCACCTCCACACGGCTGGTTCCAGGCTCGCACATCGTCTGGAGTATTTATGTTCAGGAATGGTCCCGGGTCGTCGAAATCAACCGCCACTCCGCCCAGGCTCGACCAAAGCCTGCCAACACCCCTGTCGCCGCGATCGATTGCGGCGGAGATGTCCCGGAGCAGGGCGTTATGCACGATTGCACATAACGGATGGCAAATAGAACCGCCCGTCCGCGCGAACACGACACCCTCGCGCCGCGGGGCGTATGAGGCCAGCAAAACGCGAATCTCGCTGGCGGTAATCTCGGGTATATCGCAGGGCAGGAGCACCAGCGCCTCGTACCGATTGGCAATATAGTGCAGACCCGCCTCGATCCCACCCATCGGTCCGACGCCCATACGCAGATCGCGGACGACCGGATAACCAAAGGATTCGTAGCGGCTCATATCGTTGCTCAAGATGACTACATCCTCCACGCCTGCGCGGTTCAACTCCTGGATGAGCCTATCGAGGATAGACATCCCATCTTGCACTTTCAGCAGACCCTTCGCCACGCCGCCCAAGCGTGTGGCCCGGCCGCCGGCAAGGATCGCCCCGCACAGCCTGCCTGTTTCAGTGGGCTTCATTTTGCATTACCGTATTCGGCCAGAATCTCGCGACAGACAGTCTTCATGCCGATCCCAGTCGGGCAGACATCGTCACACCGTCCGCAGACCATGCAGGTGATCTGATCCCACCGGGCGGGATCGGCGGCAAGTTTGTGGTGGATGCGCCGCCGCGTGCGGATGGACTCATCTCCCATGGGGTTGTGGCCGCTCGCCTCCCGCATGAATCCGTCAAGCTGACAGGAATCCCACATGCGCCATCTCTCGACGGTCCCCGTCTCTGCAACACGATCGTAGACTTCGAAGCAGGAGCACGTCGGGCAGACGAGGTTGCACGAAGTGCATGCGATGCACCGATCGGCAATACGCGCCCAAAAGTCGTCGGTAACTAAGTCTTTCTGTACAATCGCAGCAGCCGCCTGAATGAGGTCGGCGTCGTCGGTCGGCAGCGCATCGGATTCTCTCTGGAGTTCGGACAAGGCCGAATCGTCCACCTCGACGCCGCCGATCAACTTCTCGGCGATGTTCTTCCCTGCGTCGGTGTATCCGACGACCAGGTACTTCTGCCCGTCGCAGATCAGCTCGAGATCGCAGCGGGAACCGGCGATCTTGAGGAACTCGCCGTCGCGCCCGCACCGGCCGGACACGCAGACCACGACCGAACCGTCTCGCAGAGAGAAGTACAGGTCGTCGCGGAACTCGGTGCTGAAGAATCGATCTAGAAACTCAAGCGCATCGGCGTCCGGAGCGGTCAAGCCCACCACGAGGATGGGGCGGGAGGCCCCTTCATCTGCGGCATCATCCTTACCGATCTCAAGGACGCGCTGCATCTGCGGGAAGAACGCATTGGTGATCTTCTGCGGGACCGCTCCGCCCGCCAGAGCGAGGGGTCCGTCTCCGGGCTTTGCGAGGGCGCGGGTTCCATCATGGATATGGATCGGCACGAGAACGTCGTAGTCCGATTGCAGCGACTGGAACGACGCGGCGAGTTCTTGAGACGTTAACGCTTTCACTCGGCACTCTTTATCCTGGCCGCGCAAACTTTATACTCCGGGATCTTGGCGACTGGGTCTAGGGCGTTGATAGTGAGGCGATTGGCGGGGCCTTCCTCAAAATGGAACGGCATGAACAGGACGCCATCTTTCATGACGTCGGTAACGCGGGCGGTGGCCTTCACCTCGCCGCGACGCGTTGAGACATAGATCCATTGCCTGTCCCGAAGCCCCAGGGACTCCGCGTCTTTGGGGCTGATTTCCACGTACGGGAACCGTTCCTCGCGATCCAGTATCCGCGAGCGGCGCGTCATCGTCCCCGTGTGGAAGTGCCAATAGCATCTTCCCGTCGATAGCACAAATGGATACTCGTCATCGGGCAGCTCGACTGATGGCCGGTATTCGGCCGGGCTGAACAAGCCCAATCCGCGAGAGAATTTCCCGACGTGAAGCACGGGTGTTCCGGGGTGGTCGCGGTCGATGCAAGGCCACTGAAGCCCAACCTGGTCGATCCGATCGTAGAACATCCCGCCGTAGATGGGAGTAACCGAGGCGATCTCGTCCATTATCTCCACAGCCGAGGCGTAGTTCATCGGATACCCCGCCCGGATGGCGATGTCGCAGAATATCTCCCAGTCGGCGCGGGCCTGACCGACCGGCTCGATCGCCTTGCGCACTCGCTGGACTCTCCGCTCGGTGCTTGTGAACGTCCCGTCTTTTTCCGCATACGACGCAGCCGGGAGAACCACGTCGGCAAACTCGCTCGTGGGAGTGGGAAAGATGTCCTGCACAACGAGGAAATCCAGCTTCTCCAGCGCCTCGCGAACATGGTTCTGGTCCGGGTCGGACATCATGGGGTTCTCGCCCATGATGTACAGGGCCTTAAGCCGACCTTCGGCGGCGGCGTCGATGGCGGTGGTTACAGTGTAGCCAATCTCTCCGGGAAGGTTCTCAACGTCCCACGCCTTCTCGAATTTCTCACGGATGGCGGGTTCGGTAACCTTCTGATAGCCGGTATAAACGTTGGGCAGGGCTCCCATGTCGCAGGCGCCCTGGACGTTGTTCTGGCCTCGCAGCGGGTTGACGCCCGTTCCAGACCGGCCGAGGTTGCCTGTCAACATGACCAGGTTCGCGCAGCTCTTGACGTTGTCCACACCGTGGGTGTGCTGGGTGATGCCCATCGAGTAGATGATCATCGCCTTTTTCGCAGAGGCGAACATCCGGGCGACCTGTACGATTTCCTCGGCTGTGATGCCGCATATCTCGGCGGCCTTGGCCGGCGGATAGTCCGCCATGACCTTCTTGAGTTCCTCAAAGTTCTCCGTGCGCTTCCGGACAAACTCCTTGTCCTCAAGCTCCTCGGAGATAATCACGTTCATGATGCCGTTGAGGAACGCCACGTCGGTTCCGTTTCGACACCGGATATGCAGGTCCGCGATTCTGGCCAGGCGAATCTTGCGATTGTCCGCTACGATGAGCTTGGCTCCGTTCTCGACGACGTTTCGGATGATCCGCGAGCCGATCAGCGGATGCTGCTCAGTCGTGTTCGAGCCGGTCACAAGGATGCAGTCCGCCTCTTCCATGCAGGAGATGGAGTTCGTCATCGCGCCGGATCCGAACGTGCCGGCGAGTCCGACAACGGTCGAGGAATGGCACAAACGGGCGCAGTGGTCCACGTTGTTGGTCTTGAACACCGCGCGGGCGAGTTTCATCATCAGGTAGTTCTCTTCATTCGTCGTTTTTGCCGACGAAAAGAAGGCCACCGAATCAGTCCCGTGTTCGGCCTGTGTTTCCTTGAGCCTGGTCACCACCAGGTCCAGCGCCTCGTCCCACGATGCCGGCTCAAGCTGTCCGTTCCTGCGGATCAGCGGCTGGGTCAGACGGTCGGGATGATTGACGAAGTGGTGGGCGTTCCATCCCTTCACGCACACTTGCCCCTTGGATACGACGTGTTCCGTGCTGGGTTCGACACCGACCAGTCGGCCGTCGTCGCCCACGACGAGATAGAAACAGCATCCCGTGCCGCAATAGGGGCAGGTAGTCAGGACTTTCTTCACAAGGCACCTTTAAGATGAGCAATTTCGTCCAGGCGAAACACCGGACCGTCCATGCAGCAATACAGATGCTCGATCGTGCAATGACCGCATTTGCCGACACCGCACTTCATGTGCCGTTCCAGCGAAACGATAATGTTCTTATCTCCCAGGCCCTTCTTGAAAAGCTGCTCAATGACAAACTTGTACATGATCTGGGGACCAACGATCACCGCAATGGTGTTGGACGGGTCGATTTCCAACGGGGGAATCAACGTCGTGATCAGACCCACGTTTCCGTCCCAGCACGTCCCTTGGGGAACGTTGTCGACCGTGTGCTGACACTGGAGGTTCTTGGCATGCTCCCACTGGTCCAACTCGTCGGCGTAGAGGATGTCCTGGGGGCTCTTGGCCCCGTAGAGGATCGTTACGTTGGCGAACTCGTCGCGCCGATCCACAACATACTGGATCAAGGCCCGCATCGGCGCCAGCCCGCACCCGCCCGAGATGAGCAGCAAGTCCTTGCCCTTCATCGCGTCAGTATCGAAGAACGTTCCGAACGGACCTCGCAGGCCGATTTCAGCACCGGGCTTCAACGCATGCATCGCGGCCGTCAGCGTACCGGCCTGGCGGACGCCCAGTTCCAGGTACTCGCCCCGCGTCGGCGACGAGGACACCGAGATCGGGGCCTCCCCATATCCCGTTATAGAAACCTGCATGAACTGCCCCGGTCTGTGGCCAAACTCCTTGCCGTCCAGCCGCACCAGGCGGAACATCTTCTCCGTCGGTGTCAGATCGCGAACCAATTCGACCCGGCACGCGAAAGGACGGTAGAGAGACTTGGTGTGGCACCGGGAGTCATCTTGTTGTGAAGCTCCTGCAACAGCCATCAAACTGGTCCTTTCTTGGTCATGACGTTCCCTCTCTGGCCGGGTACACCGGCTGTCTCTCCCGAAAACTCCGCCCGATACATTCTACGAGTACTCACGGACATTGCCATCCCCGGCCTTCTCAGTCAGTACCGTCCGTCAGCGTCCATTCCGGCCCGGATGGGGTTTTCAGGAGGCACACAGGATAATCACCAGCATCAGCCCGACGGTAAAGGCTAGCGGGTCCACAACGCAACGGAGTGGCGATACTACTCCCTGGCCAACGCTTTTCAAGACCATTTCACCAAGTATTCTCGCCTCTCGGCGACGGCGATTCGCCTGTCCTGACACCCGCCCGGCAAGCTGTGGCTTTCCCGGCCCATTAGGCTGTCTGACAATCCGCGGGTGCCGGCCCGCACCGATCGACAATGCCGACCCTCCCTAGCCAGCCGGCCCTGACCTCCCGCCGCCCGGCCCCGGCCTCCCCCCCCAGCCGGCCCCGGCCCTGCGCGTCGTCAAACACGCTTGACACATCGCCCCGCGCCGGTTATACATGCCGCACACTCAAGGGCCGTTAGCTCAGTTGGCTAGAGCGCCTGCTCGACACGCAGGAGGTCACTGGTTCAAGTCCAGTACGGCCCATTATTTGACGAGCGCGGGGCCTCTCGCCGGCAGTTCCTTGGCCGGGGTCGATTTGTGAAGAAATATCAATAGTTTTCGGCGTGTTTTGTTGCAAAACCGGCGGGAGTTTGTATAATTTCATAGTTGGATGTGGAGGCACGTCGTGGATCGCGAGAGGGTATGTGACTGTCAGTTCAAGGCTACCTGCCAGACGTTCAACGACCCGCTGATAGCCGCCAAGCGAAAGGCCGCCACCGGCCTGGGCTGCGCGGGGCAGACGGACTACCACCGCGGCAGGCACTGCCCGGTGTTCCGCTGTGCGTACCTGACGGCGGTGGTCTCCGACGCACTGCGTCGCGTCTCGGCGTAGCCTGGCCGGGCGAACACTTCTGCCAATGGCGGCGCCTAGGCGGGCCTGGCGTTTGACAGCCCGTGGGGGAAGTGTCTACGCATAGCCCGGCGGCATTCTACATGAACAGCAGCAGGCTCAGCGCCATCACCACCATGCCGGCGACCAGGCCGTACAGCGAATCGTGGCCCTTGCCGTAGGCCCGCGAGGTCGGCAGCAGCTCGTCCAGCGAGATAAACACCATGATGCCCGCCACGCCGCCGAACATCGCGCCCATCAGGGCCGGGGAGAGAAACGCCCGCAACATCATGTAGCCGACCAGCGCCCCTACCGGCTCGGCCAGGCCCGACGCGCAGGAGTAGGCGAACGCCTTGCCCGGTGAGCCGGTGGCGTAGTAGATGGGCACGGAGACGCTGATGCCCTCGGGAATGTTGTGCAGGGCGATTGCGACGGCCAATGCGACGCCGAGCTTCGGGTCGCTCAGCGCGGCGAGGAAAGTAGCCAGGCCCTCGGGGAAATTGTGTATGCCGATCGCCAGGGCGGTGAAAAGTCCCATCCGCAGCAGCTTGCGCTGCCCGCCGGCGTCGGCGACGGGGCTGGTCTCCTGCCCGCGGATGTACAAGGCGTCGACCTCGACAGTGGTGCGAGCTTCGTGGGGGTTCTTTGCCTGCGGTATGAGCCGGTCGATCAGGCCGATGAACAGCATCCCGCCGAAGAAGGACGCCGCCGTCAGCCAGGCCGACGCGGCTCGGCCGTGTGATTCCAGGAAGGCGGCGTTGGTCTTGGTGAGAATCTCCGTGAAGGACACGTAGATCATCACGCCGGCCGAAAACCCCGTCGCCAGCGACAGGAAGCGATAGTTCGTCCGCTTGGCGAAGAACGCGATCGCGCTGCCGATGCCCGTGGCCAGGCCGGCGAAGGCCGTCAGCCCTATCGCTATCCAGAAGTTCTCGTGCAGCATATCCTCTCCCGCACTTGGCCGCCGGAGGCGGGGGCAATGTAACGCATCGCATCGAGCGGGCAAAGATTTTTCGCCGCGGTGTCGCGTAGGCGCGGCCTTTGGGATACAGTCCGCCCACGCAGGAGGCGCCCAATGCATACAGTGACGATAGACCACGCCGTCGACGCGCCGGAAGAGGGCCTGCTGCTGGGCAACGGCGACTTCTCGGTGAGCATCTACAACAAGCCCGGCCTGGTCGTCTGGCGGCTGGGCAAGAGCGACGTGTGGGACCGCCGGCACGACACGGACGCCGACCCGCGGCCCATGCACATCGACGAGCTGCGGCGCGGCATTACCGAGGAGGGCTGGCAGTTCGACCCAGCCCTGCATGCGTCCGTCGCCACGCGCGGCACGGACGACGACGCCCGCGTGGCCGACCTCACGCAGTACGGCTCGCCGAGCTATCGCGAGAGGCCTTACCCCTGCCCCAAGCCCGTCGGCGAGCTCGCCATGCACCTGCCGAGCGACCTGCGCGGGCTAAAGATGACGCAGACGCTCACGATCGAGCGCGGCTGCGTGGACATCGTCTGCGAGTGGAGCTTGGGGATCAGCGTCACAGTTCATTGCTTCGTCGCGCCGCGGGACAACGTGCTGGTGGCGCGGTGGCACCTGGCTGGGGCCACCGAGGCCAACGCGACGTGGCGAGATTGCGGCGTATGGTTTTCGCTGTATCGCTGGCCCGACCCGACGGCCGCTGAGTTCGCGTCGCGCCGACTGGGGCTGATCCAGGCAGACCAGTTCGGCAAGCACGCCAACGCCCGCGTCACACCGCTCGACCCGCCGACCGCCCAACTCCTCGACGGACGCTGGATAATCCATCAGCAGTTCGCGCCGGACCTGGAATACGCCGACGGCTTCGCCTACGCCCTGCTGCCGGTCGCGCCGGATGCGACGATAGACGAAGTGCCCACCTACCGCAGCGGCGAGGCGCGGGTGAAGGTCAACCCCGCCGCCGGCTCCGCGGAAGGCGCCTTGGCCGTCGCCATCGGCACGAGCGGAGATGAAGGCGGCTGGGCGGGCGCACTGGGCCGAGTCGCCGGCCGCCTCGCCGAAGACCCGAGCGCAACATTCGACGCCTGGCAGCGCGAAAGCGTCGCCGACGCCGAGCAGTTCTGGTCGCGCTCAGCCGTCGATATCGGCGGCGACCTGCTGGAGAGCGTGTGGTACGAAACGCTCCACGCCCGCCGCTGCACGTATCGCGCGGACGTGGTCGCACCGGGCCTGTTCCTGCCGTCCACCGTCGACGACATGTCGCTATGGCACGGCGACTACCACACGAACTACAACTATCAGTCGCCGTTCTGGGGCGGGTACGAGGCCAACCAGCTCTCGATCGCCGACGCGTACTTCCCCGGCTTTGAGCACATGGTCGAGCTCGGCCGGCGGCTCGCCAAGGAGTTCTGGAACTGTCGCGGCACGTTCATACAGCTCACGGGCTATCCGTTCCCGGTCGCCGCCGACCCGTACGGCGTGGGGCCGTTCAGCCGGATGGCCTACATGACGGGCTGGGCCGTCAACCAATACTGGTTCCGCTACCTCCACACGCAGGACGAGGACTGGCTACGGCGGGTCGGCTATCCGCCGCTGCGTGACGGGGCCCTGTTCTACACGGACTTCCTGGCCGCCGGCGACGACGGCCTGTACCACGCGTTCCCGTCCGACCAGGGGGAGAACCAGTTCTCGCCGAATCTGGACAACTACACCGACCGCCCGCAGGTGATGCGCCACGCACGCTACTGTCTTCAGTCGGCGGCCGACGCGGCGGACGTGCTGAACGTGGACGCCGACCTGCGGGCGACGTGGCGCGACATGCTGGCGAACTTCGCCCACGTGGACGACTTCGCGGCGATGGGCTTCGACGACGAGGACCGCCGCCGCTACGACCTCGCCCCGCCGGAGTTCCTCTCGTTCGACACGGGCAGCGGCATCAAGCGTCCCGACAGCGAACCGAACTACCTGCGTCAAGAGCCCGGCAACGCGCTGTGGAGCTGGTACTTCGGGCACTTCCCCTGGCGGTGGATGATGAACATCCGCGCCGGGGCATTCAAGCCGGACCGCGACAGCGACCCCGTCAGGCAGCTCATCAGCCGGTGGCGCCTGCCGAACGGCCTGCTGCGGGCAATGGCGTTCGCGGCGTATGGCTTCGCCGGGGCGTGGGCGGAGTCGCTGGGCATCATCGGACCGATCCAGGAGATGATGCTGCAAAGCTGGGACGGACTTGTACGCGTGTTCCCGGCCTGGCCGAGCGACACCGACGCGAGCTTCACCACGCTGCGGGCGGTGGGCGCGCTGCTCGTGTCGGCCAGCTTCGCCGGCGGGCAGGTGACGGAAGTGACTGTCACTTCCGAGCGAGGCCGGCTGTGCCGCATCGCCAACCCCTGGCCCGGCGAGACGAGCGTCACCGATTCGACCGGCCGGCCCGTCCCCTGCGAAGTTGAGAAAGACATCCTCACCTTCCCCACCGCCCCGGGCGAGACCTATCAACTCCGGCGCACCGTTTAGAGCGTTTCACGATTGAGATGCGGGCCGGCGACCCGTACGGGAGCTCTTGGCGAGCGCGGGGGCGCGGCGGGACAGGCTTGTCCGGCAAAGCCCTGCGTAGCTTAAGCGAAGCAGGGGCGAAGCCGGGAGCCCCGCCGCGCTGCATGCAGGCGGAGCAAATCCAGGCTGGGGGCGCTTTTATATTGTCTTGACTTCAATGGCCGCTAAGCGGACCATTTGGGCATTCCGGGCTGGCGGAGTTGAAGACCGTTCTTCAGGCCGCCAGTGAATCCCGTTAGCATCGGCGTTCGTTTGCAGCATGCACCCAGGTTTCCCGCCCCGTGAATGTTTGCCCTTCACCACAGCGGATAAGTCGGCTTGGATGATTACGCTTGCGAATCCAACGTGCTGATTTACTGAAGGAGCCATAGCTATGGCAAGTGGCAAGGTGAAGTGGTTCAACAATTCCAAGGGTTACGGATTCATCACGGCCGACGACGGCACGGACGTGTTCGTTCATCACGGCGACATCCAGGGCGAGGGCTTCAAATCGCTCGAGGAAGGCGAAGCCGTGACGTTCGACCTGACGCAGGGCGAAAAGGGCCCCAAGGCCGTCAACGTCCAGAAGGCTTAGATCGGACCAATGAGAATTGCGCACACGCCGTCCTTTGTGGCGGCGTGTGCTTTTCTTGCCTACCGGCCCACGGCCGGATCGTGAAAGCTCATGCGCTTACACCTGATAAATCCGCGCAATCCGCTGGTGAGCATGGGCCACGCCAGGCAGAGCCGCTTCCAGCGCTACCGGGTCTGGAAGCCGCTGGGCCTGCTGACCTTGGCCGGCCTGACGCCGCCGGGCTGGGAAGTCACCATCTTCGATGAGAACCTCGGCGTGCCGGACTACGCCGCCGGGCCCGCGCCCGACCTGGTGGGCGTCACCGCCTTCACGTCGCAGGCCAACCGCGCGTACGAGGTCGCCGCGGAGTTTCGCA
>Ga0114919_10001278_pt1 | contig 20120 bp, 28 predicted proteins | sample BlataG_FD_88682 | JGI IMG/M metagenome (GOLD analysis project Ga0114919, IMG submission 88682) | Deep subsurface microbial communities from Black Sea to uncover new lineages of life (NeLLi) - Black_00105 metaG | ecosystem: Environmental > Aquatic > Marine > Oceanic > Sediment | place: Atlantic... | reverse complement strand
GACGTATCGGGATAAAAATATCTTCATCCTGCGTCAATGGATTATACCTCATATCAAGACGTCCAGTACTTGGATTAACAAATTTATGCTTTTTGTAATCGTTCTTTATTTTATTCATAAACTGCATTGCTTCAGAAGCATTTCTATCACCAACGTCTATATAGAAAACGTATCTTGACGGCGCTCTTGTCACTCGATATATTAGCATACTGTCTTCCATAAGCATCAAACGTCTCCATATCCATCTAGATGCTTCAAGAATCGACCTTCCGTAAACATCATATCTTGCACGACCACCTAGCCTGAAATGAGCAACCTCATATTTTGAGTAAACTCTCTCATTTTTCTCAATTTTCATCTTACCATCAATTTTCTTTTCAAGCTGTTCCTGCGAGATATTCTTTCTTGAAACAAATGTTTGATAATACCCCTTCAGTGACCCAACTCTATCAGCAACTACCCTCATCGTTGCTGTTGGCAAATACTGTAAACCGAGCACTCCTTTATTATCTTCAACAATAATATTCTCGAACTCATTTCCATACTTACATAACTCCCGTGCTAATTCCCAAATCTCTTCTTCAACGTTACATTTCTCGTCAAGCATTTTTTCCAAATCTTTCTTAATAATACCATCACTACTTTCAATCCACAACGATGTACCTTTAGTCATACTTGGCTGTGTAGAATCATCAGAAAACAAATCAAGCGCCGACGACAATTCTGGCATTTCATCCATCTCTTCATAATCAAGATATCGAGCCAACAAATTCTCTTCAATTTTCAAAAACGCTGCAAGATTACCGAACCCACTAGACGTCAGGATATTCTCCCACTGTCTTAACGGCGATACTACAGTTTTAACTGGCTCATTACGTTGAAAGAACTTCTTAACATTATCTATTGCTTCAAACAAATTGTTCATTTCTCACCACCTTTCTTTATAGCTGCAATGATTTTATCTTTATTCTTCTTCCACCTATTCTGTAAATCTGGTAGAACAGCAGCTATATGTTTACAGGTCAATGACGACGACCATCTTGTGGCATATTTCGTTCCTGGAGCAAGCGTGATATTCCTCTTTGGTAGCTGGGTATTACCCATCGGCTTACCATACAAAAACTTATTTCTATAAGCAAGGTAGTCTGGACCCCAGTACACAAAAGCAGGACATTCACACGTAACTAAGATATGCCAATTGCCTGGTTCATCAAAGCCTCTTTTTTCTTTTAAGGTTCTTTCTTTATCTATTGAATACAACGAACGCCAACCATCTGGCATTCCTCCCTTACATCTCACAACATACTCCCATACCAATTTATCCAAATCCTCTTCAAGTAATTTAACAGAACACTTTTCTGCTCGTTTCTTTACTATTCTCGCTGTCTGTCTAATTAATTCACTCATACGCCATTCTAACAATACATCAATTAACTTCTTCATATCGGTAATATTATCCCTCCTTCGTCATCTTCATCTGGAAAAATTTTGCCAATAACTGGATACTCGTCTTCTGGTTTATATGCACTGCCTATCGCAATAGGCAAGGCAACATCGGCAGCCCTTGTACTAAGACTATATACTACACCACAAATACCGTCAGCAACATCTTTGGAACCACCTTCTGGATGATCTACTTTCTTCCGCATCTGATTAAACTCTAATTCCCTTAACTCCCTTTCTGCTATTTCATACTTATACATCATCATTCTGTCTTCGTAATAAGCATCCTTTAACGTTTCATAAGGAACAGAACTTGCATCAACACTTATTACATCACTATCATACCCTTGTCCTCGAAATTGCTGGATAGTATCCGCTGACTGGAACGAATCCAACGATACAAAAACAACATGATAACCGTGTGCTGATAATTCATATATTATCTGTCTTAACTGTGAAAGCAAAATCTCTCCACCAACTGGCGGTATTATTCTTAACATCAAATCCATAAAAAATATCGGAAGTATCTCTACTTTACCATGCGCATCTACTTCTTTTTGTCCAAAAATATGTCCAACTGCAAGACCAGCGGCGTCTCTTCTTAAAGCAATATCTATATGAGCATACCTTGGAGCATCTGGATTTATCTTTGGCTTTGTTTCTCCATTTTCATAGGTCTTTATCATACTATCCCAATGAAACTTAATCGGCATCGTCGGATCCCACTCATCATACTCAAACGGATGCTCATATATACTACCGACAACCTCAACTGAATTTTGAATCTTTTCTCGATTAGCGAAAAACGGCGTTATCGCTACCGTAGCTATCCCAGCAATATCCCTTAAAGCTCCATCTGTATCTCTCTCAAAATCTCTTCTTAACGTTTCTGGAACTCTGATAACAAAAACATCAGTTCTATCCTTAAAATCTTTTGCTGTATCTTCATCAATCACTCTTGACTGTACAATTTCATTACCAACAAGAACAGGAAACGTATCATCATCTTCAAAAATTTGCGGCTTGGTATCCCATAATGAGTAATCTCTACAAAATATCCCTTCGTCATCCTTGAATTCTCTAAGCAATCTGTAAATAAAATCATTTCTGGTCTTCTTTGAACTTAATATCAATAACTTACCAGAAACTTTCCCACCTTTTCTCATATATCGTGATTTCATACGTCGTACAATAGCATCAAATAACGCATCAACATGACTATACAGTTTATGCGTCTTTCTTAATGCAGCATACTGTTGCTTCGACACTACCTCTATAAAATTACCCTCATCAACAATTCCACCATAAACATTCAAACCGAGAACCGACGTATCAGATGACGTAGCTGGTGCAAGCCAAATGTTATTCGGAAACCTAATCTCACTTCCAGTAACATGACCAGGAAACTGTTCTTTAAAATATGGACTTTCTTTAAGTATATTCACAATCGGACCAAAAATAACTTTCTTTGCTAACTTTACAGTCACACTGATATTAATCAACGAGATAACACTATCTTCTGTTAAACTCAACGATGCTTGCGGATTATTCAAACATGATAATTCATACAACAACCGAATCAAAACTATCGATCCCCATGTTGATTTACCAGTACCAATCGCTCCTGTCATTATTCCTAAAAAGTAATCGCCCTCAAACAACTCAACTAAATCATCTTTTAACTTTGGATAAATCTTTCGTGAAAGCGATCCCAAAAAATAGTCGTTGGACAACCATTCTCTAATACCAACTTGTACAGTCTTATACTTAACGTTCTCTAAAGCTTCAACTAAATCAACACTACCTTCACTCGCCTCAGCAAGCATAATTTCCAAAACTTTACGTTCTTCATCAGTTAAATCTGCTACCTCTTTCTTAATGGAATCAAGATCATCAACTGTCTTTTTTACACTTCGAACTCTTCCCCTATCAAATACAATCATTCAGCTTTTTCTTCCTTCCCTACCTCAACCCGTGCTACACGTGTAATCTTATCAAATATTTTCAGAACCTTATCTCGTGACGTTTCATTTGTAAGCATCTTAGCAATAGACGGCTCCCTATACTTTACTTGTGCCTCTTCAACCACTTTGATACTATCATCATTCATCTGATTGACGCTCACTCTTCCAAGCTTTCTTTCGACAACACCTAAATCCATCTTCTTATCAATTAACGTACTTAAAATTTTTACCGCTTTTTCAATCTCATCACCGAGACCTGGCAACGGTATCGGTAACTCTCCTTCTCTTTCGGCAAAATTATCCACCCTCCCACGTTGTAGCTTATACAAATCTTTTAACTCTCCAAGTTCGTAAATTACCTTTTCAACCGCTTTCCACACTTCAGCAAACTTCAGCGGCATCCTTCTACTTATCAACTCTATCTTCGGCATATCCTCTCTCAAATGTCTAACGTGAGTCGTCAATGTCGATAACTTAATATCACAACATTCACCTTCGTCTTGAATAAACTCAGCAACATCTTCAGGAGACTGACCTTCTTTTATCATTATAACTACCCTATCATAACACTTCAAATTACGTATTCTGTCAGCCCTTAGTCCATGCTTCTTAATAACTACCACAGATTTTTCTTTCTTCACTTCATTATTCTCCATACTTAATTATAATACTATTTATTTACTTTGTCAAGCATACGGTCCTTCATTGCTTCAGTAAATATTTCTAACAACGGACCGTTAATATCAATCTCTTCTTCTCTAACCCACTTCACAAATTCCTTTACTTTCTTGAATACTTTATCATTAGCCATCACGTATAGTATCTCTTTCCCAGCCCAGCTAAAACACATAAAATTCAACTTTGAATCTCTTCCATATTCCGTAAAAATCGAATTCAAAATAATACTTAAATCATCTATCGACTTCATCTCTTTCACGTTAGCGCTGAACTTATCAATTAATTCTTGTGGTAACCCCATCTTTTTTAAGCTATCTCTCATACTAACTGTCAATCGCTTCCATTCGTCTTCATCAGTAAACTTAAACAGTTCTCTCAAGGATTCTGGCTTATATTTCTTAGCCAAATCCTGATACAATCTAACAAATTTCTCTGGACTAATTTTACCTCTAAGAATATTATTCCGTACTGTCACGAACTTTTGCAAATCCTCATCTTTCCATTTTTCATCAGTCAATAAAACGCTTGGAATCAACTTCATTCCTGCAACTCTGCAAGCATGATACCTATGCTCTCCATTCACAATACGATACTGATACGGTCCTTCATCAATTTCTACCACTTGTATCGGATCGGTAAACCCGACTTCTTTAATTTCTTCAACAAGCGCATTAAACGTAGCATCATCCTGGATATTAGGACCCTTACGGGTTCCAAGGATTCGGTTTTATTTTTTCAATCGGCAGTTCTATATATTTCCCAGCAAGGGCTTTGCCTTCCTTGGAACTCATTTACATCACCTCCTTTTACAGTACTCCAAAATCTTTCTTGTATCTTTTTTTCTGATAAACCTAACTTCATCAGTTTAATGGAAAGTGGTTCAGCAATTCTTGAGTGACATCTTTCACAGCAGGATATTAAATTTTGGTCAATATTCAGCTCCATCATACGCAACGGATTCCACTTAACAATATGGTGAACATCCAACCCTCTCCTTGGGCTTTCATCACAATACTTACTTTTAATCCGACATTTATAATTATCTCTTTCTAAAATTTTCTCCCTAACCTTATTCCAACCAAAACCACGATTATGGGTATGTCCACCTAACCAAGCTGGATTATTCGCTCCTCTTGTAGTGGATTTCTTTAGAACGTTTCTACATTTCAAAGTACAGCACTCCAATCTTTCCCTACTTGGCGATACCCAAAAATCTACACCACATACCTTACATTTCTTCCATCTTCCTTTTTTGTTACTATGTCCAGGATACCACTTACTATTTCCATATCGTGCTTTCAGTTCTTTCCCACAACCACACTTACAGAACCTCTTCGGAAATTTACAGATGTCAGAACAATACAATTGGTGTGGCTCCCTTGGCAAAAAACTTTTTCCACATTTTTTACACATCTTGTTTACTTTAATTGTTTTATTTCCCATATTTAATTATAGCACACAGATATTTCATTTGTCAAGAGTTTTCGTCGAAATTACGGGACTTATCGGTTTAATCTTTTCTATCGGCAGTTCTACATATTTCCCAGCAAGTGCACTCTTATCCACAAAATCTCCTTTAGAAAAACGTCCACATCGGGACTTCTTCTCTCTTTTTCAAATTATTCAGAATTACATTGTAACTATTCATTCGGCATTGTCCACAGTACAAATCAGTAAACAACCTTTGTCCCTCAACCATCTTGAGAATTTTCTTTCTTTTATCCCCAAACCATATTTCGTCAAAATTCTTCTTTTCAAGATTCCCAAACGAAAATTTATCTTCATACAAATGTTTCAGATTACAACAAAGATGAACCTCTCCGTTAGCTGAAACCGCACCAATAAACCTGTGAGCATAACAGAAGTCATAATCTCTATCACCACAGGGCATCGCAGCATCCATTCGTACAACAAAGATCTTGAACTTATCATCTTCATAATGATTCTTAACCTCTGTCAAAACCTCTTTCGCTCCTGGGACATATATGAACCTGCTATCTCTTCCAATCAATGGTTTATACTGGATGTAGTCGGCTCCAAGCTTCTTCATTAATCCAGCAGCATCCCAAACGTCTTTAAAATTTTTTTCCGAGACAATATAACTTACACCAACAACTACTGGAGAACTACCTCTGTCTACTTTCTTTCGTCCTTCAACAATTCTATTTATTCCATCAACTACCCTCTTGAAAAAATTAACCCCGTGAATCTTTCGATATATATCTTCTGTACCAGCATCAAAACTAATCCTTACGTATTTTAAACACTCAACAATAATCTTTTCGTAATTCGTCAACATCGACCCATTCGTTATTAAACCAACATCCAAACCACCATTAGACAATTCATTTACTATTTTTCCAAAATCTTTATGCATCGTTGGCTCACCACCACCTTCAATCGTTACTGACTTAGTCCCAAGCTCAGCAGACCGTTTCAAAAAATCTATTAATTTATCAGCATCAACATAGCTATCTGGAAACTTCGATCGATAATCAGTCTCGCTACACCATCCACATTTATAATTACAAATATTCGTTAGATTAACTTCCCACGTTACTGGAACAATATCCTTACCACAAAGGAAATCGTTCAAAGATTCAAGATGCAACATTAATTTATCTTTACCATAATAACTTACTTTAGACAATTCATCCTCCTTATACTGGATTAAAATCTATCCATTTATCATCTATAAGTTCCCCACAAAATATTTCCATGTGTACTCTGTAACCACGTTCTACAACCTCTAAAAACTCTTTCCACGTCTTATCTGGTATTCTTTCTTGCAACTGTCTCTCTTCAGGACTTTTCTGCAACTGTTCAGAGTACGCCTTATAATAACGTTCTGCCAACAACTTTATAGCATCTACCTCTGTACCATTAAAATCATCTGGTAGCAAAAAACATCCATTAACATACAGTACTTTCATTTTAACCTCTCTTATTAATAAAAACTGGCATTTCTGAATCACACTTATCAACGCAGAACTTCTTCAAAATACGGTAAAAATAATTCTTAGTTCTACCAGTCCTTGATTCTTTCATCACACCACTTTTCAACCTACCTATTTTCTTTACAACATTATTGAAATCATCAAACGTGAATTCATCAGGCAACAACTTCAAACAATTCAAAACCAACTCAACTGAAGCTTCACTTGCAACAAACTTATGTCTTTTCTCTACAGCTATTTCACCGAACGTGGTAGCATATACTTCATTCATCTTATCCAACAAACTAACAGCAACCTTTTTAACATCATATCCCCTAACAAATTCCCTTAACTTAGGAATCAACTTCTTGTATTTCTTATCATAATTTTCCTTAATATACTTTACTATCGTATACGCTTCTTCCTTTGAATCATAGAAAAACTCTTCTGGATACCACTCTGGCAACAGTTCTTTTATTCCTGGTCCTCGTTTAAAAATTCCAAGCACTCCACAATACAATTGTTCAAGTACCGTTATCGGAATTTCATACGTTCCAGCAATCCCAAAGATAAAAACGTGGCATTTCGACATTATACCTAAATACGTCTCGCGTCCAGCAGCAACATACGTCTTCATATAACTATACTTTTTCTCATCTTCTTTCATCTTAAACATAACTTGTGTCGGTGATGTTATTACAACATCAACATCCGCACCACTTTTGAAAACGTAGTCATATACATTCACTACATCTGGGAATTTATATCCGTCAGTCGTTCTACCAGAAAAATTCAACGTAAACCTTTTGTGCTTCTTTAACTCTTTACCTATAATCTGATCAATAAACCTGCTATCTATACCACTACTAAGAACAAACGAATTATCAAGCATTCTTCTTATCAAAGACGGTTGGAAATATCTTTTACTTAACAATACTGCCTGTTCTCTTAACTCTGCTGTCGGGAAAAAATTAAACGCACCATACATTCCAGCAGCCTGAGCAAATTCAAGCCACTCAGGCATAAACGCTCCGTGAATATCTTTCGACATCAAAAACCCATGGAAAACAAAAATCGGACTTTTACATACCATCGTCTCGTTATACCCATACAGATTAGCTCTCAATAAAGGTACAGTACCAAGACATTCTGTCAGAATTGCATCCCAGTAATACTTACCTTCTGCTTCTCCGAAATTATCGTACCATTCCTTCGGCACCATAGAAACCTGGTGATACTGCTTTTTATCATAATAGAAATAAAGCTTCTTAATTCTATCATGCGTTACTTCATTAATCCTATCTACTTGCCACCTTTCATCTGGCAGAATCCAATAAACAAAAACATCATCATATTCTCTCATCCAAGCACGCAACATATCATTGGCGAAATTGTACGTCGAACATCCATTCAGGTTTCTATTAGAATACATCGGAAAATAAATAATACGAACCCTACACCTCCCACTTATACCCATATACATCAACTGGGCAAGAACCAATATACTTCAAAAAATCCGATACCGAATAGTTAGAAATACGAATACTATTATGGGCGGGACTTATCGGTATTACTCGGATCTGAACCTCCAGTGGTAAAACCTTTGAAATAGACGATAACAATGCCGTAGGCAATCTTTAACAATCCCTAACAAGCTTTTTGTATCCTTTTGGTATAAATATATTAACAATTTCGACCCACCTGATATCGGACCAGGAATTACACCACCGCAGTTATTCAACTTTTCAAAACGACCTTTTGGCTGCATCAATACCCTCCCTGACCAATACATCTATAATACTGTAATTCTTTTCCTTCGGCTTCCAGTCCTGTATCAATATTTTAATACCATTCTTTTTAAAATCATCTATCTTCCACTTCAAGTAATTCATACTTTCTTCGCCAGTCATAAACTCTGTACCACCAAAGTGCTTAATAATCCTAATCAACCTTTTAACTTTGTCTTCATCTTCTGCAATTTCACTAGCATAATATACAGTCTTATCAATACCAAACTTGTAAGCTATTCTGTGCATTATCAACGAATCAATATGAAGGACAAACTTATGTCCATTTAAACTATTCAAACAGTCATCAATAAACTCATGCCCTTCTTCATTCCTACCATTTCTAAACCAGTTATTCATCTTATTCTTATGATCATCAATAAATTCCTGCGAAATTTCTACTTCACTAATCTTCTTTTGCAAAATACTTTTCCGTTTTACTGGAATCGTTAACCACCTTTCTTCTTTGTTATCATCAGTAATCTTAGTCCTGTTTATCGTCCAGTTCTTACTGTACAATACATCATCTAAAAGAACGACTACGTCTGCCCACTTAAATCTATTCCAGTAGTGCAGCAACGGGAAATACGACGGCTGATGGATCATTATCTTAGACAAAATACCCCCTCTGCAAATTTACTATCTACATACTTGCCTAACATCATATCCCATAACTTAATATCATCAACATCTTTACTGTCAAGCACACTTTCAAACTGCTTCAGTGCTCTCATCTTCACCTCGTAATCATCACTACGAATCCTAAATATAAAATCAGGAATAATCTTTAACTTATACGGTAAAGCATATAAAAACGTCCCGCATCTATTCCGCGGATTACGTCCGATTACCTTCGTTATCCGATTAATAAACGCATGGTCTTGATGCCCATCATCCATCGGTCCAAACAATATCGTATTATCAAAAGACATGCTTTCGTACAACCAATCAAATACTTCCTTCTCGGTTACATTTCTACTCATCAAATCCTCATGCTTTCCTAACCACGGTGATATATTAAAACCACTAACCATAGTATCATATTCAGCCAAAGCACCCTTCAATTCATCAACTCTTTGCATCGATCTTACATAATTCAATGCTCCCGTTTCTCGTACCAGCTTTAAACTTCCACCAGCACTAAACACAACAAGATTCAACGACCCACCATACCGCATGATACCTGACATCAAACCACCAATAGCTATAAACGCGTCGTCGGTATGGGTCGAAAATACAATTACTGATTTCTTACCGAACATATCCTGTATATCAATCATTATAACCTCACTAATAACTTAATCTTATACTCATCAACTTTATTCAATGAACGTACTGCTTGGACCCACTTATCAGAAACGTCTTTTAACATTTCTTTCGCCAATCCTACCATCTGCTTTATTGCTTCTGGATTACTAAAAACATCAATAATAGCAGCACACCCATAATACAATAATACAGTTTCTCTATCATACGGTACAACTGGAAACAAACGGCACTCAAGAAACCGTTCATCTGGACTCAAACTACATCCAGTACTGGTATAATACGGACATGCCTTTTCTTTCAATCTTAATACAGAAAACCCTGTCGGTGTCATAACTTTCATTTCACTCGGTACTTTAGATGCTTCTTCTTCAGTCAACACAGGCGGTGAAACATTAACACAGCATCTCGCAGTACCTCGTGTAAGGATACCAACGCTACATAGCTCACATACGGTAAATAACAAACAATTCATTTTTCACTCCTTATTTAAATCTATCAACAACTTAATCTTAAAATCATCAAACTTGAACACTTTATTCATAGCATCAATCCAATCATACGGAGCGGATTCCATCAACATTTTAGCTCTTTTTAACAGTTTACTAAACCTTTCCTCATCAAACAAAATATTCCGTACAGCCAAACATCGATAACTCAGCAAAATCTTTCTAGAACCATACGGAATAACTGGAAACAATCTACATTCCATTGGACGCTCGTGCTCTGGTAAACAACATCCACTTCCTTCCTTAAAAAACAAACATTTATCCCCATAAATCTTCAACTGATAATATCCAGTTCCTTCATGTAATTTTTGGATATCTTTCGGGAAATACATCGATTCTTTCTTAGTCAACAACAACGGTGGCGGTGTACATATACAACAGTTTATCCCTGACGGACAATGCTTACATTCTTCAAACACTAAACACTCTTGCTCATTATCCATAGTTTATCCACCGCTTCCTTTCCCACATCATCTCTAAAAAACATATCTCCACGACAAATCATTCTTGCTCTTTTCATACATTGTGATCTAGCTATTTCTCTTGTCTGTCCAAGACCATAAGCAACTCCAATCATTGACAAAGGCATCCTAACAAACATTCCTTTATCAACAATACTAACTTCTTGAGCATCCTCAATCGTAAAATTATCAAATCCATCAGAGTCAATATAGACATCTCCAATATAATTATCATCTGGGCTACCTTTTGTCTTCAAAAAATACGGAAACGAACTTGTTACAATTAAAACTCCACATGACCATGGATTTACAAATTCTGGATAATCTTCTTCAAATAAAAATTCATACGGGTTACAAATCATTGGTAACGAAATCTGCATCGTCGGATACCCAGATCTTGCAGTCCATTCAAGGAAATAAAACTTCCCATCTCGCAACGACCAAATAAAGTTAGCGTCAATCATACCAACATATCCAGAATCACGTAGAACTTCAGCTAATGGCACAACAATATTATCCATCATAAACTCACTTACATCAGACTTAATCAACGTACCCATCTCACCAGTCAGAATACCAACATTTCCTGAACATAACCTCTTGTATTCAAAATTCGTATGGAACGCTCTGATACCACTTTTGTTTTGCATCCACGTTACAGCAATTTCTGTACCCTCAATATGTTCGTAAAAAACATCTTCCTTCCTTCTAAGTATATCATACTTATCTTTCGCAAAAAAAGTATTAAACAAATTACTTGCTATTTTTCTTTTACCCCACTTCGGTCCTGGACATAAAACATCGACCTCTTTAGGCAAAACAATATAATTCGACCTTGTACTTCCAGCAAGCTTTCTTCCAAATTCTCTATCCAACTCTAATATACATTCACCTTTCCTGAATCCAAAAACCTTGATTCCAGTCTCGCTGAAATCCTGTTTATACCACTTTGTAAAAAATACTGCGTCAACACTCATTTTTACTGCTTCTTCTACAAGATTCGGTGAATCATAATCCAAATCTTTTCTTCTCTTACAAAACCCTTCAGACCAGGCATTTCCTGGAGCCACAATAACATCGCACCCTTCCAAAAAAAGGGCTTTCACAACAGCATTAGCTATTCCTGAAAACCCTATAACAAGAACTTTTTTCTTCATACCTCTATCCCTCGTAAAATTTTTTTCATAAAACAATCGGGGTGATAGGATTCGAACCTACAATTACATGATCCCAAATCATGGGGCTTACCATTAGCCTACACCCCGCTCTCGGCTCACTCGGCATACAAACCTCCTTTATAACGTTAAAGACGGATCGAGACGATTATACTTCGACCCCATTTTATACATAAACTCTATACCAGCCCAAGTCCCAGAAAATCGCCAATCGTATCCACCAGTGTGACGTCCATCCAACGCCCAATTCGGTGGCTTTCTTACAGTATTTTTCTCTAAATCTTTTATCGCTACTTCCTCTATCTTTTTATAAAAATCTTCATCAATCTCTATTTCTTCATCAATCATTCCATGAAAATACCAAAATATCAACGGTGACGCTGAATTCCCATCTTTATATTTTACTGCATCTGGAATCGTTCTTCGTAATATTAACAACGCTTCATCAAATATATCACTAATACTCCTCGCTTTCAACATCTCATAACATTTTTTCAACGTCTCTTCAATATTCTTTTCACATCCTTCTAGAAACCACCTTGCGAAATTTACTTCATTTTCCATTATATCTTCTTCGCAAAGAAGAAACGAATTCGATTTATTCATCTTATGAGCTGTCAACCAATTTCTAATACTATCTCTTCCTTCCTGGAAAACATACCATCCATATCGCTTCGCTGATTCAGCAATATATGCAGCCTCAATTGGTGCAGCATTATATCTTTTGTCAAAAAACACTTCCCATACAGCCCTCCATACGTAGAAATTAAGATTATCTTCCCCCGCTGAAAAAACAATTCTCCTCATTGAATACCATCCACCAAAAATCTCTTTCGCTATCGTTGCCCAATAAGCAGCCTCTTTTGGAAGACCCAATCTTATCGTCTTCACTAATGCACTTGCTACAACTGTTCTTTTTACTATCTCTACCTTCTCTTCTTTCAAATCCATCTCTTTAAACAAATACTGAATATGCTTGCACGGTCTTTTACCACCTTTCGTAAACGCCATACAATTACACCTCCAAAAACCAGTTCCTGCGTCTTTAATTACCTCATATCCAACATTAGGATCAGTAAAACTTTTAATCTTATACGTTCCTACAGATACTTTTGTTATTTTTTCCATATTATATTATATCCGATTTACCAGCTTTGTCAAGGATTATCGGACAAATCTCTTTCGCCATACGAACATTAAGCGGAAGGTTAACATGCGTATTGCTTAACAAGTTACTGGTCTCAAACTTCCATTTACCACCTATCACATCATTCGGACCATGTGTTCTACCAGAAACACTCAATACATTTTCTTCGACAAGTGCTTCAAATTTATCAGCATCCTTTACTCTAATCGTATACCTATACCACGAAGGAAGCAATCCATTGAAACTACCTTGTACCGATTTCAACCCAGCAGCATTATAGATATCAGCAATTTCTTGTCTTTCAGCAATAACATCATTGGCATTCAACGTATAAATCCATCCAAGAACAGCTTGCATTTCTGTCATCCTCATATTATACCCATCCATAATAACCTTACCACTACCACGTTCCTTTCCAGCATTCGCATAAATCTTCATCCATTTTACAGCCTCTTCATTATTTATAACTATCATACCACCCTCACCGCTAGTCAGAACTTTTGTACCATAAAACGAAAATACTCCATAATCTCCAAACGTTCCAGCCATACTTCCTTTATACAATGCACCATGAGCATGAGAAGCATCTTCTATCAGCGTAATCCCCTTATTTAAACAGAACTCTTTAATCCTATGCGTTTTTTCATTTAATATACCAGCAGTATCAACTAACACAACAGCCGACAATATACTACCGTACTCTACAAGCTCTTCGTATCTAAGCAAAAAATCCTCGTCAACTTTACCTAAAATAACCTCATAACCTGCTTTCTGTGCAGCCCACCGTACCATCGGTACAGTAAACTCTGGAATCAACACTTTCGGCGAATACAAATCAGACCAAAAATAACTTCGTCCAACATACCTTAAAACCAATTCTAAAGCCACGGTGCCACTTGAAACAGCAACTGCATACTTCGCGCCAACAAACTTAGCAAACTCTTCCTCAAACATTTTATGATAACCACCTACATTAAGACAAAACTGCTTTGACCTAATAATATTATCCAAAGTACTCAAAATCTGTTTATCGAGGTTCATCAAACATCTCCTTTTCCCATAATTCTAAAATCTTAAACAAATCTTCAGTCTTCGACTTATCCATAGTTCTTACAATATCCAAAATCATCCTTCTTCTCACAACATTCTCTCCTTTCTTCATTTCTTCAAGCAATTTATCTCCTCCTTTCTGCTCACCATACAAAACAAACTTTTCAAAAAGCACCTCGATAGCATTTGCTATATCTCTACCACTTAACTTATCTTTAACTTCAACTTCTTTTACTTCTTCCTTTGACTTTTTTTCTTTAAACACCAAACTACTATATTTATCTTCTATCTGTTTATAAACCGTATTCACCTGTCTTCATATACAGCAAGCTCCCATAAATCAGACGGAATATCAACACCACTCCAACTTGCATTTTTGTAATCATTCCCAAATTTTTCAACGGCAAGCTCTCTCCATAATTTACTTATACTTAATCCAGCCCATCTTAAATCAAGTCCCTCAACATCCTTTCCTTTACTAATTTCCTTCCAGTTTTCAAGTATCAGTTTTGCACCTTTCTCGGTGTGAACATCATACGTATAATCAGGAAACTCTTTCGGTCCCTCACCAAGCTCCATTAACTTTTCAGCACTCTTAAATCGTTCCTCATCTATCAAACAACATTCCTCTTCATCTAACATTCCAAACATAAAGTTTATCAAAAAAACCACATCAAATTTATACTTTAACCTTTTCATAATGAAAATAGGCAACTTCCCCTCAGCATTCTTCTTCAATAATTCAAGGATACTATTTAACAACCTACCACTATCCTTCTTTTTTTTCAAAAGCCCATGATACATTAACTTGTACCCATCATCAATACTTTTGATTTCTATCTCTTCTCCTTTCTCTAACGGATCAGCCTGCGCCCTCTGTGAAGCCATCATTTGCCTTACAAGAAATCCATTACAACATTTACATTCCCAAATCTTTTTACTTGCAGCAAGTAACCGTACATTCTCAACCCAATCATCTGTATACCTATAAAACAACTTCCAGTTACAAGTTTCTTCAAACGTAATCGTCTTTACATACTCATTAACCTTATCATTACCATCAAGAATCGAAAACCACAATCCCCAATAACCAGCCATCGTTACGTCTCCCGTCCTAATACTTTTATGAAATGCTGACCTAATTTCTAAATCGCACTTCTTCGCAATTTCTTTATACGTATTCTTTGAATCAGAATCTTTGACTTTCTCTACCTGAATTTTTTCTCCTACAAGATTTATATGACTACACGTACCTTTAATCGTGAAACCAGTACAATCACAATGCCACGTACCATCCATCATTCTTACTCTATGACTTTTCCCTTCTTGAGACTTTGAATCCACCTCGTAAATATCGTCGCTAATCTTTCTTACCTCTATCTTCCTTTCTTCCTTCATAGCTTTCCTTTATATTTCTCTGCAATTTTATGTTGTAACTTCTTTCTTTTAGACAAATGGTGCTTAATAACTTTACTCCCAACACTCTCTTCATTATTTACTGCTTTTGGTTCAAACTCTGGACACATCTCAACTATAGCATATGGTTTCTGCTTACATTTCTTTTTACACATCATACATACCTCTGCATACGGTTTATCATCCATACTCATTCTCCAAAAATTCTCTCTTTGGTAACCTCCCACAAGTTCCATACCTCATTCAAAAACAAACCTGGATAGTCTTCCCTCTCAAACTTAAACGGCTTATGTCTTTCAACCCATTTTTTCTTAAAACAACTTGGCTTTAATATAAAACCACATCGTCCACAAACATACTCAAAGAAATAATGCACCTTAACTTCATCTTCCTCAATCTGTTCTATATACAAATACTCTCTACGAACAACATAAGAATGCATTCTGAACCAACAAAACAAACTTCTTTTTTTCACAAAACTATCCTATCCAGCATATTTCTCCTTCTTCTGTTTCACTTCTAATGCATAATCCTTTCCAAGATGAATCCTTGACCCAGCATAATAAGCTGCCAAAGCAATTTCTCCTGGATAATAATGCAACAAAGTCGCCAAGTAATAACAACCTATCGAAATGTTATCCTGCGTATTATATAAATCATATGACACCTTTCCCATCTTAGCTGCAACTAATTCTGCTGTTGGTGGGATTACCTGCATATAACCTCTTGCATCTTTATCACTTAAAGCAGTTCTTGTAAAATTCGATTCTTGCTCTATTAAAGCAAGAACCAAATCTGCATCAAGATTCAAGATATAACAATTATCGTAAACAGCACTTAACATTGTTATGATTTCCAGGTCATCAATCTTCGGGTTTATTTTTTTAACAAGATCCTTATTTTTGCTTATAAATATAGACTTCTTTGTCCCAATATCTAACAAATGGCTAATCTGATCCCCAAGCTGATGAACATTTCCACCAACTCTAATAATACCAGTATAACTAAAAATAAAGGTTACTACTATTAACACAATTAACGCCATTACAACCAAATAAAAAACATTTTCTTTAATTGCTTTCATACTTTTCTCCTTCTTTAATTTCTTCCTCAGTCAAAACATCATCTTCCTCATAAACAAGCAAATACGCACCAACGTTTGCATCCCACAATAACGACAAAGTCTTTATGTCTACACCCTTCTTCCTACGTTCATTCACAAAGTAATTAGCGTATTCAGGAGTCGGAAAACGCTTGCTTTTCTGTTCTTTAGCCATCTTTTTCACCGAAACCTTTTGTCTTATACAATACCTTTTCATCAGGACCTACAGCCAAAATCTTTATTCCGAGAATCTTCTCATACTTAATAAACAACCTTACTATTGCATCTCTCCAGTTCTTTAAATCCACCACCTCAGATAAATACGACAAACAAATCAATGACAAAGCATGTCCAATCTTATCAGTATTAGCAATTTCTCGTGCTTTGTCAATAGCATCTCGTACCGTCTCATTCTGATCTTCCCACAAAATTATACTGAAACGATGTTGGCTTCCTGGCTGTGGTTTTTTCAAAAACTCTTCCTTAACCCTTTGTTTAAATTCTATCGACGGAGTTTCTTTAGCCAGCTTAATAACCCTATCAACATTCTTCTCATTAACAATACCAGCAACCTCCTTATTCTTATCCCATCCTATAGCCACAAGCTCTTTCTTTTTCTTTACAGGCAAATCAAGCGCATCTATCCAAAACCATATACGCTCCAGATACTCTACCTTTCTTATAGAAAAACCGACTTCCTTCTCAACATAATCTCTCCACCTTTTGTAACCCCAATCTTTCCAAAACGATTTCTTGTGAACCCAATACAAATACCCACCTAACTCAAAGTAACTAACATCAACAATCGTCTTAATAGTAAGAATCCTAGACCTTAACTCATCTGGAGCAATCTTTTCCATCACACGATTATAAACATCCTGCTTGATACGTTCTATATCCCTACTAAGACCAAGCCCCCTCAAAATCTTATCTAACGTCTTATCAGCGGGTTTATCCATCTCTTTCCTCCTTCCTCCCTAATTTTAAAAACAAAACAAGCTCTTCGCACTTCACTTCAGACATATATCTATTTCCTATCTTTCTATTAATTAACCTTCCATTCATAACAACATAATCTCCTTTATTTATCTTCAAACATAATCTGGCGTTTTCATCATACAAATTAACATTCGTGTAAGATTCCATATCATCCTGTTTCGTCCTAACTCTAATACAAGCAGCATCATATCCAGACTTTGTTTTTGACAAAATAATGTTCTCAACAAATCCTGCAATAAATACCTTGTTTACGCAAAGCATGCTTGGAACCCTCCACTTACTGACGGCAACTTAAGCTGTCCTCTAAAATAATTCGCAACCACCCACGCATCCATCTGATTGGTATCTGGAAACTTGAACTTCATCATTTTAAGACATCTTCTAACCTCTTCTTTTTTCACAGCCCCAGCCCCCTTTCCAAGCAAGTACTTCCTTCCTTGCATCGGTGCAACAATTAATGGGATAATATCTCTTCTAAACAATTCAACTTTAACAACTCCAGCCAATTCAGCTAAATCAGCTATCTTTCCCCTTGAACCAAAAGAAAGACCCTCAACGGCAACATATCTAGCTTTAATATTTTCAACAAAATACATAACCATCACTGCTACATTTCTTAATCTTTCAACCTTCTGTTCTACTGATGCTTTCTTCAATCCATATCCATACGTAAATCCACGCCAGTCATTAATTCCATCACCAAAAACAAAAACCATTCCAGTAGAAGTCAAACTAAGATCTAATCCTACTACACACGTACCCTTTACATACACACCATTTGACAATTCTACAGTTCCTTCAAGATTCACAATCCAATCTCGCAGATCTCTTTCACCTCACAGTATTTATCCCTCTTCCGTTTACACACACCAACGGGTAACTTCTTTTCCTTAATACCATTCTTGATAATAGCAACCTTATCATAAGCTTTCTTAACAACTTCCTCATCATAATCTACAATAAATTCAACTGGGAACAGCTTACTTCTTTTCAAATACAACATACAACATCGATTAATGCCAGTCAAAAAACAATATATATTTCTTTGTGTTTTATGATTACTTTTCGGTCCCTTTAAATCAGCCACAGCTTCAGTACTTTTAATCTCAAGCAACATTTTCTTTTTATTATACATCAAAAACCCATCTGGGTGTCCAGAAATATACCCCATCTGGAATTTCTTTTCAACGTATACCAACGAATACTCATGACATTTTGTACAAAATCCTGTCGATGCAAGATCATTAAAAATTGCACCACAATTCTCACACTTCCACTGTCCATACAAAACACCGAACGGCGTTAACATTCTTCTAACAACTTCATGAACAGCAGTGCCAACATTCATAACAAAATACATCTCTCCAGGAATCTTATTACTTCTTGTTATTCTCTTCAACGCACAAATTACTTCCTGCCTGGGACATAACCTGTCAATCTGTGACGCTCTATACACTGTATCTATCGTAGGTGGCGGAACCGATTCGGTCTTCGTAAACGAAAACAACAACGACGGTACACCTGGCAACTTTGACAATTTTTCTTCTTTTTTATCATCAAAGACTTTACTCAATACTTCAGCTATTCCCACTATTCCTCCTTTGTTAACAATTCTTTAAACAATCTTGCAGGCAACATAAGCCAATCCTTATCATACGGAAACTCTATATTCTCAAATCTTACTGCAAGCAAAGGATCTCGGTGCGTTTGAAATGCCTCTTTCGATATCTTTTTTATCATCTCAACAGTTATCCTTATAGATTTTCCTTCGGTGAGTTTACATTCAGCTCGGAATTTTTTACTTACTGCATCTGACTTAGCCCAATAAAACGCTCCACTAGCTGGACATCGTTTTCCCTTAATAAGACTTGCTATTTCTTTTTCTTGTTTCTTGGTTTTAGTAGCCATATCAATTCAATGACATTCTTTCAAGAAACCTATCTGGCTCTCTAACTATATCTCCTGCAATTGTTTCAATCTCAAGCTTCTTTTCAAAATTCGGTAAATCTCTTGCTCCTCGTGTCATCGCACTAACAACTTCATACAACGAATTCCCTGGTCGTTCCTCAAAGGCAAGCTTAACAGCATCTTCGGTAACTTTATCTGGAACAACTTCCGTTTCAGCTAAACGTCTTATTACATCCCTCGGACTTTCTATCTTAATGTTTCGTAACCCCAAAAACTTAT
>Ga0114919_10001274_pt1 | contig 20145 bp, 15 predicted proteins | sample BlataG_FD_88682 | JGI IMG/M metagenome (GOLD analysis project Ga0114919, IMG submission 88682) | Deep subsurface microbial communities from Black Sea to uncover new lineages of life (NeLLi) - Black_00105 metaG | ecosystem: Environmental > Aquatic > Marine > Oceanic > Sediment | place: Atlantic... | reverse complement strand
CTTATTCAGTTTCTTGACGAAGTACTGCCCCAGCCTGACACAACCCTCATAATTGTTGGAGAGAATCTGGCTAACGGCTATACCTTTTTCGGCTATCTCTCTATCCATACAGAAAGTCGGAATCCCTGCCTCTTTCGCCCGCTTAACGTTGGCAATAGAACCCTTGGCATCTGTCGGGTTAAATAGTATCGCGCCATATTTCGCGGTAATGATAATGTCAAAGTAATCGGCTTCTTTACTCGTGTTATTCTGGGAGTCGAATACATCGACCTCGTAGCCCAGCTCCTCGGCTCTGGCCTTGGCGGCATTTTTGAGAACTACGAACCACGGATTGTTCAAAGTAGAAATCACCACTGCTATTTTGGCCTTGCCTTGAGTTTCCTCTTGCTGCTTCTGTTTACACCCAACGACAAACAGCGGCAAAACAAAACCCGCAAGAGCTAACAAAATAAGCTTCTTTACCATTGCAAAACTCCTGATTTACTCAATTCCGCTCATCATACAAATCCAAAACGCCGCAGGGCAGAAGAAACAATACTGCAGTTCTCAAATCCCTTTGTCTAAAAACTCTGTTCCCAGGACTTTCCGTGTCATTCTATCGCAGAAAATCTCCAAATGCCAATCAATACTCTAAACCGAGATTTCCCTATGAGTTAATTGACTGTTTATATTGGTATAATGCTGTATAATTCAGATAGTTATTGTGAAGAGGAATATCTAAAACTAAGAATCTTCAACCTGCACAACTCTACCTACGCATTAACCGGATGAGCCGAACTTATTGTTAATGCTGATTAACACAGTCATCCTATGATTTACATTCAATCACCACCCGGCGGTATCTCGTCAGGTTCGACTTGCCGTTGTCCGTCACAATTAGGATAATGTGAATTGTCTCGCCTTTGGCAACGTCCTCCGGCATATCGAGAGAGGTATTCTTCGCGTTTCTGTTCTCTATCTTGACTGCGTTGAGATCATGACGACCGCCATACGTACCAGGCTCGGGATAGTAAACCCACTCGTAATTCAGCTTGTCTCCGTCAGGATCGCTTGACCCTGTGGCATCCAGCGTCACTACCTCACCTGCTTTGGCTTTGATCCTCAACACATCAATCGAGTTGTCGCCGTTGACCACAACGCGCGGCGGGTGGTTCGCTTCATCATAAGGCTTCAAACACCACTCGATCCGGGCCATAAAGTCGTTTTGAATGTGCAATCCCCAGCGTTTCAAGCAGTTGTCCCGATTGGTCGAACCTTGATAATTATCATGGTTTGCCTCTTTTTCCTTCTTGTACCACCAGAAGTTGCCGCGACCTACCGGAATGGGATAGTAATTCGCCTCATCGCAGAGACTGGCTCTGCCGGCCCAACTGCCCCAGCCCGGGTGAGGATCCACGACGTGGTTCAGCCCCACAGGAAACAGGAAACTCGTCGCCGGCGTGTCGCCCTCCTTGGCGTGGCAATACATCTCGCACAGCGGCCCGTGCCCCTTGGCGATGAAGGAGGGGTATCGCCGGTGTTTACTGTAATCGAAGTCCTTCAGGTTCTTCGCCGCCCAGTACAGCACCGTGCAGTCGGCCCAACTCAACCAGTACGGATCCTTATTTGGATACTGAAATTCCCCCTTCACCCTGCTCGGCTCGTAGTTGCCGATATCAACATAGGTGGACGTGAACGCCTCGAAGTGATCCGGCTGTGTCCCCTTGCTCCACAGTGATGAGACCCGCAGCTTCGAAATGAACGCCTGGTATTCCTTCTCACTCCGGGCCTTCTTCACCTTGTCCAGCGCCGGCCCCAAGCTGTTATAGGTCCCCTAGTTGCAGTACCACACCGGCCGCGGGTCGGCCCGGTCCACCGCCGCGATGATCAGATCGGCGCCGGCGCCCGTCCACCACCGCGCAACCCGCTTCTTCAGGTATCCGGCCGTGGGGAAGCCCGACGAGTGCTGGATCAGGTTCGGACGCGTCTTCTCGTAAGCATCGAGAAACTTCTCCATAAGCTCAAAACCGTCTTTCACTTTCAGCGGAAGGTATCGGCTGTCCATCCTCTGCGATTTGGTGACGATCATCCCTTCGATATCCAACACGTCGGCGTACAACAGGAAACGCACCAGCGAGGCATCGTCATCACCATCACCGATGCCAATATCTGTCTCGATGATAACCCGCGGTTTTTCATGGACGCCGAATACTGGAGATATGATCGGTATTAAAACAATGCTCATCACTAAAGCATTTTTGAGAAAACCATACGTTTTCACTGATCGAGCTCCTCAATCTGGGATTTCCCATATACATTGTATTTCCTTGCCCCGCTACACCGCTGAGCCTCTTTTCTAATATAATATCAAACCTGTCTTGAAAATTCAAGCTTTCTCGTTAGTTTTTTCCCTTGACCTTGCGGTTGTAAAGAGTGAGCAAAATCCATACAACCATACTACAACTCAAAGGCCAAATAGCGTGTAAAATCACAAAAACCGTGAATCCATAAGATTAGTAATATCAAAGACTTAAACAATTCTCAAAAAAAAACGTTTTGAACATCCGTTGGCCATTGTGAGCACAACCGGATTACCCTTCCTGACATATGTCAGTATTATATATACTATTGCTCGCTGGATGTGGTCATCGTATTGAACATACGTTCGTATAAGAAAAGGTATAATGAATGTAAGATGTTTTATTTGTTATTCTTATGGCAAATTAAAAAATATGTGGCTTGAAAAAAGACAACCCAAACTACAACCATTTTACATTTAACTGTTTCTATTACGGAGGTGTGTTATGAATAAGTCTAAATAACCATCCTCCATGTTCAACTTGCATCCATGAAGATGCAGGATGGCATAAAAGCATGATTTCGCAAGACTCAGTTCAAAGGACTGCTGGTTCGGATGAATATGTGTACCCTACGCGATATACTCCTACTGCTCAAGCGGTATTCAGTATTTTACTTCTACAGGTGTTTTTTGCTCTGCTGAGGCATATACCGCATCCTGCACTGCGAGCGTCCTGAGGTATTCCGGACCGTTGGTTTCAAATGGTCTGCCGTCAATAAGATGGTCAATGAAATGGCGCTGTGTAAAGTAGCAGCAATCCCCGGAAAAATTTCGTTTTTCGTGTTTATACTCGTGCTCATGTTCCGGCTGTCCCAGCGGCTGTATGGTGATTTTACCGTCAGTATAGAGCCGAATCGAACCGCCATTTCCATCGATAAGAAATTCGCCGAATGTATAGCGCGGGTCCTCAAAGTTATTCTCGTTGTAGCGATTCGCGTCCCAAATCCCCACCGTCTCATTGTCAAACTCAAAGACAAGAACACCGCAGTCTTCACCGGCAATAACAGGATTCAATCTTTTCAAAATGGCGTAGACACGATGGATTTCACCGGCGAGGAAACGGTACGTATCGATAAAATGAACCCCGTTCTCATAGACCAACAGACGTGGATAATCCCGGAAATAGGGCTGTCGGCTCAGGTACGCATCTTCGCCCCAGCCATCGCCCATCCGCGAGCGGAAGTTAAGCGTGTGAATCTTATCGCCGATTGCACCGCTGGCCAACAATCTTTTGATTTCTCGATGCCAGGGCTGGAACCGCCAGTTCTCATGGACCATAAAACGAACCCCGGCCTTGCTGGTGTATTCAACAATCTGCTTCGCCTCGTCGAGCGTCGGGGCCAATGGTTTCTGACAAATGATGTGGATTCCAAGGTCGGCGGCAATCTTACAGATTTTCAGATGCGTCGTGGGAGGCGTGATAATATCCACGAAGTCCGGCTTTTCGGTCTCCAGCATTTCGCGGTAGTCCGTATAGTGACGCTTGATGCCGTATTTCTCGATAATCGTTTTTGCGCGGTCCTTGTTGCGATTACAGAAAGCGGCAACCGTAACCTCCTCAATTCGCCGCCAGGCCTCATATTGAAAGTGACTGAAATACCCCGCCCCAACAGCTACTGCCTTGAAAGTACTCATTAGTTCTACTCCTGTGATTGCGGTAATAGACCTGATACTATTTCATCCAGAAGACTTTATATAGAATGGTAACCAGAACTAATAATATCAATACCGAGATAATAACAGCAAACCGAACCAGTATTGCAGAACGCGATAATTCCTTAGCCGATGATCTACGGGGATTCATAAAGAGCCATGTGATAATCGCAAATACATTCAAACACGCAGCAAAAACAAAAAATGAATTGGCTGTGCCGGTGCTCTCAGCAAAGTAGGGTATAGTAATATGGGCGACGAAATACGGAAAGATTATGGCGCTGACTGCCGAGCCGATATTACCTACCATATTCATCGAACCGGACACCGCTCCGGATTTGTCTCCTCCAATATCCATACAAAAGGCCCAGCTTGGGCTAAGTGTCATATCTACGCCGTAAATCGCAATACTGAAAAAGATGATGAATGGTTTGAGCTCCTGTGTTTGTGTGGCCAACAATAATCCAACCGCCCCAAGCGCAAATCCTATGATTGCCGGAATCCGCCGAGACCCGACATGATAGCCCTTCTTATAAAGGTATGTCACTAAGGAGCCAGATATCCAGTTCGCTGTAGCTGCGCAAAATACCGGTATCGCAGCATAGAATTCGGCCCCTTCGCCCCACGTATCTTTGAGATACGACGGCAACCAGCTCAAACAGATGAAAAATGTAATATTACTGGCGAAATATTGACACATAGCCAGAAACATGTTCGACGATGTAAATATTTCTGCAAAAGATACCTTCTTATAAACTACAAAGTCGCTTTCCCGCCCCTGCTCAATATAATCCAGTTCCGCCTGATTGATTCGGGGATTTTCTTTGGGGTTATCGCGGAACCACAACAGCCAAATCGTCACCCAGAGGATCCCTACTACGCCATTTGCAACAAACGTAAGGCGCCAACCAATCAGGCCTATTACAAGCGGCATCAAAAAATAGGATATGCCAGCACCGATTCGACTGCCTGAGAAATTAATACCCTGGGCGATACCGCGATCCTTCACCGGCAGCCATCGGTAAAAAGCACGCGTGGCCCCTGGAAATGCCCCCGCCTCACCAACGCCAAAAATAAACCGCATAACCAGCATCGAGATGGCATTAAACGCAGCCCCGGTCAATGCTGTGAAGGTGCTCCAAAACGACACAACCACTGTAAGCGCCTTTCTGGGGCCGTAACGGTCGGCAAACCAGCCGGAAGGCACCTGAAACAGGGCATAACCCAGAGCAAAAATGCCAAAAATCCAGCCCATCATTTGATCGTCGATCTGCAGATCTTTTATGATGTCGCCTTTTGCAGAGGAGATGCAGACACGATCCATGTAGGTATTAACCGTATGGAAGAAAAGAACGACTATTAGTAAATAGCGCTGGCGAGTCATAACATTTCGTGTTTTCTTCATAATATGCTTACAATCCCCTACGGGCGGTCCGCGAACAGCCCCTACTTGTCTTTTGATTCTCCAAAGCCCTGAACAACTTTCGAGATGGCATCGGCTGGTCCGACATTCCCAGGAAAGACTATGTACGGCATATCCGGGAATTTGCTCTCAGGTCCGCTCCGCCAGACCGGTACTCCCGGCAAAATCTGTCCGAGTACCCGCGCCCGCACAATCCCCAGGCCCTGTGTTGCGATATCGCTGGAAGTGATTCCTCCCTTAGCCAAGATATAACGGGGACGGACGCTCATCGAACTGACAATCTCCACAAGACCTTGGGAAATCTGATTCCCGATGGACAGCGAACTCTCATTGTCTCTGCCGGTAATGAGCTTACGGCTGGTATAAACCATCACATCTCGGCTTTGAGAAAGAGCTTCTTCTACAAACTTCACAGCCCCTCGAATCTCCTCATTGCGACACTGCGGCGAGAGAACCTTCTTAATATTAAGCTCAATGCTCTGCACTTTTGCATTTTGCAGTACGTGAGCAATTTGTTGGGACGACCTTGGCACGTGAGAGCCAACCATAATCAAACCGCCTGCCTTGTCCGCGGCACTGTCCATTCCATTGGCGGTCAATAACGGCCGGGCTGACAGTCCTGCTCGAACACGAACAAACGAAGCGGCCGTCCGATACAGAAAACGTTGTCCTTTTCGCTGGGCCTTGAGAAGAGCCAGCGTTGCCACTTCCAGGTCCCGATAATCCGCAGCGTTGACTATGCAGGCACCACCTGGTCCGAACGCGACAAGTCTTTTGGCAATATGCTCAGGACCCTTTTTACGGAGCTCATCAAGGGACAACGACCAGACCGACGAAGCGGAAATCTTACCCTGCGTTTTCTCTTCAACCCACTGTTTGAGATTTGAACTGCCGTAACCGAATACCACATCCTTTGCAAAGTCCGTCTGAGCGACGGGTATTAGCTGCTGTCCTTCCCTGACATAGTGAACATCATTGATTGTATATCTGCCTCCCTCTTCGAAGAAAGGTATGATTACCCGTACAGCTTGCTCCATTTCGAGTGTTTTAGCAAGCGCATCGACCTCAGCGGGGAAATGGCCTCGAAGTGTGGAGTCGCTGCGACTAATCACTTCGAAGCTTCTGTCAGTTTGACGGGAGGCTTGCAGAACATTAGTTCCTATTTCCTGGGCCAGACTTATTGCCTCATCCTGCGGCAGGCTCCGTGAATTGGTCAGCACATAGAAAAGTGGCGTCCCCTTGCTGAACTCCTCGGTGAGCGTTTGGACTTTCCAATTAGTAAGAACAGGAACATCATGCACTGTCTGCGTTCCCGTCGGGTCATCATCCAATACGACAAGCGAGACAGGGCTGCATTCGATCTTGCTGCGTATGGCAGGTAAGAGGTCCTCATGCCAAACAGGGGGCAATCCTTTAAGAGCCTCCTGCATATTCAGAGCCTGTTCTGCCATAGATTATCTTACCTTCCTAAACATCATCCTCTACGGCGATTGCGCGCGCCGGGGCACCATCACCGCCGGTAATTTTAAGCGGCAGTGCGATGAAAGTCACCTTTGGCTTTGTCAGGGTCGTTAAGTTGGCAAGACCCTCAATAACGATGACACCACCTTCAAAAAGAATGCGGTGTATGGTAGTCAATTCCTGACGACTGTTGATGTCAGCAACCGAAGGCGGCTCCACACCTAATATACGCACTTTTTTTTCCACGCACCAGCGGGCCAGCTCCTCGCTTATCCGGGGAAGTTCGTCACGGTAACGTTCCTGTCCGTAGTATTCACTCCAGCCGGTGCAAATCAGAAGTCCATCCCCGACCTCAAGCCGTTCGGCCACGACTCTAATATGCTTTACTTCTATCAAAGCACGCGGCGCAATCGGACGCACATTAACCACCCATGCAGGACCTATGAGCTTATCAACGGGCAACGTGTCAATTGAATCCGTATTAACGCCAAAATGAACCGGGGCATCCATGTGCGTCCCGCAGTGGGAATAGAGACTGAGTGTAGTGGCGTTCCAGCCGTCCGTCTCGAGACGACTGATTTGTTCGATTTTGACACCTCTTTCGCCGCAGGCAAGCGGCAATGTTAAGTCAACTACTCGAGACATCTTTAACCACCATAGCTTATAAGTTTTTTATTACAGCCTCTGCAATTTCCATTGTTTTGGCCGAGCCTCCCAGGTCAACAGGCAGCACTCCCTGCCGAACTGTCGTCTCAATCGCTCGCACAATACTCTCAGTAGCTTTTTGCTCGCCCAAATGCTCCAGCATTATCGCTCCCGACCAGATTGCACCGATTGGGTTGGCAATCCCTTCTCCTGCTATATCCGGCGCTGAACCGTGAATCGGCTCGAACATCGAGGGATAAGACTTTTGAGGGTTGATATTTCCACTCGGACCCAAGCCGAGACTGCCCATAATAGCTCCGCCGAGGTCACTTAGAATGTCCCCGATGAAGTTGGTTGTCAGGACAACATCGAATTTCTCCGGATGGAGAACGAAGTTAGCCGAAGCATTGTCAACATACATCTTCTGGTATTCTACATCCGGATACGAATTGCTCACTTGCTCGACGATTTGGTCCCAGTAGGCCAGCGTGTGAATCAACGTATTGGACTTCGTCACGTTCGTAACTCGTTTACGACGGCGCTGGGCCAGTTGAAAGGAATAGTGAGCGATTCGCTCGATTCCTTTACGCGTAAATATGCTCGTGTCTGTTGCCATTCCATCCGGAAATTGCGGTCTGACGAACCCTCCGGACTGAACAAACTCCCCTTCGGTATTCTCGCGGATAACCACGAAGTCAATGTCCCGAGGCCTTTTCCCTCGTAGAGGCCCCTCAATACCCGGAAGGAGCCGAGCGGGACGGTAATTAACATATTGGTCGAAACCTATTCGTATCTTAAATGTAAGCAGCCTGGCTGGCAGCGTGTCGTCAACATCCGGCAGCCCAACCGCTCCAAAATAGATTGCATCAAACTTCTGCAGGATACTTAGGGCATCTTCCGGCATAAACACCCCTGTCTTTTTGTAGTAGCCCGCCCCATAAGGAAACTCTTCACAGTCCAGTTGAAAGGCAAATTCGTTAGCTGCGATACTGAGAACCTCTACACCGGCAAGAACAATCTCCGGGCCTATGCCGTCACCGGGTATTACTGCGATTTTGTACGTGTTCATCTTAGTAACAACTCCCGGTTTTCCTATTTTGCCCATACTCGCTCTTTGCCGGCGGCATCTGCAGGTCGCACGAAGTCCCGGTCTTTTGTCATCAGCCACTTGTCGAATTCAAAGCCGTCTTCCCGCATAGAGAACATGATCGTGTGCAGGCCGGGCTGTTCAACTTCAATATATATCTTGTATGGCTCACCACAGTGCTCTTCATCGGTTCGCTGTTTACTCTCCCACCACCACGAAAGTTTTCCTTCACACCACTGCAGGCGCTGCCCGGATTCCGGCCAGGTGCCGTCAATACCGACATGCAGGCCGTTATCTTCGCTGCCGGTTGAGTAGGCACGCACCCAGACATAGTATCGACCGGGCGTGTTGAAATAGACCGGATACAACAATATCGCAATCTTGCCCGGCTCATTGGAGAAGTTGACGCCGGTAATGAGTTCTTCGTTATCCCTTCGGGTATCGGGCAGGATTTCGAGGTACTCGCCGCCGCTTGCGGTACCGGCGTGGCTTTCGTCGGCGTCGGGTTTGATACCGAGTGCCTTCTCGGTCGAGGTCAGATGCCATTTGCGGACATTGATGACCGTTTATTCGGCGTAATGTTCGGCTTCGACCGCTACCATACCGTCAACTTCTTCGAATATCTTCTTCGCCTCAGCAGGATCGAAGTCGAATACAAACGGTTCGCTCTCGGGTTGCTCCGCTTCAACGGCTTGCACTTCACCCGCTTCGGGGAACCCGCCAGGTGCGGCGACAACATCTTTTTTGAGCTCGCCGGAGGGGAAGATGGCGATCTTGCGTTCATTGCCGCCGACGCTAAGTTTGAGTTTGTAATAGAATTCGCCACCCTTGGTACTCTGCTTGACTTTGTTGATCTCTCCTCCCGGGAAGGCCTCGTGAGCTGCCTCGATGACGACTTCGGGAACCTTATCGAGAGAGATTCCCTCCGCGACTTCCGCTACAGGCGCCTCGGCGGCTTGCGCTTGTTCAGCTTCAGGCAACCAAGAGAAGACTGTGCCGGGCGCTGCGAAGGTCAGCATCGTGAAACGGCCGCGCGAGAATGCAAACCCGTCGCCCTCGGGGATTTTCCCGTTCGAGGCGGAGTTGAACGCCACGCGCACGGTGTCGCCCTTGTTAATCGCCACATTGTTCCACACATAACGCACGGGTTGGTAATCCTGCGTGCTGGGCGGGTTGGTAAAAACGCCCACGACCTTGCCGTTGACGGCGAGTTCGTATTCCGATTCGCCGTCGGTTTCGGTCAACGTCGTGATCTGAACGTCGTAGGTTCCCGATTCACCCCTAAACGCCATTTGTGCAGCAGCGAACTTGCCCTTCTACTCCGCAGCGTTGATGGCAAGGGCCTTGTGTTCCTGGTCTTTGTAGGCCGGTACGAAGCCGTCACCGCTGACGATATTGAAGTGCTGTACGGCCTTTAGAACAATTGCGCCTTCTGGAGTCACGGCGTCCGGAAGTGCAGTCGTAGCGTCGGAAGCCATTCTAATTCGGCCTTTACCTCTTATTACCAGCAGCCAATCGTTGTTGTCGGGTGCGCCAACTTCGAGCTTTTGACCGGCATCAGCCGAGCCGGTCCTGAGCAGGCCATTGAAACCGTCACCCGTGCGGGGATTAAACCAACCATAGGTAAACTTGCCGGCGGCTACTTCGAGTTGGACCCTACCACCGTGCTTGAGGTAAATCAAATATATCTCGCCGGGTTCATAAAAGACATAATCGTCGGTGTCGGCGGTCAGTTCATCGCCGCATTTCATATCCCAGAAGGGTATTTCGTATTTCTTGAAGAACTGAAGGGCAATGCGGCATTGGTCCCATAGCAGATCTCGGGAGCGGTAGTCTTGGCACGTGAGATCTGAATGAGGGTGTTTGTAGCCGAAGTACCATTCGATACCGGCGCCGCCGGCCATGAGATTACCCCACAGCGCGTTCTTTCTGGCGTCGTCGTGCGTCGGGTCTTCCGCATCCGTGATCACCCCATCGCTGGCATTGCCCGGTTCATCGCACGGGACTACCCATGGCTTTCCGGCGGCTGCCGACCTGTCGATGTAGTTCTTTGTCTGGCCGTGAACGCGACTGAAATCGCTTTTGTTGGTCTGCAGAGAAAAGCCGGTCAGCTTCGATGCGCTGCCGAGTAAATCATAATGGTTGTCGCCGTTGTGAATCACGATGTGGTGTTGATAAGGGTCGTGTGTCCAGAAGTAGTTCGCCCAGGCCTTCTTCTGGGCGGTGCTTGCGTCGTTGATCTCTTCGCCCAGATTCCAATTCAGGGCCAGGTGGTGACTGAAGCGCGCGATTAGCTCGCGGTAGTACAGTTTGCGCTGGTTGCCCAGGTCCCCGCCGTCAAGCAGCAGTTCGTTCTCGGTTTCCAGCATCTTGAAGTGGAGATACATACCGAGCTTATCGGCGTGTTCAAAGACGATTTCCCACTGGGCCAGTTTCGACACATCCAGTCGTACGCGCTCGTCGTACGTCGTGTACGGGAAAACGTTGCGGTCATCGCCATCGATGTTAAGCGTGAGGAACGAGAATACATTCATGCCCTCGGAGGCGAGATAGTTGATTGCACCGATGATGCCCTTTCCCTTTCCATCTTGCCAGGCCGCATCGCCTGATTTCCAGTCTTTTATATGCGGGCCCCAGTCCTTGATGAGGTTGTCTTTCTGGCCGTCGGTCTTGAAATCGCCATCAAAGTCCTTGTAAGCCAGGAAGTTCTCCGGGGCGTCGGCGCCGCATTTGAGGAAGTATTCTCCCGTCTCGGCAAAACGCAGGTGGCCCTTGCCGACGTATTGCAGCATACCTTTTCCTCGAAAGTCCCGACCCCTCTTGTCAGTGGCAGCGATTTCGAATGAGCCACTTTGACCATCCATAAAGCCCGCGCTTTCGCCAGCGGTCTTTTCATCGCTGACTGCGACATTCTCGCCCTTTCTAAACGAAACGCTATACTTCCAGGTGCCGACTTCATCCGGTGCGAAGTGAACTCGCCATTTATTGCCGCCATCGGCGCTGGTATTGGCCGCGTCGCCATCAGCTGCGAAATAGCCCGGGACAAGATATAATTTGCCGCTGTTTTGATGTGTGAAGCTGACGCTAAGACGATAACACAGAAAGGGATTCGGCTCGGCGGTCTCGCTGGTTTTCGGTCCGTCGAAGGTCAGCGTAACCTTATGCCACTTTTTAAGTTCCCCGCTGACCTGTGCGCCCACAACGGCCCGGCAGAACGTGACCGCTATCAATACCACGCACACGGTGAGCCATCGCATCATATATCGTCCAGCCATGTTACACTCCTTATCTTTGAATACTGTTTTGATTTTTCGACCCAGCACACACTATAATCTGGGATTTCCCATTTACACGCTTAAAAACATAATTTATCTGCACGACATCAATGAACTTACTAAAATTACCTTGAACAATCAAGAATTTACTCTTTTGAAGTTCGTCTGGGAAATCCGGGGTAAAAAAGTGAGGAAAATCCGTACAACCAAAGTACAACCAAAACACTAAATAGCGTGTAAATTCACAAAACTTGTAAATCCATAATATTTGTAACATCAAAGACTTAAAAAATTTGCAAAAATGGTGAATGTTTTGAACATCCGTTGGCCATTGTGAGCACAACCGGATTATATAGCCGTTAACGGTCTGTGCAAAAGTAGGTATTGGAAGAAAGGTGGGGCATAAAAAACCATGTTTTCCTGCCAATTTTCAATACAGCTGCCTCGAAAACGAAAATCCTTCACAGTTCAAGGTGATTTTGATAAGATTATTGACACTGACAGTAGTGAATTATGTTTCTTAAGCGTGTAAATGGGAAATCTCGGTTGCAGTATATTTTAACCCGGTTGCATTTGCAAAAAAGGGTTTTCGACTGTAACCAAATCCAATTTCCGGGCACTTACCTAATGAAGGGGCGGTGCGTCGGCACTGCTGGTGTATGACAAAACAGGTTTCTGGCAGGTGCTGCAATAAATCCGCCCTTCGGATGCGTCTTATATCAATGCGAACTGTAAACACTGTGAAGATTGGAGATTTCTGATAATTGAACGTCCAAATAATACTACGCAAGAAAAAGTATGGCTTCATTTCTACATGCCTGTGGTCCTGTACATAATTGCTTTCGCCTGGATTTCAGATGTATCGGCAGCGGAGGTATCAGCCGACAGAGTCCCGTACACGATCGTCGATACCGCCCAGATCAGGTGTTACAGCAACAATGCAGAAATAGAATTCCCTAAAGCCGGCGCCGACTTTTTCGGTCAGGATGCACAGTACATCGGCAATGAGCCTGCTTACAAAGACAACGGCGACGGGACGGTGACAGACTTGAACACAGGTCTGATATGGCAGAGTGATCCCGGCGAAAAAATGACATTTAAACAGGCCGTTGCAAGAGCTTCTGAATGCAGGGTCGGCGGCTACAAGGATTGGCGGCTGCCGACTATCAAAGAGCTTTACTCGCTTATTCTTTTCAATGGCACCGATCCGGACCCGATGAGCCGGAATTCCTCCAGGCAGCAACCGTTTATTGACAGGAAGTATTTCAAGTTCCAGTACGGCAACCCTGATCATGGCGAACGTATCATCGATTCCCAGTTTGCCACCTGTACCAAGTACGTCAGCACAACGATGCGTGGAAATGAGACCATGTTCGGCGTAAACTTTGCCGATGGGCGTATAAAAGGTTATGGTATGAGAAGTCCGCGTGGCGATGGGGATAAGAAATTTTATGTTTTATACGTACGCGGCAATAAAAGCTATGGGAAAAATGCTTTTAAAGACAATGGCGATGGCACAGTGACAGATAAGCCTACCGGGCTGATGTGGATGAAGGTTGACAGTGGCAAACTCAAAGCCGGTAAAAACAAAGACGGCAAGCTGAACTGGCAGGAAGCGCTTACATGGGCTGAAAATCTCGAATATGCGGGATATTCAGACTGGCGACTGCCCAATATCAAGGAACTTCAGAGCATTGTGGATTATACACGTTCGCCTGCTACGACGAATTCGGCGGCTATCGATCCGGTTTTTCAGGCGACTTCGTTTATTGCTGAAGGTGGCCAAAAAGATTATCCTTATTACTGGAGCGGAACGACTCATGCCAGCCTGGCGAGGGCCAGTACTGCGGCCTATGTCGCATTTGGCAGGTCATTTGGCTGGATGCAGAACAGGCGGACAGGCCAGTACACCTTGATGGACGTCCACGGTTCCGGCTCGCAACGCAGCGATCCCAAGTCAGGTGACGCGTCGAAGTTTCCGCACGGACGAGGCCCGCAAGGCGATGTGATCCGAATCGACAATTTCGTCCGATGCGTCCGAGGCGGCGTAGCAAAGGCCAGGACTGCTGGACCGAAAGTTGAGATGAAGCAGACAGCAAGGCGCGGTCAATTCGACAGACAGCAGGATGGAATGTCAAGCCGGCCCATGGGTCTTGGTAGAGGTGCAAACCCCCCGATGCGTCAAGGGCAAATGCCTTCCAGAGGCGATTTTGTCAGACGCCTGGACAAGAACGGTGACGGAAAAGTTTCGAAGAGTGAATTTGACGGACCTGCCGAGCATTTCAGTGATTTGGATAGAAACAGTGACGGTTATCTTTCAGCCGAAGAAACTCCGCAAGGACCGCCGCAAAGGCGTCGCGGTGGCGGCAGATCATAACCAATAACAACAAGGAAAACAAAGGTATGAAACGACGTAATTTTTTGAAAATAGCGGCTCTCGGCACAGTATCGGTTTCGACTCATTTCTTTTGATCACTGACTGTTTTATCAATAGGTATCTCCTTTCCCCGGCATGTCAAAACAGATATTTTAACCCCACAGCACAAACGTACTGGTCATTCTTATCCAATGTCCCCCAATCGTCCAGCCCATTCATATCCCTTAGACTGAAATTAACGAATGTGGAGAGATGAGATACGCCATAAGGTTCCGCCAACAGAGCACCGAGCTGCCACTGCTTTTCGTAGGTTGTACTATCACTTACCCAAATGGTACCTGCAGGATCACCTGAATCAAAATTCATTTTCGAATATCCTGCATAGAGATCCAGAGACCCTGTCTTGCCCAAAGAGATATTCCGAAGGGCAGCTTCCAGTCCCCAAACCTCGGTTAATTCTACTGGCGGACCCCATGTTTCGCCTTGCTCAAAGTCTCCAAGGAATCCCCGAATTTCAAATCTCGTAACTGAAAGCAACGGCGTGGTATAGGTCAATGAATACAGTAAGTGATTGAGACGGATCTTCTGCCCGCCATTGGAACCAATATCATTCTTCATACATGAGCCAGAAAATTTTACAGAACCAAGCTTTTCCTGGATAGGCTTACCTAAGATGGCAGAAAGATAGACATCCCAAGTGGATGTATAGCCTGGATAGCTGTTGGATCTTGAATCATGAAAGTTGAACACACTGGGTTCTCCCATCTGCCAGTCACCATCTATTATACCAACATCTACATTAAAGATTGGGTCAAGGGTGTTAGATTGGCAGGTATACTCAAAAAGGATTCCTTTGTCATAATGTTGACTTAATACGAGAGGTGAAAGTCTAGCTGCATAATATTTAGTGGGGTTACCTTCTATTGGGTCAAGCCCTGCAAATTTCATGGCTCCCAATCTAATGCCTATGTAGTGTTTCTTTAAGGCCCAGTTATGAAAGATATGGGCGAGAACGTCAGGCCTATTCAAATAGCCATCAGCTTTCATCCGATGCTGGTTGTGCTGGTTGTTTTTAGTTGAGTCATTAAAGTTGAGCACACTGTCTGAAGGTACAAAGTCAAGCTCAACCCCAAGATAGCGACTATCCATCTTACGTTCAAGATTCCCAATTAGGTTGAAATAAAGAGCTCCAAAGGATGCCTCATTACCTCCTCCTGATCTGTGACCGTTAAAAATTGCGCTTGTTTCACCCTCAATACCAAGTGATGCGGTCCATTCTCTAAAAGAGGTCTTCAGTACACGGTCATTGTGGGGGCCTTCATTGCCTTGAGGAGTTAGCTGCGCCAATGCATTTCCTGGATTTATAACTGACGCGAGAGCGACAACAGAAATTAAAGCAGCACATAGAGTATCGGTTTTTTTCACAAATACTTTCATTTTAGTACCTTTCACTTTGACCTTCAATTATTGTCAAATTGTTAGAAAATACTTTTATCCGGCTTTCATGATTTTCGCACCCCCATAGGATGACTATTTGTAGAATATATCCACCGCTTGAATCTACATCGACAAGCCACTAAGCAATTTCGCCTGGGTGCTCAATAGGGGAAATTTGAACACACCCCCCGTTCCGATTTTAACCGCTCACGGGAACGATCTATGCAGCTAAGTGTATCATCTCAGTCCACAAAAGTCAAGAGCATTTCACAGGAATTTGTGAGAATGGCTGGAATTTTTTCTTTTGTGTCCCATGGTACACCAAAAACAAAATAATTATAGGATTTAGACAGAGTTTAGATTGACAATTACTTCTGAATTTTTATCAAAGCTTAAACCGGGAGCAACCAATTAGCTGTTCTGCTTTGACATGGCTCTTGATTTTGGCCCCAGTTTTCTATTTAGGTTTCGGCAGCTTATGCTTTCTCAATACGTTCAAGGCAATGTTTTCCGTGCCAGCCAGGGAGTTAGACGAGGACTTGCAGGCGGCCAGAGGCGAACTGTTGAGCGATGAGAATGAGTATGTTGCTGGACAGGATATCCTCGCTCGGCGCGCCTATCTCGCATCTCGCTAACCAGCATCCAGCCAAAAATCACCGCACCATTCTCACGATTGCCACTTTCAATTCCTCACAGCCAACCGTTGCTCGACATACTCCTTTCACTTCCTCGCTCTGCTTTATAAGTGGCAGAAATCATTTGAATATCACCTTTTCCACAGCTTTTTTCAGCGAAGCCTTCCTTAGCTTCTTCACTGCCTTATGTAATTTCTTTATTTCTTTGTGTTTTTCTGAAACTGTTGATAACATCGATTTTTTCCAATTCTCGATTTTGATACCATCCAGAAACTTCATGCAAGGGTCGTGGCTTGAACTTTGAGTGAAGTGTTCTAAATCGCTTCGTAGAGCAATAATAGCCTTTTCTCTTATTACCTGAACACGGTCTCTTATCCGTCTGATTCTTGACTCTACAGAATTCATCTTTTCCTCAACCTTATCGAGGCTATTTTGTAATTGCGCAAGTTGTTTGGAAGTCACATCTGCTATTCTTTTTCTGTAGTTTTCACTCTTAAAATCTAAATTAAAATAATCTTCAGCATAACGGTCACAACTCAGTACAGCATCTTTAGCCTCCGAGTTCAGATTTGAAAGCATATCCTCTTTGCTAATTCCTCGCATTGAGCATACAAGTCGATAGACGAAAGCCATCTGCTTTTGTGTCAGGTATCCAACTTTCATCGTTTTTGTTACTTCATATTTATCGATTCCACGATACTCTTGATATGTTTTTACGTTTTTACATCCATTTAGTAAAAATTTCCCAAGCCCAAGAAATATAGTTGTAATATCTGTCAGCACTTCGTTTTCGTATTTCTGAACTATGTTTGTTCCTAAAGAAATTCCATTTACTTGCATATATTTATGAGTTAGTTCATGAGCTAAAGTTGCTATGACAGCATCCTCAAAACCTTGCACATCTTCTGATATTTCTATAAAAACATCGTTACCTGAATATTTTAGCTCAATATTTCCAGCCTTGTTTGGCTTTTGTTTAGTCACAGTAATTAAAAAAGTGTATTTGTTTAATCCTAAAAAATTAGCAATTTCTTTTGCAGCACCCTGTAGTCTTACAGAGTCCAAAAAGCCTTTGCCAGGAACCCAAAAAGGTTCCATGGGTTTGTATCCAACGTAAGCTCCAATTTGCTTTTCTAAAAAAGTAATCTTATTGATGTAATCATTAACGAACAAATCAGGCATATTCCACCTTTCTCAATTCCTCACGCCAACCTTCGCTCGGCTGTGCCGATTCACCTATCGTTTTTGCTCGTCTTTTTCAATCCAAGTGTACCTTAGTGGGTTTTTCCAATCATATTGGAGAACAGGTTTACGTGTGGAAGGAGCTGACCGCGTCAGAAGTAAAGTGTAGTTACAAAAAATACTATCAATAGTATCCAGTGCTTCATCCACATCTCCAAATGTTGGCATCCGTTCGATTTCACGTTCTTCATCGAAATGAGCTATCCATTGGTTCCTGAAAGTTTTGATAAGACCTGTTTTCTCCTTGAGCAGTTTAATGTCATTATTAAGCCTATCGAGACTTATTAGTTGTTCCCCTTCGTTTGCGAACTTATTAAAATCGCTGTCAGCAGCCCCAATCTTTACCAAGTACTTGTCACCGTATCCCGAAACATAATAATCACGAGTTATTGCTTCACGATTTTGTGAAATTCCTTTAATTAGCCAATATAAAGAAACAGTTCCTGGGTGGTGGTCGGTCAATCGAATTATACTGGTTGTAACCTTGGCCACATAATTATCACTTATCCAATTGTGTAACGCTGATGGAGATTGAATTTTCTTATTGGATTCTACTATTTTACGAATGCCATAAAGAAAGTCTCTCCCCGTTAGTAACCAGCCTAACTGACTTCCAATTTCTTCAATCCATTTTTCCCACTTCTGACGTAGTTGTGTCTTTTGTTTTTCAGTCATTTTTCTCCCCTTATTGTTTTTGCTCATCTTTTGGCTTATACTCTCCACACCACTCCTTCTTTCCCACTACAGCCCACCCCCACATAGCTTGCTTAACTTTTTTTCTTGTGGGGAGGGTGTATGGCTGCGGCGGGTATCTGTGACAAAGCATAGCTGTTTGAGCAGCCAGAGAGTCAAACATATCATCCTCAACAATCTCAGTACCAAACTTACAGTTTTCGCAAGTTTCATTCATAATCCAAATCTCCACAAATCTTCTTATTCGTGATAGCCCGGAATTATTGTGTTGGGGTTAATCTCTTTGGCCTTATCCCAAGCTTGTGTGGCGTTTTTATGAAACTCGGCAGCTTGTCCTAATTGATCAGACTCCTCACTCTCGTCGCCCAAAAATTCATAAGCATTGCCAATTAGACGCCAAGCTTCTGAGGCTCTCGGATTAAGTTCTAAAGCTTTCTGGGCCAAATAGATTGATTCCCAATATTCACCCTTTACCGCAGCTTCGTATGATTTATGAGTTAAGATTACCCAATGTTTGCTTTCTGTTTTTCGACCTAAAAGAAATTTTGTTAGCTTTAGGCCATAAGTATTCGGAACAGCCAAAAGAACAGCCAAAATAAGAGCCGGTGCAAGTATAAATATTACAAAATAAACCATCACATAAATCTCAATAGGTCAGTTCAATTTGACCTGCGTATCCTCAAAACTTCTTGTAAGCATCACCGCACCATTTTAACGATTGCCCGTCTTAACTCAAGTGAAATGATTATGATGTTGTCTCCGCACAATCCGCGAGGGACCCCGCCTTGCGGGAACCTAAATCCGTGGTTTCAATCAAATTCGCAAGGGAAAAACAGCGTTTAGCGGATATCGGATAGATTCCTGCCCCTTCGACCCTGCTCAGGACAGGTCTCGCATCTCGCGATGAAGCATCGCTTGTCCGCCGTAGCTTCAGCGAAGGCGCAAGCATCCAACTTTAGCTAACTTTAGGCACTTTAGCTCACTACTCACCAACTTGTCCGCCTGTAGCGGATTAACCATTCACCAGCATAGAGATACGCTTCACAGTTTACCCTGAGCCAAGTCGAAGGGCTTCACGAGATACGAGTTAAACGGAGCAGGAGGATTCCGTGCCCTTTCTGTCATATTATCTCGGAAGCTGCAAAACTTCAACTAAAAAGATTTAATTGAGCTGAATGTGATAAACGTGTTATGTGGCAGGATTCGCTTGTAATATCTGAATTTTTACAGCCGCAAATGTGAACTGAAACCCGGAAATCTGAGGCAATTTTTTTAATCCGCTCGAATGCCTTTTCTCTTATTTCTCTCGGTAACACAACGCCATGGGAGTTTTTCAGACCTATTGGGAGTGTGGTACCCTCAGAATAAGGTTTAAGCAATTTATCCAAAAGCTGTTTATCAGTTATGTTTTTTTCAAGGCTTTTTCGGATGGCAGGTCTGAGGAATAAATAATTTATTGCAACTTCCCTAACACCTACTTTGATTATTGCAGAAAATAGATTGGTCAGAGATTCATCTGAGTCCATAACGCCATAGACAAGCGGATCAGCACGGGCACCTGTTGTGATACCAACTTCGACTAATCTTTGCAAAGCTGAAAGTTTTTCAGTAACATTTGCAGTTCGAGGTTCAAAGATTTTTCTGATATTATCATCGATGCATGTTAAGCCTACCTGCCCACACACCAAATCATTGTATCCGGCAAATAACTCGATGAAGTTGGGTGGCACAATTGCCTTTGTGACGAACTGAACGCCAATACCAGCTCTAAGTAGCGTTTCCATCGTTTTGTAAGTCTGGTCAAGTATTTCCGGAATCGGCTGAAACGGGTCGCAGGAGGGACAAAAGTAAACCGCCTGAGGCTTTTTTCTTTTTCTTG
>Ga0114919_10001273_pt1 | contig 20147 bp, 19 predicted proteins | sample BlataG_FD_88682 | JGI IMG/M metagenome (GOLD analysis project Ga0114919, IMG submission 88682) | Deep subsurface microbial communities from Black Sea to uncover new lineages of life (NeLLi) - Black_00105 metaG | ecosystem: Environmental > Aquatic > Marine > Oceanic > Sediment | place: Atlantic... | reverse complement strand
ATTCGGTCGTTTATCGCGGCTACCGACTTGTTCACCTTTGTTTTGGTCAACCTAACACCCCGGTTTGAAAAATGTTGCAAATACTGATATTTATATTTTTCCATTTAAAAAAGTACTCACAGGAATATTGAAAAATTGGGTTTTTTGCCTCAATTTATTTATTCTGAAGAGTATGAGGGCGCAATAGTAACCCGCTTTAGTAGGTTGGCATTGCTCACCACGGATATCGAACTCGTCGCCATCGCCAGCTCCGCTATGACCGGATGAAGTAGCCCGAAGATCGCAAGGGGTATCACGGCGGTGTTGTAACCGAATGCCCAGAAGAGGTTCTGTTTAATCTTTCGGAACGTCGCCCGCGACAGCTTTATAGCGCTAACCACACTTGAGAGGTCACCCCGCACTAGGATGATGTCGCCAGCCTCGATTGCGATATCCGTGCCAGTACCGATTGCAATGCCAACGTTTGCTTGGGTAAGCGCAGGAGCATCATTGATTCCATCACCCACCATCGCTACCATCCCGACCTCCCCCTGTAGGTGCTTGATCTCCGCTACCTTTTGGTCAGGTAACACTTCTGCCAGCACGCGGTCGATGCCCACCTGTCGCGCGATGGCGTTGGCGGTGCGCGGATTATCGCCCGTAATCATGACGGTTTTGAGCCCTATTTTATGCAGTTCCTTAATCGCTTGCACAGAGTCCTCCTTCAGCGTGTCGGCCACCGCGCAGACCCCAGCGAGCTTCTTGCCCGAAGCGACGAGCACAGCGGTCTTGCCCTCATCTTCGAGGCGCTTCAGCTCATTCTCGAGTGGCGCGACGTTTATGCCAGCTTCTTTCAGGAAGAGACGATTTCCCACTAAGATTTGCTTTCCATTGGTGGCGGCTCGAATGCCCTTCCCTCGTACCGCTTTGAATCCCCTGAGCTTCGAGAGCTTGAGCTTCTTGGTATGCGCTCCCTCGACTATGGCCTTAGCGAGGGGGTGCTCGGAGCCTGCCTCGACGCTTGCTGCCAGCCTCAGAACCTCGCGCTGGGTGAAATCCCTCGTCGCAACGATGTCGGTCAGTGCTGGCTTTCCCTGGGTGATGGTGCCGGTTTTATCGAAGACTATCGTGTGCACGTCCTTGAGCGTCTGGATAGCCTCGCCCTTTCGGATGATGATGCCGTTCTCGGCGCCCAAGCCGCTCCCGACCATCAGCGCGGTAGGTGTCGCCAGGCCAAGAGCGCAGGGACAGGCGATGACGAGTACGGCGACCGTGGCGAAGATTGCGAGGGTGAACACACCTAACGTTGGGTCGACCCAAGGTAGGAATGATTGTGCCCAGTTGGCGATGACCCCTATGAAACCCGGCACGACCATCCAGAGGATGAAAGTTGTCGTGGCGATGAGCAGCACAGCAGGCACGAAGTAGCTAGTGACCTTGTCCGCAAACTCTTGGATTGGAACCTTGGTCCCTTGGCACTCTTCGACCATTTTGATTACTTGCGAGAGGAAGGTGTCTTTTCCGACCTTCGTGGCCTTGATCTTGAGCAGGCCCTCTTGGTTTACCGTGGCCCCAATGGCCTCGCTCCCCTTCTTTTTACGAACAGGCATCGACTCACCCGTTGCCATCGACTCATCGACCGAGCTCTCTCCCTCGATTACTACTCCATCAGTTGGGATTTTCTCCCCGGGTCGAACGACCATCACATCACCCACTTTCACCTCCTCGATCGGGACTTCCTTCTCCTTGCCCTTGACGAGAATACGGGCAGATTTGGCTTCAAGCATCAGGAGGCGCTTGATAGCCTGCGATGCCCGTCCCTTGGCCTTGGCCTCCACATACCTCCCGGTTAGGTGGAAGGACATGATCATCGCGGCGACTCCCGCGTAGTTCAGGATAGGAACTCCGAAGAAAATGGGTGGACCAGTGAGGAATGCTATCGAGGTTCCCATCATGATAAGGACATCCATGTTCGCGGTCTTGTGAGCAATAGATTTCACAGCAGAACGAAGTGTCGACAAGCCGGCCCAAAACAGGACAGGCACAGCAAGCAGTATCAATCCGAGGTCGTATATCTCCCGACTCGGCCAGACCACGCCGAAGATCATTTCGGCGATCATCCAGATGACGATGGGGATTGTGAAACCCCATCCCACGAACATGCGCACGCGAGCCTTCTGCATCTCCACCAGTGACTTGTCTACTTCCTCTTCCTCGCTCACGCCGTATCCCGCGTCCTGGACCGCCTTTCGGAGATCCATCAGCGTCGCGATTTTTGGGATATATTCAACCGTTGCCTTTTCGGTCGCCAAGTTGACGCTAGCACGCTTTACCCCCTTGAGGCTCGAAAGGGCTTTTTCGACCTTTGCAGCGCAGGCAGCGCATGTCATCCCCGTAATCTTCAAACTGATTTCGCGCGTTCGTTCCTCCCCGATGCCGACAGGAGTGTAACCAGTCGCTCTGATTGTTTTTCCAAGTTGATCAAGATTCACTTTTGTCTCGTCGTAGTCGACCGTGGCCTTTTCGGTGGCAAAGTTAACGTTAGCATTGATTACTCCTTTCTGACATTTGAGGGCTTTCTCGATACTTTGGGCGCAGCTCACACAGTGCATCCCGCTGATGCGGATGGTGGTCTTCTTTTTTGCCATGTTTACTAACTTTCTTTTTATGATATATCATATTTAACAAATGGCACGGATCCGAGGCTGTTGTTGAACTCGTCAAGCTGGGAGGCCCCTCGATCGTTGTCGAGCTAAGCGGCCCATTTTGTAGGACTTGCTGTATTTACGATTACTTCGACGACCTAAAGCTCGAGCTCGAAAAGGTGTTCGGAAAGCCGCTGGAGATCGCACGAGTCGATAGCGGAGACAAGCGTTACGCACCGATTATAAGTGATCCATTATGTGCAAAGCCGAGTAGTCACTTAGCTTATATGGATGTAAAAACTTCATTTCAAGGTGAGAAAATGGAACATTGGGATTTAATCATCATCGGAGCGGGACCAGCTGGGCTCACCGCCGGTATATACGGCGTTCGAAGCGGACTCAAAACCCTAATCCTCGAGGAGAAAATTCCGGGAGGGGTCGCTGCCGAATCTCCCCTGATTGAAAACTATCTAGGCTTTCCCTCCATCAGCGGTCATGAGTTGATCAGCAAGATGGTAGAACATTGCAAAAAATTCGAGGTGCCGATCAACCAACTCGAGAAGGTCGTTGAACTGGACATCAAAGGTGAGAAAAAGGTGGTGAAAACCGAAAGAACCTCATACACGGCTTCCGCCATCCTCATCGCTTCTGGATGCCATCACCAGGAGCTCAGGGTGCCGGGCGAAAGCGAGTTTCGCGGCAGGGGGGTCAGCTATTGCGCGGTTTGCGATGGAGCCTTCTTTAAGGGTAAAAGGGTGATCGTTGTGGGCGGAGGAAATTCGGCAGCTGTTTCTGCTATATTCCTATCAAACCTAGCGTCTAACGTCAAGTTGGCTCACCGAAAGGATCGACTGAGGGCGGAGGAAGCCCTCGTAAAAGATTTGCGGGAGCGAAAGGTGGAGATTCTGTGGAATACGGAGCTCAAGGAAATTAAGGGCGACACCAGGGTTAAGAGCGTTCGCATATTCAACAACAAAAATGGCGAGACCAAAGAAGTAAAAATCGATGGCGTATTCATCCAAGTGGGAGAAATCCCCAACAGCCAAATCGCAAAGGAAGTCGGAGTAAAGGTAGATGGTGGCGGCTACATCATCGTGGACGAGCAACAGAGAACTAACGTCAGAGGCGTGTACGCCGCAGGTGACGTGACTGCAGGTCGCGTGAAACAGATTGGAGCGGCTGTTGGGCAAGCAATCGAGGCGGCTATCGATGCTTTTGGTTACATTAAGAAGCCCTATTACTACAAGGGCTGACCACACTCGTTTAACGGCAAACTAGAGATGCTGCGTTATCTTCGGTTCTAATATCTTTTTTGGCATCGCCCCTATGATCCGGTCTACGAGTTTCCCATTTTTGAACACCAACAGCGTGGGGATACTCATTATTTGGTGCTCCAAGGCGACCGATTTGTTCTCATCCACGTTCAGTTTCCCGAATGATATTCTTCCAGCGTACTCTCGCGCCAGCTCCTCTAAGATAGGAGCAACCATGTGGCATGGGGCACACCAAGGTGCCCAGCAGTCAACCACTACTAGGGGATGGTTATGGATCATCTCTCTAAACTTCGTGTCGGTTAGCTCTATGGGTTTATTCGGGGCTGATTTCTCTTCCTTGGTTTCGCCGGCTTTTTTCATTAGTTCCCTCAATTTCTTTTCTCGTATCCTTTTGAGCTCTTCGTTCTGTTCCATAAATACCCTAAACCATTCCGTTACGTCGCATTTTATATTTTGTTAAGGCTCCAGAAGAACTCTGAGGTTGATGACTTGTTTGGTTATACCGGCAAGCTCCTATGCGCCGACCTGACTGGTAGTAAAATCGAAGAAACCAAAACGCCCGAAAAGCTTGCTCGCGCTTTCCTCGGTGGGCGTGGATTGGGGGCGGCTTTGCTTTACAAGGAACTTGAACCGAATGTCAACCCGCTCTCGCCCGATAACGTCTTAATCCTCATGACTGGTTCTGCTACCGGTACACCCTTGCCGGCATGCCCGCGTTGGGAAGCGACTACGAAATCCCCGCTGACGAACATGTACCTCTGCTGTTCGGTGGGTGGCTTCTTTGGCGCGGAGCTGAGGTTCGCCGGCTACGACGGCATCATCGTGCGAGGCAAGGCCGAGAGCCCAACCTGGCTAAGCATCCTAGACGGCAAAGCCGAGCTTCATGATGCCGGTGAGTTCTGGGGGCTGACGACCGAGGAGACCGAGGTCGCGGTCCGAAAGGAGCTCAAGGACAAACGCGCGCGCGTCGCCAGCATAGGGCAGGCAGGCGAAAATCTCGTGAGGTTCGCCAACATCCAAACCGACTCCCGCTCGATCGGCCGAGGGGGCGCCGGCGCGGTGATGGGATCGAAGCAACTCAAGGCGATCGCAGCACGAGGACATGGCGGGATCGAAGTAGCGGACGAAGAGGGGCTCATGACGCTCATGCGGGAGCTGATTGCGGAGATGAAGAGGAACCAAGCCGTCCAAGAGTTTTCGAAGTTTGGCACCACACAGTTCATAGACCCGGTCAACGAGGGGGGCCTCTTCCCCACGCGCAACTTTCAAGCTGGGGTCTTCGAGGGTACAGCACGCATCAACGCAGAAACCATGCGCGAACAGCTAGTGAAAAAAGATACCGCGTGTTATGCATGCCCAATCGCCTGCGGTAAGTACAGCGTAGTCGCGGAAGGCGAGTACGCAAATACTTTTGTTGAAGGACCGGAGTACGAAACGCTGTGGGCGTTTGGAGCGCAGTGTGGTGTAGATCGTCTCGATGCGATTGCAGCCGCCAACATGTGGTGCGATCGCTACGGCATGGACACAATCTCGACTGGTAATGTGATAGGCTTCGCGATGGAGTGTTTCGAGCGGGATTTGCTGAGTAAGCGCGATGTCAATGACATAGAGCTCAAGTTTGGCAACCACAAGGTTTTAGTTGAGCTCATCCGCAAGATCGCGTTTCGAGAAAGTATAGGCAACCTGCTCGCTGAGGGTGTGCGCAACGCAGCGAGGAAAATCGGGAGGGGCTCGGAAGCTTTTGCCATGCATGTCAAGGGCTTGGAGCTGCCCGCCTACGATCCCCGAGGCGCTTGGGGGATGGGGCTATCCTATGCCACAGCCTGTCGAGGAGGTTGCCACCTCAAGGCTTGGACGCTTTCAGCTGAGGTCTTCGCCCCAAAGTACGACCGATTTTCTACGGAGGGGAAGGCGAAGCTCGTTTTCGAGAAACAAAACATACGGGCGGCGATGGACTCGTTAGGCGTTTGCATCATAGGAGGCCGGGCAATAGGAGTCGAGGAGATGGTGCGCGTGCTCGCGGTGACGACGGGCTGGAACCTCAACGTCAAGGGGTTGCTCAAGGTAGGGGAGCGGATTTACAACCTCGAACGTTTGCTTGCCGTGCGAGATGGCATCTCGCGGAAGGACGATACCCTGCCACCCAGGCTGTTGAGCGAGACACTTCCGAGTGGCCCAGCGAAGGGAATTAAGCTTGGCAAAAAAGAGTTCAAACGAATGCTTGACGAATATTACGGGATTCGAGGCTGGGATGTAGACGGTAGGCCTAAGCGAGAAAAGCTAGAAGAGTTTGGGTTACCCAAGTTGCTTGAGGGATGATATGCGCAAAAAGCAACTCTTCGGCACGCGGGGCATTCGTGGCCCCATAGCGACGAAGGTCACGCCGAAGCTCATGCTGAAGCTCGGGCAGGCGGTTGCGAGCTACGTGGGTGAGGGAAAAATCGTCGTGGGGCGGGATGCTCGGACTTCGAGCGAAATGTTGCGGTATACGTTTGTGGCCGGCGCGCTTGCCGGGGGGTGCGACGTAATCGATGTGGGATTGGTGCCCTCGCCTTGCGTCGCTTTCACCGTCCGCGAGTTGGGCGCAAGAGCTGGAGCAATCATCACCGCTTCGCATAACCCACCACCGGACAACGGCATCGCGTTCTATCGCTCGGATGGAATGGAGTTCCTGCCTGACGAGGAGCTAAAGTTGGAGGAACTTATCTTTGAAAAGCAGCTGAAGCGCGCGAGCTGGGACTCGCTGGGGTCCATGCAGCGTCACGATGCAATCCCCCGCTACCTAGAGGCGATTAAACGGGCGGTCAAGGTGAGGCGAGGTTTCAAGGTCGTCGTTGATTGCGCTAATGGTATGGGAGCAGTAACTACTCCTTTGCTACTTCGCGAGCTTGGGTGTAAGGTGATGACGCTGAATTCTCACCTCGATGGTTACTTCCCAGGCCACCCCTCCGAGCCTCAGCCCTGGAATTTAGGTGACCTCATGCTAACCGTTCGTGAGGTTGGTGCAGATTTGGGCATAGCGCACGACGGTGATGCAGATCGAGTTGCGATGGTCGACGAGCGGGGGAACTTCGTGAAGCACGATGCACTCATCGCGCTCTTCGCCAAGCGCGCGGTGGAGGCGAAAGGAGGAGGGGCAATCGTGACAAGCATCAACACTTCGGTCGCGATCGAGGAAGTCGTGGCCCAGGCTGGAGGACAGACCTTCCGAACGGTGCTCGGCAACTATTCTGCTGAGATGCTTGAACATGGTGCGTGCTTTGCGGGAGAGCCGGGAAAACTGATTTTTCCAGAATTCGGACCTTGGGCGGATGGTGTGCTAGTGGCAGCAAAAATGCTTGAGGTGATGTCCCTCCAGCGAAAGCCACTTTCAAAGATCTTCGCGGCTAACGTGCCGGATTATCCGATGTATTTTGAGGATTTCAAGTGCCCCGAGGAGCAGAAGGAGGAGCTCATGCGGGGCATTCGGAAGTACTTGCCCGAGAATGTTAGTGAGGTCCGCGACGTGCTCGACATAGATGGCATTCGGGTTAACCGCAAGAACGGGAGCTGGGTTCTCGTCAGGGTTTCGGGAACCGAACCGAAGGCAAGGTTGGTGGTGGAGGGGCGCACGGAAGCGGAGCTGGAGGCACTCAAAAAAGTGGGGCTTCGAGGCATCCATGAGTTTTTGAAAGGTAAATGATAATTTGAATTTTTCTTGAGGCGAGGGGTTTTAAATCAAGCCGCGGAAATGGGTGTGGAGGTGGGCAGATGGTGAACGCGTACAGCTTGATTTCTGCCGAACCCGGGAAGACGGCGGAGGTCTTCCGGAAGGTCAAGGCCATCGAGGGGGTCAAAATGGCGGAGGCGGTCGCAGGACCCTATGATATCATCGCCCGAATTGAGGTTGACTCGCTCGAGAAGTTGACCAAGGCGGTATTCGGCGACATTCGGGGCGTCTCAGGAGTTACAAACACTACTACGCTGATCGTGGTCGAATTGTAATGGCGCTTAAGGTAATAGGCATTGTCGGCCTTCACGGCTCAGGGAAGACTGAGGTGGCCAAGACCCTAGCTGAATTTGATGTCCCGAGCGTTCGGATGGGCGATGTTGTCTGGGAGGAGGTCAAGCGCCGGGGTCAGCAAATCAACGAGTCGACTGTCGCGGCGGTCGCGGAGGAGCTCAGGAAGCGCGAGGGCTTGGGCGCGATTGCCAAGCGGTGTGTCCCGCTGATCGAGTCCAGGGGCAAGGGAAAGCGGGCAGTCGTCGTGGATGGAATTCGGGGAATAGCTGAGGTTGATGAGTTCCGCCGCTCCTTCGGCGATAGTTTTCATTTGCTCGCGATTTGGGCAAACGAACGCATCCGCTACTCCCGCGTCGCTCCCCGGAGGAGAGCCGATGATGTGATGGGTTTAGAATCATTTCGAGAGAAGGACCGCCGCGAGCTCGGCTGGGGGCTGGGGGAGGCACTCGCGCTCGCAGACTTTATCATAGTGAACGAGGGAACGCTCAAAGAACTTCATAAGTGTGCGATTGGTTTATTCGAAAAGGTTGTTGGTGGCAAGGCGTGAGGCTGCGGGTCGAGGCGGAGGTAAAGTCGACCGAAGCTAGGGAGAAGGTCGAGGCCGCGATAAAGCGGATTTTTCCAACACTTGAGCTCAGCTTGGTCGGGAGTTCGCTCGTGGGGGAATCCAGCAGCGTGGAATCGCTCGATCGATTGCACCAGCTTTTGAGACAACAGGCCATTCGCGACTCAGCCCGCTCGGTGATGCTTCGAAGCAGGCGGGATAATATAGCGCGATTCATGCTTAACCGACAGGTCGCCTTCGTGGGCAAGGTCAGTTTCACCGGAGGCGAGTCTCCGCTCGGCCCTATCATCGTGACGCTGGAGGCCCCGGACATCGAGCGCTTGATCGATTATCTCGCGCCGCGCACGCGGGAGGGAAAGCCCGTTCGCGAAATCAGATATTGAGCAGAAGTCCGAGGAGGGCCCCCAGCAAGTAATAGCCGATAGCGTTGTAGCCCTCGAGCAGAAAAATTTTAGCCACGAGCTGGGGGGGCCTTCGTTTGAAAAATCTCCAAGGCCTAATACCCCGGTACATAAGGTAGAACTCGATCGGTCCAACAATAGCCAAGATAACAAACGCTATCAGAAAAGCCATCCCGAAGCCCGCGAACCACCCAATGACGAAACCCGCCGGCAAGTAGCCGATCCATCGCTCGACCATTCCGAGCCTTGCGTGACTCATCGGAACACGAATGCCAAGCGAGCGGTAATACGCCACGATTCGCTTGAGCGCGAAGACATCAACTACTGGTAGGAGCCAGAGCAACAATTGCAGCATATTCTAAAACTCGTAGCGTTTATTAAAATAAGCTATTAATAATGTGCTTAACATGCTATTACACCACCAATATTACAATACTCTACTGTAACAATGTCATAATAACGCAATGGTAATAATGTATTTAATGGGGGAGTCGGATTGCCCAAGATAATCGCCAAAAGGGAAATTGCCCCGAATATCATTTCACTTGAAGTCACCGCCCCGCTGATCGCAAAGAGGGCCAAACCGGGACAGTTCATAATCTTAATGACCGATGAAAGAGGAGAACGGATCCCACTGACCATTGCCGACTACGATCGAGAAAATGGATGGATACGCATCGTATTTCAAGTCGTAGGTAAAACTACAGCTCAGCTCTCTCAAATGAACGAGGGGGATGAACTCTTTTCCTTTGTTGGACCCCTGGGTAATCCATCCAAAATCGGCGACCATGGAACCGTGGTGACCGTGGGGGGGGGAACTGGTATTGCCTACGTTTACCCCATAACACGGGAATTGAGAGAAGCGGGTAACCGAGTCATAGCGATCATCGGCGCAAAAACAAAGGATTTAATCATCATGGAGGAGGAAATGAGAAAAGTCTCCACCGAGCTCTTAGTTACCACTGATGACGGAAGCTATGGGAGAAAGGGGTTTGTGACTGAGCTTTTAGAAGAAGTGCTGCGGGAGAAAAAGGATGTGAAAAAAGTGTGGGCCATAGGTCCGGCTCCGATGATGAGAGCAACCTCTGAGGTTACCAGGTCATATGGGATAGAAACGATTGTCAGCTTGAACGCCATCATGGTGGACGGAACGGGCATGTGTGGCTCATGCAGGGTTACCGTGGGCGGTGAGACGAAGTTCTGCTGTGTTGATGGTCCGGAGTTCAATGGACATTTAGTGGACTGGCCGGAGTTCATGAACCGAATAGCCCGATACAGTCGGCAGGAAAAACTCTCCTTCGAGGCTCACGGAAAATCATACGGGGAGAAAAATGGCTGACATGATACCCGTTCCTGAGCGAATGAAAATGTCTCAGCGCCCGATGCTCGAGCAAGACCCTAAAAAAAGGATTCGCAACTTTGACGAAGTGCCGCTGGGATACACTGCCGAAGATTCCATCTATGAAGCGCAGAGGTGTTTGCAGTGCGACCCGCCGCTATGCGTGGGGGGCTGTCCGGCTGAGGTTCACATCCCACAGTTCATCCGAAAGATAGTTGAGGAGGATTTCGCTAGCGCATACCTTGAGATATTAAAAACAAATAACCTCCCTGCTATGTGTGGAAGGGTTTGTCCGCAGGAGGAACAGTGCCAGCGCGTATGTGTTTACAATAAAATGGGCAAGCCGATTGCCGTAGGGAGGCTGGAACGTTTTGTCTCTGATTGGGCGAGAAAACAGGATACAAAGGAGGAGTTGCCGGAAATAAAAAAGAAGGGCAAGCGGGTCGCGGTCGTGGGCTCCGGTCCAGCGGGTTTGACTTGTGCAGCGGATCTGGTGAAAATGGGCCACGACGTGATGATATTCGAGGCGCTCCATAAACCTGGAGGTGTTTTGACATATGGGATTCCTGAGTTCAGATTGCCAAAGAGAATCGTGGAATCTGAAGTAGACAAAATCAAGGAGCTCGGCGTGAAAGTCGTAACAGACTTCGTGGTGGGGCTTACAAAAGGTGTCGATGAACTGGCTGAGGAGTTTGACGCAATATTTCTTGCGAACGGTGCCGGTGCGCCCCAGTTTATGCACATTCCTGGGGAAAATTTAAACGATGTATACTCTGCAAACGAATTCCTGACACGTTCTAACCTCATGAAGGCTTACAAATTTCCCGAATTTGACACACCTATCAAGGTAGGTAAAAAAGTGGCTGTAATAGGGGCGGGGAATGTGGCTATGGATGCCGCAAGGACCGCTTTGAGGCTAGGTGCGAAGGAGGTGCGCGTGGTTTACAGAAGGACTAAAGAAGAGGCGCCGGCTAGGGCAGAAGAAATTGCTCACACTGAGGAAGAGGGTATAGTGTTCGATTTTCTTACTCTGCCAGTGAGGGTCCTAGGTGATGAGAAGGGCAACGTTACTGGCATGGAGTGCATTAAGATGCGACTGGGAGAACCAGACGAATCTGGGAGAAGAAAGCCGCTTCCTATCGAGGGATCGAACTTCGTCATGCAAGTGGACATGGTTATCAACGCAATTGGGGCAACAGCGAATCCCATCGTGGCGAGAAGTGCAACTAGCGTGCAAACAAACAAACGTGGATATTTCACGGTAGATGAAAAAACGCGTGCAACGAGTAGAGAGGGGATATTCGCAGGAGGAGATATTACCCGTGGGTCGGCGACGGTGATCTCGGCGATAGGGGATGGAAAAAAAGCCGCTAGGGCTATAGACGGTTATCTTTCCTCAGGCGGCAGTTTGAGAAAGGCATCCACCTAAGAAAATGACGCATTTCTTTATTGCTTTGATTATGTTTGTGTTTTGGCTCTATCCAAGGCTTTCATTAATGCACGCTTCACCAATACTTTGCTAACTTCTATTTTATAGAAGGGAGATGCGCGGATTGAGGTTGGTCGTGGCTTCAGCTCCTCGGATGCCGCTCGGGCCGTTTTCTCAATGAGGGACTCTTCCAATATCTTTCCTTCGAGCAAGGTTTCCGCTCTCCTAGACCTGATTAGAGTAGGCCCTACGCCTCCACCGACTACTACCCTGGCCTCTTTGCAGGCCCCGTTGTTTTCCAAAGTGACCCGTACGGCCACATTTAATGTAGCCAAATCGCTAGCGGTTCTACTGATTTTGAGGAACGCCGTTCCAGAGCGAGCTGGTGGACTTTGGACGTGAACTTCTGTGAGTAACTCGTCACTCTCCAATGTGGTTTTCCTGATGCCCATGAAGAACTCTTCCAAAGGGAGAAATCTTTCCCCACTTTGGCCGACTATCTTTGCCTTGGCATCTAGGGCTACAAGCGCTGGTGGAATATCTGCGGAGGGAAGTGCATTGCATATGTTGCCTCCGATGGTAGCCATGTTCCTAATTTGAACCGTCCCCATCGCTTGTGCAGCCTCAAAAAGGAGCGGATATTTCTCTTTAATCAATTGAGATTCCTCGATTTCTCGAAAAGTTGTTGTAGCTCCGATTCGAAGGCCCCCTCCGTCCTCAATTATGTAGCTTAAATCGGGGATTTTCATGAGGTTAACCAAAAATTTTGATTTAATTCTTCCTTTTTTCATATCAACGAGTAAATCTGTCCCTCCAGCGATTAATTTTGTGTCCTTTCCATGCTTAGCAAGAAAGGTTATCACATCAGAAATTGTTTCAGGCTCGAAGTACTCGAAGTCGTTCAACAATATTCTAGTAATCACGTTAATGCACCCGTCCTTCTTTTTGGGCCTCAAGGACCTTTCCAGAGGTTATTTTTCCCCTCCCAATATGCTCGGCAGCCAGCTTGACCGCCTCGATTATCTTCACATATCCAGTGCACCGGCAGAGATTTCCTTCGATCGCCCTCTTGATCTCCTCCTCGGTGGGATTTGGATTCTTGTCGAGGAGGGCTTTGGCCGAGAGGATCATCCCAGGGGTGCAAAAGCCGCACTGGATCGCCCCTGTTTCCACGAACGTCTGCTGGAGGGGGTGTGGATTTTCATCAGTTCCGACCCCTTCTATCGTGGTGACCTTTTTTTTATTTACCGTAACTGCAAGTGTTAGACATGAGAGAACTGGTCCCCCATCTATGAGTACAGTACAAGCACCACATTCTCCTGTGCCACAACCATATTTTGTTCCGGTTAGACCTAAATCCTCCCTTATCACATTTAAAAGCAATTCATTTGTTTTCACGTATAGTTTTCTAGGGTTTCCATTAATTGTGAACTCGATTAACTTTTTCTTCATCCCACTCCCTCCCTTTAAGAGTACAGTAGCTGATACATTTATTTTTCTCATTTCCCATGGTTATACCCTTAATTTTCACCATGAAATGAGTTTATTTCTCACCTTTATTGATTCCAAGCTTTGAGCATAAAAATTTTGAGGGGTCCTGAAAGATTCAAATGTCATGAGAATTCTAATTAGTTGGGGCAATGACTAGAAAAGAGGGTGGTTGATGTGGTCGAAAGGGAGGAAATGCAGGAGATAGTGAAGAGATATCGAGAGCCGATTGAGCTCATCATAGGTTCTCACTCGGCGTTAGATGCGAGGTATGGTGCACGAAACTACGGGTTGAGATCTGTAATCTACACTACTGAGAAGAGGGCGAGGATCTATCTCCAAAACCCGATTGTAGGGAAGCCGGGCGAGGTAGTTGAGGACCTTCCGGAGCTCGTGAAGAGGGATATGATCTGCGTTAGGGATCCGAGGGATATCAAAAAAGATGGGAAGTGGAAATGTGCTTTGGTCATCCTTGAGAAATATTCAGATATTGTCAAACACGCTGATGAGATGGTCGATTTGGAATGTGTACAGATACCTAACCGAGCCTTTACTGTCTACGTTGGAGGTGATGAGCGTTGCAGCTTGATCGAGGAAAAATTCACAATCCCCATTATGGGTTCAAGAAAACTTCTCAAAATCGAGAACCGCGGGGAGGTTGACCGCGATTATTATTGGTTCGCAGAGAAAGCGGGGATACCCTATCCCAAACCATATGAGTTCAAGATAGTGGAGGGCGGGATCAAATTCAAGGAACCCATCGAGGGGCCAATGCTGATGAAAGCTGAGCATCCCTCTCGCAAGTTTGAGAGGGAGTTCATCTTTGCAGCGGATTCTGGTGACTTGGAGGAAAAAGTTAGAAAGGAAATGAAAGCTGGAAACCTTGATCGAGAGTCCTTGGAAAGCGCAAGGGTGGAGGAAATAGTCCTGGGTCCTCACGCGAACTTCAATTTCTTCTTCTCTCCATTAAGCGCGGAAAAAGATTGGGGAGACACGGATGATATGTTTGCCGAACTTTACAGAGTTAGTTTAGAGAAAGCAAGGGTTCACCTCGCAAACGAGTTCCTCTCTATCGATGAACGGAGGGAGACCATACTCGATGGTTTAAAGAGGCTTCCTGTCGACGTACAGCTAAAACTTAAGAAAATCCCCTCCTTTGAGGTCACGGCTCATGTTGCCATGAGCTTGCGTGAATCCTTATTAAAAGATGTTCATAGATTTGCCGACGCTTTCCTCATGGCGACCCGAGAATATGAGCCCCCTGGTTTAATCGGAGCGTGGTGCCTGCAGACGCTCATAACGTGGTCTGAGGTACCAGGCGTAGCGGTCGAGTATGGCATCTATGACGCTCCAGAGGGAAAGGTCTTCATGCACCTTCCGGTTACGCAGGATATTGCAGTGAGGCATGGTGGGGGGACCAATGTGCATCAGGGAATAGGGTCACAATATGCGAACGCGAAGTATCAGCGAAGGATGAGCATGGGGGACAGGATAGCTTTAGAGATACGACGGGCTTGGAAAGAACGAGCTCTTGAAAAAATCGTGACGTGAAGTTTTTGATGAAAAGGTTCACATTTTAGGAATAAAGAAAATTTAGATGGCGGCTGTGATTTTCGGTCACAATTATCCCATACTTGAATGTCGTCATCCCGAGAAGCGTACTGGCTGATTTTTTTCTCATTTCCCATGGCTGTTCTCTTAAGTTAAGATTTTCATCAGGAAATGGGTTTATTTCTCAACTTTACTGATTTCAAGCTTTAATTAAAAATATGGGGGGCTCTGAAAGGTTCAAATCTCATGAGAATTCTAGATTAGTTGGGGCAATGAAGAAAAGAGGGTTACGCGATTCAAGATGAGCTAAACCTCGACCTGAGCCCCATTATTTTCCGAGTGGAACTTCTAGCTCCATCAGGTCGCGCGCGACGACGGTGTTCGGGAAAATTTTTTGTGCCTGCTCGAGGAGCACGGCGTCATCCTCATAGCGCGGGCTGATGTGAATGAGGACCAACTGCTTGACGTCGGCCTGCTTCGCCACCTCTGCGGCCTCGCTGGGGGTCGAGTGGGTGCTCTCCGCCGCCTTTTCAGCGAGCTCATCGGCGAGCGTGCAATCGTGGATGAGTACGTCGGCGTTTCGGGCGAGCTCGACGATGCGCTTGTTCGGCCGGGTGTCGCCTGTGTACACCACTTTTCGCCCGGGGCGGGGTGGTCCCATCACCTGCTCGGGCTTGACGATGCTTCCATCACGCAGTTTGATGCTTTTGCCCGCCTTCAGGCGCGAGAAATCCGGCCCGGCCTTCACGCCCAGCGCAATTGCTTTATCAGGGTAAAACTTTCCCGGACGCTCATCCTCAACGAGCGCGTAGGCTAAACTCGGGACGTTGTGATCGGCCTCGGAGGTTAGGATTCGGTAGCCTCGGCGTCGGAGCTCCTCCCCGGGCTCGAGCTCGCGCACCCCTAGCTCGAAGGTCAGAGTGTAGTGGGGAATTTGAAGGTAACTTTCGATGCGTTCGCCCTCACCCCTCGGGCAAAATATCTCGAGCTTTCGTTCACGATCCATCAACGATAGCGTCTGCACGAGCCCTGCCAAACCCAAAAAGTGGTCGCCGTGAAGGTGGGTTATGAAAATTGCGTCTAGGCGCATCGGGCTGACCCTCGCCCGGGCCATCGAGCGCTGCGTTCCCTCGGCGCAGTCGAAGAGCAGGAGTTCGCGCTCGTGCTTCAGGGCTATCGCTGGAAGGCCCCGCTGGGGCGTCGGGATGCTGCCGCCTGTTCCGAGAAAGATGAGTTTCATTTCACTTCTTCCTGAAGACGTAAATTCTCCTCGTCAAACTTCGGTGCACTCTTTGTTCGTGCTTTTCGATCGTTTGAAGTTCAGCTCCAGAGGCCAACTCCTCGAGCTCAAGCTCGGCAGGTGAGGTGATGCACGCGTAACCCTTACTCTTCAGCACACTCGCGATCGAGGGCAGCGTTTTTTCATAAAGCTCCTTAAGCTCAACACCCCCTGTGGTCGCTTGGCGCCCGAAGGGAGGGTCCGTCGCAACGGCATCAACCTCCAACGCTGGCAGTTTGCGGGCATCTCCAACCGTGAGCTGGAAATCGGTTACGCCGCTCGCCTCGAGGTTCTTTCGTGCCCCATCAATCATCTCGCGGTCGATGTCGATGCCGATTACCTTTGCCCCGATCAACCCGGCCTCGAGCAGGATGCCTCCAACACCCGCGAAGGGGTCAAGGAAAGTGCCTTCTCGAGGGGTCCGGGCGAGGTTGACCATGCAGCGGGCGAACGCGGGCATCAGGGTGCTAGGGTGGAAGGCCGGCCTGAGCGTGGGCCTGCGTCGCGCGAACTGGCGTCGATCCACCTTCGCCGCCGTTATACCCAGCGCGCACCGCTCTCCCGTCAGCACCCCCAAGAGCTCGATATCGGGGTGGGCCAAGTCGACCTTGAACTCGACCTCATTGCCGATGAGCTCCGCGATGTTCTTCGCAAGTTTGAGCGTGTTGATATTGGGTGAGCTCCTCCGCACGCGCTTCAGGTGCACCGCGAAGTTTTTTCCGTGGGGGATGAGGTCGACGATGTCGGAGCTCCCCACAGCTTCTAGGATTTCCTTCTTATGAGCGCTGGCGGTGCAGAGGTGTAAGCATATCTCGCGGCACATCGCGAGGCGTGAGGCGAGGATCTGCGGGCTGGCCTTGGTCTCGGCGACAAGCACTTGATTGAGTTGTTCAAGCACCCGGTAGGAACGGTGCTCGGCTTTGATCGCTGCCACCGCCTCAGCCACCGGCAATGTGGGGTTCTCACCCGAAAGCACGAACATCAATCTTTGCATGTTAAAACCTAATGAATTGCATCTGCGATGAGAGGAGCGACCGAAACCTTGCTGATTTTGTGCTCGATGGTGTCGGTGGCAAAGATGTCCTCAGCGCCCGCCTTGCGTACCTTCTCTAGGGCATTGCCGGCGAGGACCGCGTGGATGCAGGCGGCGTAAATCTTTCGTGCCCCATGTTTTTTCAAGATTTTGATAGCCTCCACCATCGTCTCGCCGGTGCTGATGATATCATCGATCACCATAGCATCCCTGCCTTCGACCTCTAGCTGCTTTCGGGGCTTGATATGGACCTCTTCCGGCCCCAGCCTCTCCTTTACCATGTGATTCCAGTCGGCGCCTAGGGCTTCACCTGCTTCCTTTGCCCACCGTTCCGACTCATCATCCGGCCCGATGATCACCGGATCCTCGAGTTGGTAATTATCGGCTAAGTATTTGGCCAAGAGAGGCGCTGCGGTGAGATTTCTAGCGGGGACTTTGAAAATCTCTTGGATGTCCCCGACCCTGTGGGCGTGCATATCGACAGTGTAAACCTTCTTCGTGCCGACACTTTCGATCAATTTTGATATTGTGTGAAGGCTCACCGCCTCTCCTTCCTTGAAGCGTTTGTCTTGTCGTGCGTAGGCAAAGTAAGGTATAATTGCCGTGATTTCTTCCGCACCGAGGTCCCTCGCGGCGTCGAGCAGGAGAAGGAGCTCCATATAATTCTGATTCGGCGGATAACAAGTCGATTGAATTATGGCGACATCTTCACCTTTTACGTTGGCAGGGATGCGCACGTAAAGCTCGCCATCTGGGAATAGCTTGAGCTCGGGTTTTGTTAGCTCGCACTTAAGCTGATTTGCAACGCGCTCAGCAAGTTTCGAAGATGCAGATCCAGCTACAATCAGCATTTGAGGCCCCACGACAATTTATGGAGCTAATGTATTAAGATTTCTAATGTTTCTTTCTCGCTTCTTTCACTGCCAGCATGAACTTTTTTACCCTATCGACATCGACGGGGTTTTCTGTTATTCCGTCCTTCTTCAAGCTTGTGCCCACGATGACCCCATCGGCATACTCCAAGAATTTCCTAACATTGGTGATTTCAGCGCCGCTTCCAACGAGTACCGGCGTGTCCTCGGCTACTTCTTTAGCCCCCCTGACCTTTTCCAGCTCAGGGGCTATTCCGGTAAGTTTTCCAGTGACAATGATCGCGTCGGCGAGATAACGTCTGGTCCACTGGATATGGGTTACTAAATCTATCCCAGGAAATGGTACTGAATGTTTTTTGTCGACATCGGCGAAAATCTTGATATGATTAGCTCCTAAATTTTTTCTCAGCCTCAGCACCTCAGCGGCGCATCCCCGGTCGAACTCGCCAGTATCCCAAACCCGGGCTCCGGCCAAAAGACAGATCCGAACGAAGCTGGCTCCCGACGCTACAGCAATCGCTAGCGTTACTTTTCCGCCGTTGTGGATGACGTTTATTCCCGTCGGGAGGTTGGTCGCTTTGATCAACTCCCTAGCTGCAACAGCTTGAGCGGTCATCTCTTCAGGTGGCACATTTTCACCCACGTAGTAAGGATGATCCCACATGTTCTCGACGATCAGCCCATTCACTCCTCCTTCCTCGAGGGCTTTCACGTCGGCCAATGCTTTTTCAATGATGGCGTCCATCCCGTAGTAATCGTACCCAGGGGATCCGGGGAGGGGAGGCAGGTGAACCATCCCTATCACGGGTTTATCAACTTCAAAAATTTCCTGTAAGCTCTTCATTCGCACCTCATCCAATTTTGTCTTCCATTCTGCCGCCATCGAAACACCTCCTTGGGACAATTAAGCGCCGTCGTATAAATGCCTTGACGCTCATTCGCACACGATTCCCCTAAAATTTTACCGCTTCGATCGCGATTCAGATATCTTGACTTCGCTAAAGTTTAATTGCCTCAAACAAAACTAAGTACACTTTTCGAGGAGGATCTCCGTGAAAGCTTCCGTTGTGGCAGTCGGGGATGCGAACGTCGACCTCATAGCCCCAGTTGAATCTTTTCCGGACAAGGGTGGGGAGGTCTCAACCGACAAGCTCCATAAGTGTGCCGGAGGTTCGGCCGCCAATCTATGCGTTGCGCTCGCCAGGCTAGGACAGGACTCCCGATTCATCGGAAGGGTGGGCGATGATCCCCTCGGCCACTTTCTGATCGATAACTTCAGGAAGGAAAAAGTGGACATCGGCCAACTACAAATCGATGAGAAGGTTAGGACGGGCCTCCAATTCATTGCGATAACGAGGGACGGGGAGAGGACGATGTACGGTTTTCGGGGAGCCAATATTTACCTCTCCGTCGATGAAATAAACATGGATTGCGTCAAAAGCTCACGCGTCCTTCATATTTCTGGATACGCGCTCCTCAGCGACCCCCAAAGGAAAACTACCATAAAAATTCTCAAAGTTGCTAGGGGGGCGGGAGCCCTTGTTTCACTCGATGTTGGAGTTCTACCGGCGACGAGGGCAACAAATCGCGTTTGTTCAATTTTACGATCTGTTGACATACTTTTCCTAGGTGAACGAGAAGCCTCAGCCCTGGTGGGGACCAAGAAGCCCGAAAAGGCGGCGAAGGATCTTCTCAAATTTGGGCCTAAAATCGTCGCATTGAAATTAGGGAGGAAGGGTTGTTTTATCCTGACCGATAGGGAAAGAGTTCGCTCCCCAGCTTTCCCGATAAAGGTCGTGGACACGACTGGGGCTGGGGATGCCTTTGATGCTGGCTTCCTCACCGGCGTCATCGGAGAGTGGGGTCTCAAGAGAACTGCGCGATTTGCCAACGCTCTTGGTTCCCTTTCGACGACGAAGATCGGAGCCCAATCGGCTTTGCCCAATAGGCGGGAAGTCAAGAGATTTTTGAGGAGATTTGGAAACGCGGAAGTCGCTTAATTTTCCATCAGCCTTTCTAGCATCAGCGTGATGTTTTGACTAATCTAAACGCAGTCCCTCTTGCTATTCTCTTATGTACAGCTTGCCGAGGGTTCCCAAAACCACCATATTTAAGGATTTATATACAACATTTTCTTGTATGTTAGATTCTCTAAAAAAATTCCTACCTAGAGGAAAAGCCGGCAAGCAACGAAAGACTACTGGCGTCCGAAAGCCGAAGAAGGGGGAAATCCTCCTGCGGACGAAGAGCGTCTGCAAGGGTTTCCCCGGCGTGTGGGAGCACCTTATT
>Ga0114919_10001272_pt1 | contig 20154 bp, 17 predicted proteins | sample BlataG_FD_88682 | JGI IMG/M metagenome (GOLD analysis project Ga0114919, IMG submission 88682) | Deep subsurface microbial communities from Black Sea to uncover new lineages of life (NeLLi) - Black_00105 metaG | ecosystem: Environmental > Aquatic > Marine > Oceanic > Sediment | place: Atlantic... | reverse complement strand
TCTCTCTCTCTCTCTCGCTCTCTCTCTCTCTCTCTCTCTCTCTCTCTCTCTCTCTCTCTCTCTCTCTCTCTCTCTCTCTCTCTCTCTCTCTTTTTTCCCCCCTCCCCCCTCTCCCCCTCCCCCCCTCCCTCTCCCTCTTTTTTCAAGCTGAAAAACCAAAAAAAAAAAAAAAGCAACATATAAAAAAAAAACACTTTTATCCTCTTTTTCTACTTGGACTTTGCAACCTTGGCCAAATCTCCCAACTTGGCATCAGGGTTGGCAGCCACAGCTGCATACAAACTTTCCAAATTCTTTCCAATTCTCTGCACAGTAGATCTCTCAAATCTATCAGTAGTGTATTCTATTGTGCCAAGATACCCTCCTTCTGGCGTCTCACTCATTTCCAACTCCAAGTCATACTTGCTGGTGTGCATAAATGGCTTACGGCTGAATTCTTCAGCTTCAAGTCCAGCGAGTTGCAGGCCACCTTGAGTGAGACCCTTCAAATCCAGGATGGACACACGCACTCCAAACACAGGGTGGGGACCTTTGCCCCAGTCCTTGCCCAGCTCTCTGACAACTGCTAGCCATGGGATGGTGGAGTGATCTTGAGCAATGGTCACCGCTTGGGCCTCTGCATCCACCACTTGACTGAACTTCTTCAGGCCCTTGAGGTTGGTTCTGATACCTGCCAAGTTGGAGACACAACCAGTCATGGTGGATAAATCCTCTGAAGTACGGCCACCCATAGCCCAGCCAATGGCGAAATCATTGTCTCCAGCAGTCAAATGGAGCATGGTGCGCCAGCATGCCAACAAGACGACGGTGAGCGTTGTCTTTTGGGCTATTGCAGCTGCCTTGAGCTTGTCAATGATCTCTTTGTCCAGCTTGATTTGGACCGTAAAGCCATGATAAGATGAAATGGGGGGACGTGGATTGTCAAAAGGAAGGTTCAGCTCCTCTTTGACACCAGTCAGGGTCTTCTTCCAAAACTCCAAACCTTTGGCCATCTTGCCAGATTCAAGTCTGGCTCTTTGGCGACGGCAGTACTCGGGGTTTTGCATGGTAGTGACGGGCAAATCAACAGCATCCAAATCTTCTTTAGCCCTGGCAGCAGCATACAGTTTCTGAAACTCGTTGAAGAAGACTCCAAAAGTCCACCCATCACTGACACCGTGGTGAATGTTGATCAACAAGACGTAATAGTCAAAGTCCACGGTGATCAACAGAGCGCGGCAGTGAGGAGCATCTGTCCACAATTCGAATGGTCTCTTTGCTTCTTCGTGCATAATTTTTAATACCTCAATGCTCACTCCGCATCTCTCGCTGTACTCCTCCCAAATTTCATCGGGCACAAAGTCTTGGCTGCCTTCTTCTTCTTCTTCCGGGATGGGCTTGGGAACAAAGCTCATGGCATAACCAGCAGTCTTGGCCGAGGCCATGGTTGACAGAGACCTGAGCAAGATGGTGCTTCTTCTCTCTGGAACGATACTGGTTGCAGACTCCAATTTGTTTATGTTGGTGGTGTTGGCGCTGTTGGCGCTGTTGAGGTTTATGTTGGCAATGGTGGCAGTGACATTTTCTGCATCGGGGTCGTTCTCTTCAGCATTTTCATCAATAACGTCAAAAGGAGAGAATTTCAGTGCCGCAAATTTATGTTCAGTGGGCTGACGCTTGAATGAAGACATCCTGCGTGAAGACAATGATGAGATGAGCGGAGGACGGGGACCAGAAGCCTTACCCCCACTACTACTATCGCCGCTACTACCAGCACCTTGGAGACTGCCAGAAGAGCGCTTGGAAGATAGCTTGGATGAAGGCAGAGAGCTCATTATTTTCTTCAATACAGGGAAGGAATAACCACCACTACCACCCCCAGAGGCTTGAGGTGCAAAACTCATCTGTCTACCGATTGTTGCTGCCATTGAAATCCTCCTCGACATGTCAGCATCACGCACCTCTACTTCACGTTTCGCGGCCACTTTTGCAGCTGTAGCCACCTTCATATCTACATGATACAGCGGGAAGAAGGCCTTCTCAGGGGGGTTGATAATCTGCATGGGCGGCCCTCCATCTTTACCTTTAACATACCTTGCTCTGAAAGCAGCATGTCTCTGTGACGTTTTATTCAAAGCCACAGCCAAGGCACACATGTCCACTTCCCCACGGAGCTTGATACCAAACAACAACGACTCAGCGGTAGAGTTGGGGTTGACGTCATGCAGACGGAGGTACAGCTCTTGTTGGAGAGAGATGGGGAGAGGAACGCCAGTTGCTGAGCTGTCATCTCCACCTTCTCCCTTCGCCATTTCTTCCTCCATATCTTCTTCGTCCAGTCTCTCAAGCGTACTCGAAGACAATGCAGCAGCCAGTTCTTGGATTGTCCTAAATTGGAACAAATGAGAGCCAGGAATGCCCAGGCCAGTAACTGCACGCATCTTGGCAGTCACCATCATAGCAGTCAGGGAGCTACCTCCAATCAGGAAGAAATCATCTGTCACAGAGACTGGGCTGAAGCCCAGTGCTTCCTGCCAAATAGCTTGAATTCTGCTCTCTAATGGAGTAGCGGGAGGGACGTACCCTCCACTGCTGGGTCCACCAGTCCATTCAGGCTCAGGGAGAGAGAGGCGGTTGATCTTGCCATTCGGGAGGGTGGGGAGGACATCCATCTGGATCATCACTGTGGGTACCATGTAGCCGGGGAGGGTCTCTCTCAGAGCAGCGAGGATGACATTGCTATCTACAGTGTTGGGGGAAATGTAGCCGACCAACTGCTTAGCTTTGGCCAGATCTTCCTTGACAACCACAGCAGATTGAGCTACGCCGGGGATGGCTGCAAGAGTGGCTTCAATTTCACCCATTTCAATACGCAGACCGCGAATCTTCACTTGGTGATCAGTTCTTCCTCTGAATTCAATTTGACCATCAGTCAACCAACGAGCCAAGTCACCAGTGCGGTACATGATCTTATCGTCTTCTCCAGTTGCATACGGGTTGGCAATGAATTTTTCTGTTGTCAAGTCTGGACGGCCAATGTAACCCTTACCAACTACTTTACCAGCAATGCATAGCTCACCATCTACACCAAGTGGCACCAGCTGCAGATCTGCATCAAGCACATACAACTTGGCATTGGGAATGGGGTAGCCAATGGGACAACTGCCACTTTCGGCGATGCCAGCTCCAGGGTTGGCAGTCACAAAAGCTCCAGTTTCACATGGGCCGTACAAGTTGCAAGGGAAGGATTTAGGGAGCGCTTCCAATAGAGGCTCAACCAGGGAAGCTTCTACTGCTTCACCACCCATGATCATTCCCTGAAGATGCTGAAGATCCTTGGCACGGGGATCCAGCAGCATGGCTTGAGCAAGTGACGGAGGAGCAAAGATCGTTGCCATTCTGGTGGGTTTGACCATGGCTATGGTGTCAATCAACATGCCAATGTCTTTTTGTCCACCTGGCTGGAGAACAACAGCCATGGCTCCAGAAATCATAGCAATAAGATACTCTGCAGGAGAGGCATCAAAAGCAGTGGTTGTCTTGAGCAAGAAGGTCTCATCTGGCTTCAAGTTGAGCAAAATACGAGAAAACTGGCAGTAATTAACTGCAGATACATGAGTGACTTGAGCACCCTTTGGTTTACCAGTAGACCCAGAGGTGAAGGTGACATAGCAGATGTCAGATGGAGATGCTCTTGGCAATGCAGCCATTGCATTTGGTTGATTACCAGCTGCCTCCAAAGCTGGCCAGTCCATGTCTTTCATTAGGTTAATCTTCCTGTCAACAATCTCCCCCCCGAGATCAGTCCTGTCGACACAATCACGATGAGTGATAATGGTGTCGATTTCAGCTGATTCCAGCAAGAAGACCAGTCTTTCTTTAGGATAGTCAGGGTCAAGTGCGACATAGCCAGCACCTGATTTGTGCACACCCAACATTACGCTGTAGAGCTCCACTGAACGTTCCATCAAGACACCTATTACCTTCCCTGGCTTGGCTCCATTGACCACCAGTTGCTGAGCTAGACCGGTTGAACGGTGGTGCACTTGTTTGAAGGTCTGCTTGGCTCCAGTTTCTCCATCCATGACACAGAAAGCGTCTGGACGGGATTCAGCAAAGCGAACAAATGCATCACAAGCTATCTCATCTGGAGGAGCGACCTCATCTGGACCGCTGATGTTGTCCCAATTGTGATTGTTGAAAGTGTTGACCAACAGCTGCTTTTCTGGCTCTGAAAGGATATTCAGTTCTTTCACCGGCTGACTTGGTTTGGTGACCGCCGAGGTGAGTAGGTTGACAAAGTGAGAAACCATACGTTCGGCTGTGCTAGGTTTGAACAAATCACTGGAGTACTTCAAGGAGCCAGCAAGGGACCCATCGGCTTGCTCCACCAGCTCCAAGGTCAAGTCAAACATGGCGACTTCCAGGAAGGCTTCTTCTGGCACACGCTCCACATTCAAACCACCAGTCAACTGTAGCTGTCTCTTGAAATTCTCATCTTGTAGGACAAACACACACTGATAGATGGGGCTGTAGCCTGCACTTCTTTGAGCTCCAATTGCTTGGGCAATGCGTTGAATGGGGATCTTATTGTTGCATCTGCAGCCTTCTACAGTCTCTGCTGCCTTCTTCAACAAATCAGCAAATGCCACCTCCTTGTCTACAATCAGTCTCATTGGCACTGGGTTGACTAAGAAGCCAATCAGGTTCTCCAGTTCACCAAAATCTCTACCAGCAGATGGAGTACCGATGACCACATCTTCTTGTCGGGCATATCTGCTCAACATCAGCTGGAAGGCACAAGAGAGGACAGTGAAGATGGTGGTACTGGCGGTACCTGCCAATTTGGAAGCTTCCTTGACGATGTTGACTGGGATGGAAGCTGGGACTTGACCACCTCTACCAGTGGGGGCAGAAGGACGGGGGAAGTCGGTTGGGAGAGCTAGAAGAGGAGGAGCTCCATCCAGATGTTTCTTCCAGTACTCCAGCATGGCTTCTGCTTCTGGGGTGTCAACTTGTTTGCGTTGCCACTGACTGTAGTCGGCATATTGGAGGGGAAGAGCAGCAGGGGTGAGCACGTCTTCTGGCTTCTTTCCTGCTTTGATTCCAGCATACAATTGAGATAGTTCCTTCACCATGACACCACGAGACCAGCCGTCAAAGCAGATGTGGTGCACCTTGATGAAGAAGAGGTGCAAATCTGCCTCACAGCGGAGGAGGACTGCTTTGCATGGTGGTACTTTGTACAAATTGAACGGTGCTTGCATTTCCTCTTGGAGAATCCTCAGGGCAATTTCTTCAGAACCTGGGTCGCTGGAAATGTCTTCTTCAATCCAGGATGGTACCACTTTATCAGCGGGGATGACTTTCTGGACCATAGTGCTCCCTTTGGCTGCAAACAAGGTACGAAGAGCCTCGTGGCGTTGGATTAAGTACTCATAAGCGGTCTTGAGCACTGCGGTATCCAAGCTGCCTTGGATCCAGTCAGCTTCCACCACCAGGTAGTCAGTACGGTCTGGATCTTGCTCGTACAACAACAGCAGCTGCTCTTGACTGAGGGAGACAGGGACACCATCGTATCTTGGCAAGTCGTGCATGGCCTTGAGGACGTTTTGATTGATGCCGTCTGTGCCAACTGTGTTGTTCCGAGCCGCATTGACTGCATCGACCATTTGTATGAAAGTTCTGTGCATGAAGACAAAGGCAGCTGGCAAGTCAAGGCCAGTGCTTTCTCTCAGACGAGACACTGCTTGCATGGCACGAACAGAGTTACCCCCACTCAAGAAGAAATCGGCTGCATCTTCTGGTATGTCAGAGTCAGTGAAACGTTCTCCCAGCACTTCACGCCAGACAGCAGCGACAATTGCAGATGTATCTTGTCCAGCTGCTGCAATGGCAGCCAGAGATCTCAGTTCTGACACCTTTGCAAGGAAATGATCTGCAACATGACGACGTTGAACTTTGCCAGTTGCATTCTTGGGAATAGAATCAGTGACAAATACAAATGCAGGTACCTTGAAATCAGCCAGCTTCTCTCCCACATGTTTACGAATAGAAGCAGCAACAGCAATGTCGTCTTTGTGTTTTTTAGCTCCTTCTGGAGTGAGCCGAACTGCACATGCCACTACTTGGCCATAGAGCTCATCGGGAGCAGCAAAAGAGACCGCTTCAGCCACGTCTGGGTGAGCCATCAGGCAACTGTCAATTTCATTTGGACTGATCTTCTCTCCTCCTCTGTTGATTCTCTCTTTAATTCTACCAGTCACTGTGAGATAATTATCTTGGTCCAACACTCCTTCATCTCCAGTGTGGAACCAGCCATCAATAAATGACTCTGCATTTGCAGCTGGGTTTTCCATATAGCCATCTGTCACGCTGGGGCCTTTAACACACACCTCTCCACGCTGCCCATTCGGCAGGATCTTCCCATCTGGAGCGATAATGGCCACCTCAATGTCACCAGCAGCTGGACCAACAGTACCAGCTTTACGTCCTCCTCTCCTTGGTAAAGGAGACGAACACATCTGATTGCATTCACTCATGGCGTAGGCTTCCAACACTGGTACGCCAAACATCGTTTCAAGCTTGTGAAGAGTTGCTGGAGCCAGTGGAGCAGAGCAGGATCTAATAAACTTCAATGGAGGAGGGTTATCAGCTGGATAGTCTTCAGCTGCACGTGCTAACAACATCAAGTGAATAGTTGGCACTGCAGTGTAGTATGTAGCCTTGTACTTGGCCGCATCTTGCCAGAACGTGACGGGGTCAAATTTTCCTGCTGTGGGCAGAATCACCGACCCACCAGTAGCCAGAGGAGTGAGGAGACCCTGGGTCAATCCATGAGGATGAAATAGAGGCATAACATGCATGGAGACTTCATCAGACATATCATACGTCCAGGCGACATTCCTCAACGCTGCACATAGGTTGCGATGACGGTGAGGGACACATTTGGGTCTGCCAGTAGTACCACTGGTATGTAGAATCAAAACTTGGTCTTCAGGGTTGGGATCTAGTGTAATACTGACATCATCATTTCCAGATTTGATTTCAAACCCGGGGGTGGAGGAGGTCATGGTGAGAGAGAAGGATATGTCTTCAGTGACCTGAAGAGCGATGATAGGGATGTTCAAAGTTGCGGCAGCTGCCTCGGCCTCAGGGCGGCCGTTTGCGGAGATTAAGACCATTTTGGCTTTTGCATCTTCAAGGAAGAGATAAAACTCATCCTTCTTGTTGTTGGGGTTGAGGGGGAGTGCTACAGCTGAAGCCCAGGTGATGGCTAGGAAGCCGATGACAAACTCGACGGAATTGACTTCGGCCAAGGCGACGACATCACCGCGTTTGATGCCTGACGCAATGAGGGAGCGAGCGCACTTGGTGACGAGTCTTTCCAATTCACCACGAGAGAGAGTGGCGTCGTATGCTGGGAGATGGAGAGCTGGACCATCGTTGGATCCGTTGGTGCTCAGGATTTGTCTCAAAGTGGGGAGACGGAGGTCGAGCTACAAAGGAGAGAAGGGGAGGAGTGAGAGGGAGAGCGGAGGGTGGGTTTTGGGTGAGGATATGGTATAATAATGCGTGGTGGGAAAAAATGTAGGTTTTCGTATAGGCTTAATGCTGATATGATGATCGCTCGATTGTTGAAAATGTTGGATATCCGGTTGGTTATCAACTTGAGGCACGATAATAAATTATCAGGGTAATCCATCATGGTGATTCTTGCCTCTGACCGGCCTCCAATTTCATTATCAGGCTAGAAATAACACCTTGAGCACCGTGTTTCAGGATTTATACGAATGTACTACTCACCTCGACGTCTTCACCAATCTTTGGAAGCACCATCTGAAACTTTTTCACGAGTACTTAAGGCACGACAGATTAAAAAAGAGTTGATTTTCAATGATTAGTAATTAATTTGATTTGTTGGATGTATGATGTTTCAATTTATACAGGGTTTGGATGGACGGGTGCTCCACTTATAGCTTGGAGCTCAGGCGATCCGGATCCGGCGCGCCACCTGGCAGTCTCCAACACCTCCTCTCTCTCCCCACCCTCCAAACAGAGGAAGAGACTATCTGTCTATTCAGTTTATTCTATACAACAACACGTAATTTGGCTATTTCTTCTTCTTACATAAAACAACAGCTACAAAATATCAAATCTTCTTGTTACATTTAAAACCATAGATCTTCACTAAACCTCCAAGCTCTTCAAATCTTCTGCTATGAATGTCAATGCCTCTATACGACTAGGGCTCTTCTCATCCATGATATAAAAATGTCCTCCCTCTCTACAAATTAGGGGGGGATTGGGAAAGGATTGAGGTTATAATAAGGATTTACCATCTTGATATAAATAGACACATAGATAGATATGTAGATCTTAAAAAAAAAAGTGATACTCACCTGAATGTCTTCTCTACATGAGTGCCTTCTGGACAATGTTTCTTCCAATCTACAAAGTGCTCAGGAGGGAACCTGGTGAAGAGAGAAGAAAAGGGAGAATGGGAGAAGAAACAGAAAGGTGGGTTAGGTAAAAGGTAATAGCACCTAAAATACACATACACAAATCCCACATTACTACTAATACTAAATACCTACCTAGATTCATCTGCAGCCATCATGGAGACAATAGGACAAGGAGCACACGCATCTTCCTCAGCCTTATAAGTCTCCGCCATCTTAATATCAGCTTGCAATAGCTTGTAAAACATATTACTAAAGAATGGATCCCCAGTTTTAACAGCTTGATGCTCCCCATAACGCAGCTCCCAATGTCTCCAGAACTCCTTTTCAGGCATGTCTGCCAGTTTGGCTCCCCGGGTCTCTTCACAATCCAAGGGGTTAACTGTAGTGCCAAGACTGGGAGCTCTGTTGGCGGAGGCATAGAGACGGAGAGGGAGGGGGAGGTTGCCGCGTCTTGCTATCTCTCTGGAGATTTCAAAGGCCATCCAAGCTCCGAGGGAGTGGCCAAACAGGGAGTAGGGCTTGGAGGTGTCGGAGAGGAGGATGGGGGACAAGGCATCGACGGCATTCTTGACGAGATCGTCCATTGAGTGGTAAGGTTGTTCTCCCATTCTGGTGTTGCGACCTGGGAGTTCAACTGGGCAGACCTGGGAAAGAGAGAGGTTGGGGGTGAGTAATGAAGGAAATGAAAGACGTGAGAGGAGCGTCTGATCTGTGATCCATTGGTGGTAACCAACCTCAACAGAAGCAGGGAGGTGCTTGCTCCATTCCATAAACACCCAAGATCCACTCCCTGCTGGCGGAAAACAGAATAAACGCATTTTACTTGGAGTCTGGACAATTGTAGGTTTTTGGAGAATCCATTTATTAAGATTCCCTTTATTATTAGACATATTCAGTACGAATAGGAGCGAGATCACAGATTTATGACATTACCAAAGAGTATCATAATTAAAAACATTACAGAAACGTAACTCACCCTCCCTTTTTGTCCTATTCAAACCTCTCCTGCCAGCTGGCAACCTCTCACCTCACCTCACTGCATAGGTGAAAACCCAGTTGGCTGCACTATCTCCACACTCGACTCCAACACCAAAGGAGCAGTATCCTTCATAGAACTCACCCATGTATTAAGCCCTTTCACCTTATCCCTAGCTTCCTTCCTGTTTTGTGCAGATGAATACCTCCAGATTACAGCAACTGTCATCTTTTGGCCCATTTCACATTGGCCTACAAACACAAGTGTACCAGCATCAGGCACACTGCATCTCTCTTTAATTCCACCTGCCATGGCTAGAAAGAACTTTGTGCTGGATCCAGAGGCCAGGATGTAGCGGCGGATCTCGTAGATTGGCTGGGAGGCTCCTTTGGAGAGGGATTGAAGGGCTTGGAAGCCTTGCCAGCCGGCATTCTCCAGAACTTCAGTTGCAGGCTCATAAATTGCATTTTCCTGTAAAAAGTGTTTCATATAGAGGAAAAAAGAGAGATAGATAGAAGAAGAGAGAGAGCATGTGCTTGAGTTAGGCTCAAGTCATGATGGGTGGCTTACTATAGATCAACCTCCTGGATAAACACAGTAAAGGCGGCGGACACAATCACCACTAATAAGCGTAACATACCTGTGTTCTCATGCATAGTTTACTCTTGCCAAGATAATTCTGTTGCCAGTCTTTGTCGTTAGCAGCAGCTTTTCTGCATGCATCACGGTGGTCAAAGTCATCGTAGGAGTAGATATGGACAATCTTGTTGAGCATACCGACATCAGTGTTGAACATGCTGCAAGAGAGAGGGGGGGAGGGTGTTGGGGGACAACAACAGAGGGAGAAGGAGAGATGGACGGGGGGAGGTGTGTGATTTGCGTGTGACTCACCCAACGATAGGCATCAAGGACTGACGTTTAGGGAAAAAGTCCCCTGTCAACGCCAGGAATTCCTTCACTGAAGCTGGCTTTAATGTATACTCTCGAATCTCGATAACACTCTGAAGGGTTCAAAGGCAAAAATTAAGCGATCAGCACCAGTATGTTATGATCTATCCATTTTTACCAAGCATCGATTAGAAAACTTCCGACGACCACTTACCATTATTATTTCACTGAGAATCCCGGGTTATGTGTAGCAAGCCGGATGCAAGGTTCCTGTCTTTCTAATTTAATTTGAATTTTAAGATGATCTGAAAAATTTCAGCGTTCAGGCCATTGCGCCGCGTTCTTTGAAGGCTTATTTGTAACGATGATCACCAAGCTCGAGGTGCACGTGCACCCTGCAGGCCAGCTGGACGCACGATATCATGATCAATCCATGACCCCGGCACCAGAAGAAAGCCTGAAAAGATACAGATGACGCGCCTGAAGCAGCAATTTAAAATCCGTGTAAGCAAAATGTCGCGAATTCAAGGAGGCTATATACCCTTTTTTAAGCTCTTCCTGGTATACTTATCATTCACTTTCTTCACTTGTATCTCTACTTCTTCTTCTCTTGCTCAAGAGACAACCCGTAGAGAGTTGCCTAAGGTCACTATTCCCGTAAATGCTTATCTAGATGAGTAAGTTGTCGTCTTTAACCAATCATTCTTTTAATCATGTCCGGGACATCCTCCACTCTTTCTCAACCCAGTGGCGAGACGGTAGCTTTCAGTTCCCCGCCCCTAGTATTATCTTACCCAACCTTTCCTCTCTCTCTCTCTCTCTCTCTCTCTCTCTCTGTCACTCCAATCTACAGACTACCTGGCAATAACATCCTCTACCTTGACTCAATCCAAGATCTCCAATTGACTGTCACCCCCGCCATCATCACCTCTGACTTCTTCACTTTCACTGCCCCGGTCTACCACAACAACATCACCAACCAAGTCTACCTGTTCGGACCCACCATCCGCATCAGGCCAAGACAATCCTTCCGCATCAACCTCATCAACAACCTCACTTACGGTGTCGACTCTTCCGCACAAGAAGAAGAAACTGAAAGTCCCAGTGGCAACATATTTACTGGCGTGTTCGAGGATCCTCTCGGCACTAATCTGCACACACACGGGCTACACGACAGAGGCGGACCCCTCATTCAAAACGCCACTACTCCTTATGATGGTGGCGATGATGTATTCATTAATGTTCCTGCCCAGAGCAGCCAGCAGTTGTCATTTGAACCTCTCCATGTCACCCACCTACCCGGCCTACATTGGTACCATCCTCACCGTCACATGTCCACCTATATGCAGACAGTTACGCTACTGGGCCTGATGAGTGTGGAGGGACCCTTGGGTGACCAAGTGTGGCTGCCTCGTAACAATGGATGTGGACCATTTGCTGATTTATTGGATGTTCAGGATGATGAAGAAAATGTGCCTGAAGTGATGATGATCTTTAGAGTGATCCCTTTTAAAAGTGTTCAGGAATTGTTTGCTGATGAGGATGCTGTTAAGCAAGAACAAGAGATTTTGAATAATCCTTCTTATCAGGAGGTGAATGAAAGAGCCGATCCACTGAATCCTTATTGTTGTGATGAAGTGGGATTGACAACAACTGATGCTGGTGATGGCAATAGCACAACAAGTGGTAGTGGTAATAGTAGTAGTGGTAGTGGTAGCGGTAGCAATGCCACTGCTGGTGATGCTGATCCTATCAACCTCATTACCGGGCCTAGAAGCGATGGAAACACAATTCTAGTCAACCAAGGCATCCGCCCAATCATCAGAATGAAAGCCGGTAAATATCAACGTTGGAGATTGCTTCATTCTGGCCCCAAGTTTTGGTGGAATTTGATGATTAAGGACGATGAAACATTGGAAGACGTCACTGATCAATGTGAATTCCTCCTGTACGCCAAGGATGGCATCTACCTTCAGGAAGTGCCAAGGAAGCTCAACTTTCTAATTATGATTCCAGGAGGCAGAAGTGAGTCTCTAGTAAGATGTAGTAAACCTGGTAATTATACTTTGTATGCCGGTGAAACTAATAATGCAGCTTATCCAATTACTGTCCCCCAATCTCCTCAGATCGTGGTGGATGTAGTTGCAACATTGGAAGTCACAGATAGCAAGGGAGAGGCGGTACATGTCATGCCACCACTGGAAGAATGCATCCCACTGAGACCAACATATGCCCCAGATCTGAGAGATGCCTCCATCACAGCTGCCAATGCATGGGATAAAGTCGTCTACGATAATGCAACTTTCAATTTCGACCCGGCTCAAGGGTACGGCTGCACCATCAACAACCAGAACTTCACATATCCAGACAATGATCCAATTGTAATGAAATTGGGCAGCATTATGGAATGGAACAAATACGGCGCTCTCAACTTCCACCCGATGCACATCCATGTCAACCCGTTTATGATCAGCGATCTCAATGAAACTTACTTGGCCCCGAATATGACCTACACTGACTACTTTAAAGTGGGAGACTATCACGATACAATCATGCTGCCAATGCAAGCGCAAGGTGCTATCGCAAAGGTGAGATTCCAACCTGGTCCTTTTGCTTGCTACTCAGTCATGCATTGCCACATATTGCAGCATGAAGACATGGGGTGTATGAAGGTTGTCAAATTTGAATGTCCTGGGTATGGAGGAGTCAACACTGAACAACCTGCAATGTGTGCGTTTGAACCTCCAATCAACGGGACATTCTCCGAGAAATCTTTTGATTTTGAAGGCGGGAATAGTACCGATGATGGCAATGATGGTAGACCGTCTGGAGGTGTGGGGAGGAATGAAGGGAAGATGGGCTCTGGGGTGACTTTGATGGCTATGGTTGTGGTTTGGGGGTGGATTTTATAACGAAGGAATTTATTATGTATATGTGAGTAATTGGCTTTCCATATTTTGCTTTGAAAATGTTGAGTGTGTTGAATTCAATATCTAATTTGAGATTAAGTCTGGGTCTCTCTCTCTCTCTCTCTCTGTTTGATTGTCACAGTGTTGGTGAATGTGAATGGAGAAAGTGACAGGCTGCCCATTCCTACCATTTAAATAAAAGCTCAAGCTCCGTTTTTTTCATTGCAGATCGAATCACATTGGATCCAACGATTGTTAATTACGCATTTAATCGGGTATACAAGTCCTGTGGTAGAAAGATAATTCCTCCCATTGAAATTAGAGAACCATAATAATAATAATAGGGTTAGAGCTCGAGTGACATGTCGATCAAACAAACAATGCATACGTTCACACGATCCGATTTATATGCCATGACCAGATCACAGTTTCCAACCCCTGGCTTGTCTAAACCCCAAAAACCTCGCACACCTTATTGTTGTCGGAGCACTTCTCACACTCCTCCCAGAGCCAGCACTCCAAGCAACAGCTACAGCAGCCGTCGTCGGAGCGTCCCTCTCCCTCCTAAATTTACCCAACCTCTATCCCCTTCCCAAAGCTTTGTTACAGACCTCGAAAGAGCCGCCTTTTCAGCCGAACAAGTCATATTTCTAGAGAGGAAACGACGAGCGGCGGCTGGTCTCGGCCCCCTCCTCCCTCCCTCCAGCTACTGCTCCCACTGCACTGGTTCTGGCAAATGTCAATGCCCGGAGTGCAACGGTACCGGCATGAACCAATATGACAAGCTGGAAGAAGCTATGCGCATTACAGGTGAAGATGCAGATGCTGATGGAGTCATCACCATTCACCAGACAAATGGCTTGATTGATACGACGTATTTCTTTAGGGAGAACACTCCTTGTTGGTTGTGTAGGGGGAAAATGATCCTGGGATGTAAGCATTGTGAAGGAACAGGGTTTGCTAATTTCAATTTGTTTACTTGTGATTGAGAGAGAAGAGAGAAGAGTGTAAGTGTGTATAGTAGTCGAGCCAAGTGTGTGAAAGAGTGCTCCCTCTTTCATTAAATACTTGCAAGTAAAAAAGTTCTATTTCATATTATTATGTAAACTGATGCATCACCTTATTTAATACTTACTTACCCCCCCCCTCTTCCCTCTTTCTTCTACACCTCCTGACCAGGCAATTTGCCCTCCATCAGCTTCCACAATACGTCTCTATCCATAATGTGCCCATATTTCAACGATATAATGTACTGCCTATCCCCATGTACTTTAAGTGGCATCAACGCGTCAGTTGTAGCTATCTGCATGACAGCATCTAGTGGTAGATTTTTGAATGGTGGGACGAGTCTTTCAATGTCTACCTCGGTGTCTTCTCTCTTCCCCCAGAAGTCCATGACGCTGAGCTTTATTTTAATAGAAGATGACGAAGTAGGACGAGAAGATCTATTAATATTGCAATCGGTACTATAATTATTATTATTAATAGGGTATAATAAAGACAATTCTCCAAGGTACCTTCTGCTATAAAACCATAATGTGGCAGCAGCCATGGCCGAGCCAGTCAATAAACCAGCAGCAATAAGGGTGTCCAACCCCGAGGCACTGCCATGTTTGATCATAGATGATATTGGGATGGCGAGTGCAGCTACTCCAGTGAGTTGGAAGATCTTGAGACGGACAAGAAGACGAAGGGGACGCATTCCTCTGCCTTTGTATAAAACATGTTGTTGGTGTGGTGGGGCGGTGGAATGATGTGGGGATTGATTGCGGCCAGTTGAAAAGAAATGATTTGTGGATGGGAAATTTCGTAAACTTGACAATGTCTTTAGTCGCACGAATGAGGTTGAAACATCAGTTTCTGCTAAAATACTTTGATTTAATAATCCTGCTTCAAGTAATCGTCCATAAAACCGTGAACATAGCCTCATTTTTTTTACATCTCCGTCTACAAAATATACCTACTCAAATCCTGTTTCTCTCTAAATGCCGCCAACGCCCCTATAACGTCCTCTTTATCAATCACAACATTCACAGGAGCGTCCGGTGTCGCCCCCTTCTCTGCTGCCGAGTAGCTCACCTCCTCCAGTATCTTCTCCATTATCGTATGCAACCTCCTCGCCCCAATATTCTCCACATTAATATTGACCTCTTCAGCGACCAATGCAATCTCATTCACAGCTGCATCTGTAAATATCAAGTGCACATTCTCCGTCTCCAACAGTGCTGTATTTTGCTTGATCAAGTTATTTTCTGGCTCCGTGAGGATTCTATAAAACTCGTCCTTTGTCAGTCCCTTCAGCTCCACCCTGATTGGAAGCCTCCCTTGCAGCTCTGCCATCAGGTCTGATGGCTTACTAGAATGAAAGGCTCCTCCACATATGAATAGGATATGGTCAGTGTTCAGCGGACCATATCTGGTGTTGACAACACTTCCTTCTATAATGGGTAACAAATCCCTTTGTACCCCTTCTGCTGAAGCATCTGCACTCTTCCTCCAGCTATCAGAAGGTGATACAATCTTATCTATTTCATCAATAAACACAATACCATCTTCAGCTGCAGCTTTTAATGCTTGTCTTATTATCATGTCTTGGTTCATCAGTTTCTCTGCCTCTCTTTCAGCTAGGATTGATCGGGCGTCAGCCACTGGCAGCTTCTTGGTTTGTTTCTCTCTGCTAGTAAAGGACAGAGATTGCACCATTGCTGATATATCGCTCATGAATTCGTTCCTATTAGTAGTAGGGCTGTTATTATCGATATTAGGTCCTAGTTGAGGAGGAGGATATCTACCACCTGTACCAGTACCACCTCTCCCCGACGATATTTCTATCTCAATCAACCTATCCTCCAGCTTCCCATCTCTCAGCAACTGCAAGAAGCTACCCCTGGTCCTCTCGTCACCATTAGGAGTACACAAAGCATCTATAATCGTCTTCTCCACCGCCCTATCAATTACACCCTGCTGACGTTGTCTGTGTCGTTGTTTCACGATATTGACTGCATTGTCAACCAAATCTCTGATAATTCCATCTACATCTCTCCCTACGTATCCCAGCTCGGTGTATTTACTAGCTTCTACCTTGACAAAGGGGGCATCTGCTATTTTAGCAAGCCGACGAGCAATCTCCGTCTTACCGCAGCCGGTAGGGCCAATCATCAAGATGTTTTTTGGGACGATTTCTGATTTGAGGGGGGTAGGTACTCGGTGGCGGCGCCATCTGTTTCTCATGGCGATTGCCACTGCCTTTTTGGCTTCATTCTGGCCGATAATGTATCGGTCGAGGTGGTCTACTACTTGGCGAGGTGTCATGTTTCCCGTGATGCTGAGATCTTCTTCTTCTTCTTGAGTTTTAGTGGCGGCATGCGTGTCGTCTCGGCTGGTTGTTGTTGTTGTCGATGGTGGTGGTGGTGGGTCGGATGTGTGTTGTGGTTGAGCTGCAGCGGAGAAGAGTCTTGTGGATGATACTGTTAATGATGCGTGGAGTGATGGTGGTTTAGAGAGGGTATTCTGTAAGATGCATGTGCTCTGTGTGTGGAGGAGGTTGAGAGGAGCGGGAGGAAGATGTGTGAGTGTGAGTGTGTTGTTGTTGTTGTTGTTGTTGTTGTTGTTGTTGTGAGGTTTGGTGGTATTAGTTGCGTTTGGTGGGTTCATGTTGGGATATAGACAGTTGAGTGTTGAGAGAACGTACCAGCAACCGCGTTGCTCGAGCTATATGATTTCGAGACAAGCTTGTGGAAGACATCTTTCTGATCAGTTTTCTAACCTTAGGAGCAAAAGATGAAAATGTACTGTTTGAAGGAGTGTTACACGTTTTCAGGCCCTACACCAGTAAAATGTTGGTTTAGAGGTGCAGAAGATAGCAAGCGTTGTTGAAATACCTCACGCCTGTACTCTCCGACTTTTTCAGCGACCCTAAACCCAAAGGTTCTCGAATGAAGTCCATTATTTCTATCGCTCATTATACCACATTGTGCTTCTTAACTTCCTAAACTGCAATTGCACCATATTCTCACCATATTCAATATGAGTGCTGTCATCTTCCGCTCTAACATCCATTTTAAAACACCTGAAAAACTAAATTTTCGCAATTGCTGCATCATCTCATATCCTAATGTATGCACAAGGGTACGTATACATCATATAATGCATTGAAACGCAAGCTCATCCATACATCTCTCAACTGCATGCATCACAACTATCTCTCCCTTTTCCTCCCCTTTCTACAGAGATATTCCCAACCCCAAAGAGTAGCAGCAGCAGCATCCGCACAAGATCCCGGCACTAAGAAAGCCTCCTATTCCGAAGATGACGAAAACGGCCGAGCCACTACTTCCTGCTCTGTCGATAATGCTAATGACGACGCCCAGAGTCGCATCTTTGCCACTGCTTGCGCCAAGGTCGCGTGGGAAGTCAAAGGAGAGAACATCCAACTCCTCCACGTAGCCCCTTTAGTATCATGGACATCCTACCTCCTTTTAGTCACAGTTTTCTCTAGACCTCAGTTAAACGCCATCTTGGCTAGGATAAGCAAAGAAGCAGAAGATGTCCACGGTCGTACTGTCGCCTATGGGCAGAATGTTGGCAGCACAGCTTGGGAGGTATTGGATTATGGTGATGTCGTTATTAATGTATTAACCGCTGATCAGAGGGAGTATTATGATTTGGAAGGGTTTTATGGTGCAGCAGAGGAGGTAGATTTGCCGTTTGTGAGCGACGAGCAGCAAGGAGCAGTGTGGCAGAAGAAATTATAGGGGGGAAGAAAGAAAGAGAGAGATAGATGGAGCAGTAAAAAATGAATGCTACATATGTCACATTTATAGAATTGAAGTAAGATCTGATACATCTACACCCAGAGGAACATACACAAACCATGTCCTGTCTACATCATTATCATTATAGACATTTGCCTGCACTCCTACGACACATCCACCATACTCAGCAACCAATCTACTCAATAGTACCATCTCCTCCTCACCACTATTACTATTAGTAGTACCAAACTTGATGACCAACATATCGGTTGATCTATGGGCATGCAATATACATACCTTGCTATTCTTCGTCTCTTCCAAGCTATAAAACTTATTATTATTGCTGGGAGGAGGAGGCGTAGCTGTATTCTTATGATCATTCAATAACACCCTCCTCTCTCCTCCTCCTCCTCCTCCTCTTCTTTCCATGATTATCTTCTTCGATAAATGATCAGTACATGGAGCAGTCACTTTCATCTCCTTCTCCTTGATCACTTCACCACCTTTGATAATTACATCCTCTATATGCCTCTTCCCCCAAGCTACTACTCTCCTTTGAACCACCAATCCATCCACCTCCTCATTATGCTCGGTAGGAGTAGGGATATGTCCAGACATATGAACTACTATGGCACCTCCACATGGAGACAGATCTCTATGAGTAGCAAGAGCTTCTATGTATACAAACATATTACCATCACTACACGTCATGGGATCTTCCTCCCTCCCCTCCTCCTCTCCTCCTCCTCCTCCTCCTTCTTCTTCTTCTTCTTCTTTTTCTTCTTCTCTTTCTCCAAGGATTCTCCTATATAATCTCAAGTATTTTCTACCAAGAGATAAATGTTCACATATCAATCTAGTGCATACATTGTCATCTTCATCATCAGTATGGGAATGGATGTGGTGAAGCCAACTGAGGGAACATGGTGCTGTCTTAGGCCAGGCCAATGGACATGACCTATTAAATGTCAGGTGCTTGCTCTTCATTTCTTCTCCAGCTGAGAATACTTGCTCATTATCCTTACTATTACTATTGTTATTATTATTATTATTATTAGTGGTTTTTTCCAAACAGATAAAGTACTTCTTGGCTGGATTGGGATGGGGGAAACCCACATAAAAACCAGCAAGAAAACCAGCTAATAAAGCTCCATTGATCAGCTGCGCAGCTTGGTTGTCATCTTCCACGTATACTTGTAGAACAGCCTTGGTGTTGGGTAGGAGAATGGAATGTAGAGAGTGCATAAATGTGCGTATCTTGGAGTTGGGGGTGGTGGCGGTGTTATTGTTGTTATCATCATCTTGTTGTTGTTGATGACGGTCACAGAGCCACTGTACTGCGGAGACAGAGATGGCAGCGTTGAAGTAACATGTACGCAGTGGTATACCTTGGCCAAAGTCACAACAAGCTAGAAGAGCATGGCTGGATTTGGATTGTGCGAGGTAGAGCATGGGTAGGCTGATGTCGAGACCAATGAAGAGAGTGCCGGTTGCTGTTGAGGAGAGGCCGCTGCCACAGCCCAAGTCGCAAATTATGGGCAATTTAGATGGTCCTAGCAGATGTATTGTGTAAGATGTCAGTTGTTTTTGGATCTGTAAAGACTCCATGGTGTCGGTGTATCGTGCACTTTCATTGATGTCATAGTGGATGTTTGGACCATCATGCGAGGCACGTTCCGGGCGTCTCTCCCTTCCCCCATTTTGCTGTTTGCGCTTGGTCATATCTCCACAAAGCTGATATTGAAAAATGCAATGCCGTTGAGAAAACTGCTGTTTTTTACCTGCAAGTTTGAAAGCTTTCTAACTTCGAATTAATACTCCTGGAAATTTCTCCTTGACCATCAAATTTTGCACTAGTTATCCCTCCACCCTTGAATTCAATACATAATTTCAATAATTGCTATTGTTCAACACCCATCCGAGTTGGTGTAGACCACTCATTCCACTCAGGGTGACACAAACATGTTTGGATTAGGATTAGTCAAGGTTGTCCATACCAGTTCGTTAGCTTAAGTTTAAGTTCTACCTACAAAGTTCCCTGCCATTCAAGACATCCGCTGCTTCAAATACAAGAGCTTTGCAGATGGCCACTCCACATCAACTTACTCTCCCCATTCCTAACCACAACCCTCTCACCACCCCTCCCCCTACTTGCTCTCCTACCCCTCACCCCCCTTTCCCTC
>Ga0114919_10001271_pt1 | contig 20156 bp, 17 predicted proteins | sample BlataG_FD_88682 | JGI IMG/M metagenome (GOLD analysis project Ga0114919, IMG submission 88682) | Deep subsurface microbial communities from Black Sea to uncover new lineages of life (NeLLi) - Black_00105 metaG | ecosystem: Environmental > Aquatic > Marine > Oceanic > Sediment | place: Atlantic... | reverse complement strand
GATTCCTCTGGTTTCCCCCCGAACAGAGACCAATAGTCTGTCAACTGGGAGGAAGCAACCCAGAATCACTGGCCAAGGCAGCCAAGTCAGTAGCCAAATACGGCTACGATGAGATCAACCTCAACTGTGGATGTCCCAGTGACAAGGTCGCCGGGGCGGGTTGTTTCGGTGCTTCTCTCATGCTCCGACCTGAGCTTGTAGCCCAATGCTGTGCAGCCATGGCAGAGGCAGTACATCCAGTACCAATAACTGTTAAATGTAGAATAGGTGTAGATGATGTAGATTCGTACGCTGCATTGTCATACTTTATAGAAACAGTGTCATCTCAATCGCCAGTCACACATTTTGTCATTCATGCCAGGAAGTGTTTGTTAAAGGGGCTGAATCCTCATCAGAATAGGACAGTGCCTCCACTTAGATATGAGTGGATATGGGCTTTGAGGAGAGATTTCCCAGGGTTGGAATTTTCGCTCAATGGAGGTATTGTGTCTTTAGAGGAGGCAGGCACTGTCCTAGGTTACCCCATCTCAATTACTGAGACTACCACTACTATTACTTCTACTACTCGTGATAATGATAATGACGAGAATGTTAGTGTTACTACCCCTCCTCCTCCTCCTCCTCCTCCTCCTCCTCCTCCTATCATAACTGGCAATACAGTTATTCCTCAATTACGGGACAACAACACTAAAGGTGGTGGTGGTGGTTTAAGTGGAGTTATGATAGGAAGAGCAGCCTATCACACACCCTGGCACCTCTTGGGAGACGCAGATCGATACATATTTGGAGCAGATTCCAACCCCACCAGCAGCAGACGACAAGTCCTAGAAGAGTACACAAAGTACGCTGATGCAATGGTGGGCAGGTACTGTGTAAAACCAGATGGACATAAAGTACCTTCTGTAAGGACCATGGTGAAGCCTCTGCTGGGAATGTTTGCGGGGGAACCCAGAGGGAAGAAATGGAGGGCGGCGGTGGACTTGGCGCTGAAGTCAGCGGAGAGCGTTAGTGAAGTGATGGAGAAGACGTTGTGGGTGTTGAAGCCTGAAACGTTGGATGCGCCGCCAAAGATGGTAGTGGGTGCTGCTGCTGAGCTGCAGCATTTGGCGCCCGACCTACCTGTTGCTGTTGCTGCTGGTGATGGCAATGAGAAGGGAGAAAAACGAGGGAGTGAAGAGAAGCGGGAGGAGGAATTTGCTTTAAGTTAAGTAGTGTTTACAACTTTAGCTGGGAATTATCTTATGTCAAATTATAGAGGGTTTATCTAATCATATATATGTATGTACACCAAATTATATTATTGTAACAGAGAGAGAGAGAGAGAGAGGGAGAGGGAGAGGGAGAGAGAGAGAGAGCGAGCGCGGACAGATACAGTTTTCCCTTCATATGATTATCATTTTTTTATTTCTGTACAATGTAACGGTAGATAGATCCCTTTGCAGCCAAGTCATCAAAGAATGCAGCTGTTGGGTGATCAGTATCAGTTGGAAAGGACGACTTGCTGGTGTACTTGTTACTGCTATTAGTGCTATCATCATCATCATCATCAGCCAAGGACATCAAGAGGCTGTCGTCACAAGCAATTTCTTGAGAGGGTGTGCAATCCTCTTCCTCCTCCTCCTCCTCCTCCTCCTCCTCCTCCTCCTCTTCTTGATCATAACCATAATATTCTTCTTCCTCTTCTATGACAATTAATTGTTGTTGTGAATCATTGGATGATGCGGGGTATGCCAAAGCTCTGTGAGAAGAAGGGAGGGTCCTGCTGTAAGGTGCAGTGTCAGGGAAAATTTGGAGCAGGGCCTGGCCTTCCGCCTCTGCCTCGGGGGCAGATCTTTTCCTCGACCTGGGCTCGTGAGTTGGAGTCTCGCTCCCACCCCCACCTCCACCTTGACCTCCACTCCCACCTAGGCAGTCTATATCTAAAGACGCCTCCGTTATGGGACTGGAGGGGTGATCTTTTGCATTGGGTGATTTGTTTTCAGCGGGAGAGGCCATAGCGAGGTCTGCAGAAGAAAGGAAGGGCCTGGTCAATTCAGGATCGTTTTAAAGAGTAGATTCATAGGGCAAAGAGAGCTAATTATCTTCCCCAGGCACTGAATGGGATTACAGACTTACAATGTTTTGAAATGTGCAGAGCTTATTGGCAATCTGACACCCTGGATAACAACTTGGAGGTATCTAGAAGAAGTATATATTCAATTTTATGCTCCAGTTGTACTGTGAGAGGCATAATTGGGCAAGTTATGTTCGAGATCACTTTCCAGACCGTTTGAACGGGGGAGTTGCAACCCAACTGGGAAAGAGCCAGGGAGGAACCGAAACCTGCTTGAGCTTCGTTCCTCTGAACACACAATCTCAACATCGACTCTCAGAATGGATGCAAATTATATCAGTGGTAGTAGCAGTAGGATGTGATCAGGTGTGGCCAGTCCAACCAAACTTGAATGATGTGCTCTGGGGGAAGGGGCTCGTGCTGGACTCGGAGCAGCAGACGAGCGGGTCTCATCTTCCACCCAAATAAGCTCTTAAGTCTTAACATGGCGTGCAATGGATTTCAAATTTGAATTCTGTGGGTCTGTTTACAATTGTAGTAGCCAATATGACGACAGAAACCATTCTCAGGCTCTTCCTCATCTCATGTTTGGCAATCTCAGCCTTTAGTTCGTATGATTCCTCTTCTCCAGTGGCTATTTTTGGATCCTATTAGCTAGACAAAACTGCTACGTTTCGACAATGGCCAAACTGTTACGTTTTGGGCTCCTCACAGTCGACCAACTTGAAAATAGCCCGTCTCGCAAAGACGGTGTCAACGTCAAGCAAGAAGCTCGTGTCTATCGCGAAGTTTACAGCGCCATGGTCGAGACTTCCAAGAGATTCAAAAAGTGAGTCACCAGTTGCTCAATCTATCTAACTTAACTTCTCTCTACACCACCAACAACCATATGCATCTTCCTCTTTACCATTTCAATTTCTCAACCCTCCTCCTCTCCTCTCCCCATTTTCTTCCTTTGTGCTCTTCTTCTCATATATATATAATATATAGACCTCCATCCCTAGCGATGACTGCCATCACCCTCTTCCTCCGCTTCTACTCTAGAAAGAGTCTCAAAGCCAACAGTGCAGCAGTATTTGGTGCAGCATCATTATTCTTAGCAGGTAAATTAGTCTATCAGCCGATATCCAATGCCCATTTATCAACGGAATTCTTCAAGAATTACTTTGGTCGAGGCAACCCAAACCTGGCAGAACGTATAGTAGATAGAGCATACATGGAGAATTACTATTCTACAGTAATGGAAGCAGAAGGAGCCCTGCTATGCACGATAGGTTTTGACCTAAAGGTACCAATCCTGATGGATGTCTTTTGGTATGAAGTCCTGCAGAGTCCCAGGTTTACGAAATATAGAATGACAGCCAATAAATCGTTGGAGCGACCGAAAGATGAGTTAAAATATTCATACATACAGTTTCTAATGAACTTGTTTCAGGATATTTATAAAAAAGAAGGTACATTGCTACTGCAGTATACGTGTAGACAGATAGTGTTGGCGGCAATGGTGTTCTTGTTGAGACAAAAGGACCGTGTGGGCAGCGTCGTCAAGATGCTTGACACGCCAGATATCGAGTCTACCACGAGTCAAGGACTGCCTTGGTATGTAGAAGAGGGACTATCTGAGCAAGATTGCACTGCAGTTATACATAGATTCAATCAAATATACATGGCAGCACAGGGTGGGTCAACAACTACTTCTGCTGCTGGTGGTGGAGGAATTGGTGGAGGAGAAGCTACGACGACAATAGCTACCCTACCTCCACCATTAGGGGCAGCACCAGCCGGTTCTACTGTTCAAGGAGGAGGAAGAGGAGGAGAAGTTTCTTCGTCAGTAGCTGGGATGGGTGTCCAAGTACAACAAAAGAGACAGAGAGCAGAAGGAACAACTAGAGCAACAGCAACAACTCCCAGAAAATTAGGAGCAGGAGGAGGAGGAGGAGGAGGAGGAGGAGGAGGAGGAGGAGGAGGAGAAACATCAACTCCCAGTAAATCAAAGAAACAAAAGATAGAGCAGCCTCCTCTATCACCACCACCACCACCACCAGCAGCAGCAGCAGCAGCAGCAGCAGCTGAGCCTGATAGTGAACCAGAGGAGGGAGAGCTGGAGGAAGGTGAAGTAGCAGATTAGGAAGTTTATAGATAGATCTAAACTAAATCATTTACAAAATGCATACATGTAACAAAAATCTTCCCAATTCATTCTATATATATTATCTTCATCGTCATTACTCGTACAACTCTCCTCATTACTAACACAATTCTTCCCAACCATATTATCATCGTCATTATTCATACAACCCTCCTCATTACTAACACAATTCTTCCCAACTGTATTCATATGGTACTGCATTTGTCTGAGGCCCCCAGATTTGAGGGCTTGATGACAAAAAGGACCATGGCTCTTCCTCTACTATAACATCATTAACATCGCCATCAGTACCGTCAATCATTCCATCGCCTTTGTCTGCATTTGTCTGGGGCCCCCAGATTTGAGGGGTTGATGACAAAAAGGACCATGGCTCTTCCTCTACTACAACATCATTAACATCGCCATCAGTACTGTCAATCATTCCTTCAGCACTACCATTGGCGATAGTAACTTCCAAGTATTCTACTATGGACTGCGTACTAGCCCTCTTGACAGGATCAATCTCCAAACACATCTCCAGCAACACCCTCCAACTATCCTCACAATCCACTGGAATCTCCAACTTCAGACTTCCTGTTACTACACTCTTTTGGAAATCCCTGTTTCCATTTCTAAAACCATCACCATAAGGCATTTCTCCGGTGAGCAGTTCCCAGTATACTACCCCAAGGCTCCATACATCAGCTTTTTCATCTGCATGGCGATAGTTATCCCACATTTCTGGGCTGATGTAGATTGGACTTCCTATTATATTATGTTTTCTCTCTCCTACCTTTAAACTTGTCCCAAAATCCCCCACTTTCACCATACCCGACCCATCAATTAGAAGATTCTCGGGCTTGATATCAAAATGACAGATACCTTTGGCGTGCAAGTAGGCCAGTCCCTTGGCTGTATCCAAGGCCAGCTGGAATTTGTGCAAATCAGATAAACTTGACTTGAGAAATATATTTGACTGGTTCCTATTCATCAAATCCCTAAGGCTACCACCTGTCGCATTCTCCACCATGTACCCCACTAGGTGGCCATCCTCCCTCACAACATTGCAGTGGAATCTCAACACATTGGGGTGACTCAGTCCTGCAATTATACTTGCTTCTTTCCTGAAAGATTTCTCTTCGTCGTCATCTGTGGTGTACTTCATCCATTTCACCACTTTCTTATCATCATCACCATCTTGAGAGTGTACTTCTGTGACTATTCCAAACGACCCTTCCCCTAATGTGGCACCGAGAGTGAGGGAGGATTGGTAGACAATTGCAATGTCATTTTCAGGGAGCCCAAGGGTGGAGGAGGCTGATGATGATGAGGTTGATGAGGATGATGATGAGGAGAGAGTGTAGGTGGAGAATTGTATGGTGGAGACAGTGGCCGTAGGGGAGGTGGCATCGACGATTTGATCATGATCATCTGCTGGCTGTGGTGGCGGCGAAGGAGGTAATGGTGGATGCTTTACTTGGGTAAGTGTGGCAGCTGCTGCAAAATCTGGTAGTAAACTAGATAATCTCTCTACCTCAGTATTTACCTCAGTAGTGGATGGTTGAATGCTGGTGGTGATGAGGTGGAGGGGGGCGTCGGTGGCCTTTTCCGTTTTTGCAACTGCTAAGAAAATGGGAGGGGGAAAATTTGTCAGGCGTAATCATTTATTTAGATAGAATGGTTCAATTTCACTTAGGACATGGGTTGAAAGAGTGAGGAAGGAAACTCAAAATTGAATCGTAGAATTATTCTCCGAGAATTATTATTTGAAATAATCTAACCAAACAATGTAATACTTGCAAATCTAGTCTAAATACTTACCTTCTTCTTCTTGATCGAAAGACCTGCCCTTAGAGTTCACGGGGAAGCAAAGGCAGAAGCATTGCAAAAGGGATGCCTGACGTTTGGCCACTGTAGTAGTTTCTGCATGATAGAAGATGAGTAAATCAGATATCTAAATTGTATAAATGCGGAGTATGCAATATGGCAGCTTTCTAAGAGGATTGCTTACGTTTTTTCAATTTCTTGAGCCAATTCATCACTTGCAAGACGCTTTAAAATAGCAAAAAAACAACTGTGATGGTACATTAACACCACGCTATTAAAATGTAATGTAATTGACGTCAATCCGACGCCTTTAATCCGCAGCTGTTGTTATATTTTTCACCTCTCTCTCTCTCTCTCATGGACACCCTTCGGCCTAAACCCTAAAGCTTAGGGTTTGACTGATCCTGTATCCATGTCTATTTCCAATTTCTTCTCCCCCCTCACACAAAGCCAGTTCCTATACCAGTTTCTTTAAATTACATGTATTACTCCCTGCTTGGCCAAGGCAATCTCAGCTCCTCCACCCCCCGTCCCTCGTACACATACGGCAGCCTGTTCCCCATCAAGCTCCTCAGTTCCTCTATATTCACAATCACATCCACATTAGTGTGCGCCTCCACACACTCCTCTGTATCACACTTCAACCCATCCCAGTCCTCTGTTCCAAACCTTTTAGCATCTGCTGGATCCAGATACCTCGTCTCACTATTATGCCTGTGAGATCGCCAAGCAAAGTGGTGTACATCGCCCATTGCTGTTGTTTGTACCAGGAAGGATTCATCTAAATTATGCCACACCCAGTTGCGTTGGATGAGCTCTACGACTGCGCTGCCGGGGGGGAGGAAGATGGAATTGGCCAGGTTGGAGGTGTGCACTGCTACAAAGACGCATGTGGATGCCATGGCGGCCACTTGGGTAGAGAAAGAAGTTTCAGCGTCGAATTCTACCACTTGAACGTCCCCAAATTCTCCCAGCATTTCCAATAATTCAGCTTCATTTACTACCCTTCTATTGGCTAATTTCCTCTGGAAGGTAATTACTGGCCTCTTGGTATTATTCTTAGGTAGTGGTAGTAGAGGAGTAGGAGGGGGAAGATTCGCATGTACATACGCCATTCTTCTAAACAGCTGTGCATCCTCAGCAGAGAAGAACGTCCTTCTCCCTCCACTAAACGTATCCTTGACCACCAATACATTTTGAAAACATATCCAATCACTATCATTAAATCCTTCCAACGGAGCTGTTATCTGCTTCCACACACTGTCGACCTCTTTTTGCATGAGCAACGGGGGTAGAGGTGTCTTTGGAGGGAGTCCTAGTGTCACTGCCAACATGGCTCGCACCCATTGCATCAGGTGAGCTCTCTTCAAGTCCAGCAGGAGCACACGATCAGGTGGCCGATTGAAATTACCACCACCACCACCACTGCTGCTGCTGCTGGTAGGTTGCATTCTTAGGACACTAAACAAAGGGCCCAGCATTTCCAGCCAATGTCCAATGGCAGTCGGGTGGAGGAAATGGATAAAATTTAAAATGAGTGTATCTCCATTCAAGTATTTGACATTTCTAGATAACGACGACGCAAAGATCGATGCGTCTTTGACTACCAAAGTGTTGAGGACCTTGTTCTTGGTCATAAACTCTCCTTGACGTGGCATATTTCTATCACCAGAAGAAGAGTGGTCGAATAGGGCGTACATATGACCACCATTGATCCAGAGGTTCTGGTAGGTGCAGTGGAGGTCATAGCATGCTATTTTAGTCAATGGTGGACCTTTGTTGTTATCACGAGGTTTGTTATTGTTGTTGTTGTTGTTATTATTGCCAGTGGTTTTTTGATGTTGATTTTGTTGCTGTTGAGAGGCATGGGAAGGAGAGGAGATGATGCCAGTGACGCAAGCTGTAGGGCGGTGCATCGACCAGCTGTTGGTTGAGGGATTGTAAAACTCATAATACCTAATGTCCCAGAATTTAGGTTCATGATCCTTGCGGTATATTTCCCTCCATGTACATCCTTCTGGGAATAAGCCTCTATGGTCTACAGAGACCTTTTCATCTTCTAAATAGGGCCAGACTGGTTGAGCATCTGCTGCACCAGGTGAGTGACGGGTGGTCGCGAGCTTGGGCCAAACTGCAGCGGCAATGGCGACGAGTCCGAATAACAGAGCTCCAAAGAGAGATAATATGCTTTGGCCATCTTTTGTGGTGACTAACTTCTTGTTGATGGAGATATCCTTTTTGTTTGGGCTAGAGTGTGAATTCTTAGTGGGTGATTGTCGAGACTGAGAAACAGATGGTGATCGCTGGGTGGCCATGGTAGACAAATTAAACTCTCTCTACTCATCAAGAGGGGCGAGAATTAACATACTGATAAAAGGGGCTAGATCTTCAATTCCCTTCTCTTTTCACAAACGTTCTTCTTTTTTTTTTGAATTGTTGAAAAACTGAAAAATGATCGACAGGCTCAAAAGCAGGTGATTTACTGTTAGACACCACAATTTAATACTCTAAATTGTACTTGCAAGTCTCAGACAAGTCTGAAAGGACGCCATCTGCTCCATGCATTGATATTTATCCAAAAACAAATTGATTCAAAGATGAGTCTCATTATCTACAATTTACAACCAAAAACTGTTCAAATCAGACCGCTGGAAACGCCAAACTTCTTTTCCACACACAATACCAACGTCTCAACCCCTCCAACCAAGCTTCACAAACAAAACAACCGTCATTTCATCTCTACCGTCGCCGCCGCCTCTTCTTCCCCATCATCATCATCTTCATCTTCTGCCCCCTCCAACACCACCACCAACAATGGACTCTCCCTCCAAGCCCCAGGCCAGTCCTCCTCCCAAGTCACCGTCGTCATGAAATTCGGAGGCTCCTCAGTTGCCACAGCAGAAAGAATGATTGAAGTAGCGCACATCGTCTGCAGTTTCCCCTCTCACCTCCCATGTGTCGTCCTATCAGCCATGGGGAAGACCACCAACATGTTGCTTCAAGCAGGTGAAGAAGCCCTCATCACTCCACCAGGCAATGTCCCTGCTCTCTCACCTCTTAGAAACATCAAAGAACTGCACAGGTCAACCGCAGATACATTGGCTATAAGTGAAGAGGCCCGTGCCGAGGTAGAAGGGCTACTAACTCAACTGCAACAATTACTAGTGGGTATCAGCATCATGCAAGATTTGACCCCGAGAGCTAAAGACTCTCTTGTCTCTTTCGGTGAGCGACTGTCTACCCGTCTGTTTGCTGCTTTTTTAAACGTCCAAGGCATACCTGCTGTGCAATATGACGCTTTTGATGTCGGGGTTGTCACCAATGATAGTTTTACAAATGCAGATGTTGACTATGAAGCTAGTCTTCCTGCCATTCTCAAATCACTCACCCTCCAGCCAGGCCAACCTAGAGCTCTTCCCATTGTCACTGGCTTCCTAGGAAAAGGCCGATCCACCAATGCTATCACCACACTGGGCAGAGGAGGCAGCGATCTGACGTGCACCCTCCTGGGCGCTGCCTTGGGGCTGCCAGAAGTACAAGTATGGAAAGATGTAGATGGTGTACTGACATCTGACCCAAGAGTAGTAGACGCAGTACGACCAGTGCCAGAGCTGACATTTGAAGAAGCGACAGAACTTGCAACATTTGGTGCTACAGTGCTGCACCCACTGGCAATGCAACCGGCAGTGGACAGTGGGGGAAAGATGGGAGTGAGAGTGAAGAATAGTTATAATATAATTGCACCGGGGACAATTATCACTGCACAGCGTGACATGAAGGATGTCCTTGTCACTAGTATTGTGTTAAAGAGCAATGTTACACTGGTTGACATAGCATCCAACAGAATGCTGGGCCAATGGGGCTTTTTAGCCAAAGTATTCGACATATTTTCAAAACAAAAGCTCAGCGTGGACGTCGTGGCCACTAGTGAAGTTTCAGTTTCTCTCACTCTTGATCCAGCCAAGACGCTATGGGAGAGAGATCTTATAGACGAGGAACTGGACAGCCTAATGAAGGATTTTGACGGAATAGCCAAGACGAGTTACAGGAGAGGTATGTCTATTATGTCGTTGATCTGCAATATTGAAAAGACCAGTGCTATTTTGGAGAGAGTTTTTAGAATATTAGACAGGGAGAATGTTCAGGTGAAGATGATGAGTCAGGGGGCTTCAAAGACAAATATTGCGTTGATTGTGTCGGATGAGGAAGCTAAACATACCTTGAGAGCTCTTCACAAGGAGTTTTTCGAATAGAATTTGAATTGATGTTACTAGTATTAGTTAACCGCTCTAGGCAGGTCTGCTATATCTAATATATAGGACTCAATTTCTTATACTGATAACTATAAACTCCATATACTTTTAATAAGGAGTTATATCAAGGTCTTCAAGCTCTCTAGATACAAAGCCTCCATATGGCAATTGAGTGCCTCTGCATCAAATAATGCCGCCCAAGCCTCCTTCTCCGCCTCCCACAACAACTGAGCCTCCTCTGCCTTCTTCTTCTCCTCCATCTCCCTACTACTACCATCACCAGCACTATCACCGCTTTTTAAAACCTGTCCTAATATACTGCCAGCCATAGCAGGTATAGTTGCTGCTACAGAAGGTAGAAAGTCAGATACAGACGCTGCTTCCCTTTTCTCACTACTATGCTGAATCTTCACCTCTGCATTCTTTTCCTCCTCTTGCTTTTGCTTCTCCTCGTTCTTTGTATCATCGTCATCATCATTACTGGCAACTGCTGTTCCTAGTTGCACTTCGTGACCTACATGACAATACCCCAACAATCTAGGAACAGAGCATACCACATCATTACCATTGACTATCCTCCATGCATCTGGTACAGCAGCATCAAACTGCTCAGCGAACTCTTTATTTCCTACCCTTGGACTGCCATAGTTATACATTTTCAATGCAGGCTTATCATCACTACTACTATCATCATCGTCATCGTCATTATTATTATTGTTATTATTTCCAGTCCATCTCTTTCTGAGGGCAATGTCAAAGGCACACAACGTAGCCAAGGCACCACCCAATGAATGACCAGTGGTGATCACTGTCCATTCTCCTTTGGGCTCCTTTTTGAGTACGGTATCTATGATTTTGTATATGTCTGGCCTGACTGAGTCGTACGCATGAAGAAAACCACTATGGACCCAGGTTGCTGACTTTTTTTTATCATCACTACTAGAGGAGGAAGACGGCAAGGAGAAGCTAGCGTCGTTGCTATGGTCAGTCTCTGGTGTGGAGGAAGTTTCATCGGTACCACAACAGGAGGTAGATTTTCCATCTTCAGTACCACCAACGATACCAGTAAGAATGTTATATTGATCAAAGCCCATCTTAACTCTCTCTAGGGCCCGTTGGAGATCTTTAGCTGTGCTGTGAACAGTAGACACCGCAGAGGCAACCTGTCCTTCCACTGTATCCTCTATTATAATAGTAGAGCTGTCATTATTAGCAGACTTCTTCCTGTCATCGTCCTTATCATCATTATCGCTACTAGTAGTTTGATCCTGAGAGGCCGAAAGTATCTGGGCTTTGGTAGCCTCCACTAGCTTGTTCACTGAAAACCATGAATCATCATCATCATCTTGATCTTCTGCTTGGATCAATGAATCAGAACTTGAGCCATCTGTAATCTTACGAACATCTAATCCAATAGGAGTAAGTGTAATATCAGTTAATAGATCCTGCCATTGATCTTGTTCTGTGCCTCTAAAGCTGATGCAAAGCACCTTCTTATCGTAATTCCAATATGCCCACAACTGAGTGTGTGTGTCGTGGTTTTCTAAATAGAGGATTGGTTGCAAGTCTTGTTTATCAATGCCAGCTAGTTGAAGAGGTTCATCCCATAGTGGGGTTTCAGTTCTTGGTAAGGGGGTTGCAATTTTGTGAAGAGAGGAGGGATCGTTGTTGTTGGCGCTGGTAGGTAGGGTTTTGGAGAGGCGAGGGAGCTTGGTGTCGAGGAATGATTGAGAGGTGAGAGAGACGGTGTTGTTGATTGATGTGGTGAATTGGAAAGAACCCTCATCAACACCGGCGTAAGAATCAAATGCCACTGATGCCAGTTGAATTGCTAGTTTTTTATCCAAGGTAGCACGCTCTTTAGGAGATGATGACGCGTGAACCTGAGGGATTGATGATAATTGTGAAGATGTGGAGTGTAGACTGGTTCTCCGTCCTAGATATCTTATCGAACTTTTCAACATACTGATGCATCCAATGTAAATATCAAATGATATGAAATGCAATTTAATGAATAAAGAAAGAGATGAACAGTATCCATCTCATGAGAGAGAGTCAGGACCGCCAGCTTCCTACCGAGCTTGGAAGAAGCAAGTGCAAGCACCGAGTGAGTGGGGCAAAATGACGTACCGAGGTAGATGACTACTTCATGCACTCCAGATGCAGAGCTTACTTCTTCTAATCTTGGTTTAGGAAAGGTATCATGAGTTGGTGATGGCAAGATGGTATCAAAATATCCGGACACGGTGTGTACTTAGAAGAAGGTAATGGACGTGCAAATGGTCAACGCAATTGGCATTCCTTGAGACTGATAAAGATGAAGGCTTGCATCATGTGAATGAAGTAAAACAGTGTCTTATTTCACCGTTACTCTAAGAGAAAGATTGAAAAAAATGCAAGAACAAAGAATGCATCAATCAATTCAAGCTCCGCCAAATGACGGCCATATCAGTAGTATCTTGTTGTTTATTATAATCATGCTTTGTTGGGAAAATCATCAACAACCCCTTGATCAGGAATTCACTTGATCCTGACCTGAAGTGCAATCCCCCTGGATTATTGATATTACAGTAGGTCAAAGAGTTGACCCTACCAACATCGACATTGAAACATGTGACTTGAACTCCTAATCTCAATGAAGCAGGTACCGAGAAGCTAATAATGAAATTCAGGCCCAAATCCAGTTGTAGCATACTCCATATTTCTGAAATAAATAAAGTCTTGCAGACTGAAGCGACCAACCAACAATCCTGTGTTTCTTGACATCTGAACCCCCAATATTATTATTGTAAACTCACCCTCCTCTCTCTCTCTCTCTCTCTCTCTCGCTCTCTCTCTCTCTCTCTCTCCTTCCCCCTCCACACAGTCAACAAGTCAATATTTTATAATACAAAGTTATAACTCAGCACCCAGCACAACTGCAAAGAACAGAAAAGAAAAAAGAGACAGGAAGGGAGGGAGATCAGTTTGTAATTAACTCATCACCAAACAGCCTTCCAATCTATCTATCTATCTATCTATCTATCTATCTATCTATCTATCTATCTATCTATCAACTTACCACAAACAAGGAAACAGAAGGCCCAAATCCTTCCATTCCAATAGGCTGCTGCTGTGCACCTGAATCATCATCTGCTGGAGAATGCAGCAGTTCTTCATCTATCGCCTGATACTTCATCCACATACTCGGTAGTGCTATATTTAAAGCTAAAAAGGTGAGGAATGGGTAGAGACCTTCTATCTTGAGAGCGCCTAGAGTGAGGCCGAAGATGAGGGCAAAGAGGGTTCTGACGTAGAAGAGAGCATCTAAGACATCGTTCTGTTAGAAGGAGGGAGAAAGGTGGAGAGGTGGGGAGTGCGTGGAGCGGTGTGTGAGAGAGATGAGTTGAGGGAAGGATTAGGTTGATGCGTCTATATGAAAGGCATGGGGTTTCCATGTTTGATAAGAGGGTCATGATGTACCTTTCGCCAACTAATTTGGGGTTTCATAGCCCTGGCCAATAAAGGAACGAACTTCATTTTAGGCGATTCAAAAAGATGGCTGTTGCGATTGTTCAAGACTCTGGAAGATACACACTGCTGAGTAAGTAAAAATAAAGAGTATGACTATTTGGAGACCTCGGCATTGATGATTGTAAATTTATTGAATTATCCAGCAGAGTCAAGCTGGAGAGAGCAGCATCAGGCAGCATACATACAGTTGCCATGGTTTGAATAAAGCGAGCGGCTCCACACCGACATACCATTCTTTTTATTCTTTCAATGGTTGATTGAGACATCCAAAGTTCGATAGAGCAGCAACCATGGGCATCTCAAGCCTGCTTCCCAACTTGAAAAGCATCACTCAGAAGAATCATGTCTCTAAATACAGAGGGAAGAGGATGGCTATCGATGCATACTGTCTACTCCATAAAGGATCTTACTGCTGTGCACGAGAAATAGTTGAAGGCCTACCAACTGACAAGCACGTCGTGTTTTGCATGTCAAGGATCGACCTTCTCCTCAGCAACGGCGTTCATCCCTATGTCGTCTTCGACGGAGGCCGCCTCCCTGGCAAATCAGACGAAGAAAACACCAGGCACAGATCTAGAGATGAAAACAAAGCCAGAGCCAGGCAACTATGGGCTGCAGGCAACTACACTGGCGCCAATGAGGCATACCAACGCTCTGTTGACATCACCACCGCCGTCGCAAAGCAATTCGCCGACGCCCTCCGCTCTCGTGGCATCCCTTTCATCATAGCTCCCTATGAAGCAGATGCACAGATGGCATACCTAGCACTCAACAACTTAGTAGATGTCGTCCTCACAGAAGACAGCGATCTCTTGGCATACGGTTGTCCCACCGTCTTTTTCAAGATGGACAAGATTGGCTACGGAGATGAAATCAACCTGGCAGATTTAATTCATAATAAGACTCTCAATTTCGTAGGTTGGAGTCACGAATTATTTGTTGAAATGTGTATCATGTCTGGGTGTGATTTTGTCAACAGTCTCCCTGGAATTGGGGTCAAAAAGGCACACGCCGCACTCAAATCCAGCCGATCCTTCCTCCGAGCCATCCGCGCTTTGCGATTCAAAGGAACCCCCGTCCCACCCAACTATGAAAAACGATTCCAAAGAGCTCTATGGACATTCCGTCACCAACGAGTGTTCTGCCCCAACAGAAGAGCAGTGGTTCACCTCACTGAGTTGCCATCTGGTGGTTTGGCTGGGTCTGCCGAAGTCCCAGGGGCAGCCGATTTGGAAGATGGGGAACCTCACTTCTTGGGCCCTCACATAGAAGATCAGATTGCCCAGGCTATTGCGGTTGGAGATTTGGATCCTATGACACATGGACCTTATAAACAGATACATATGCCTCATAATAACAACAACAACAACAACAACAACAACAACAACAACAACAACAACAACAACAATAAGAACAATTATGGTCAGCAGCAGCAGCGGTATAGAGGTGATGATGGCGGGCACACAGCCACCGATACTAATAGAGAAGGAGAAGGAGGAGGGGTGGCAGTATTTCCTTCTTTGATATCAACACAAGCTGCACGACAACAATTCAAACGACCAAGATTTATTTCTAATATATCTCCACCTCTCACTAATAGTGGTGGTGGTGGTGGAAGTGGTGGTGGTGGAAGTGGCCCAAGTTCTCAACAACAGCAACAGCAGGCAGGAGGAAGAGGAATGATTGCCTCTTATTTCCAGAAAAGTAGCCAACAGCAGCAGCAGCAGCATGAAAGAGAGCTTTTTCATCCAGCTCCTGATAATAAAATCCTTGACACACTCCTCATGGAAGTAAAAGAAGAAGAGAAGGATGCTAGAATTGGCAGAAATGCTGGAGGGTTTTCAAACTATAGATACGGCCAACGTCAGCAGCAGCAAGGTAGCAGCCCTGGCTTCATCTACCCTTTACTAACAAAACAGAATGGCACCCCTCTATGCAATAAAAGAAGAGTCAGCCAGGTTATTGAAACCGACGAGCGTCGTTTAATGAGAAACCTGCCTCCTGGAGATAACGACTACGATCTTCCATTATTGGGAGGAGGAGGAGGAGCAATACTTGATGGAGACATGAAAGCACTGCTGAAAGATACCTTGATGGTACTTCCTGGTGCTAAGAAACCAGTACCACCACCGAAACACTTATATTACAATGTGGAGAATGATAATGATAATACCTGTGTTACCAGTGATGACGTTGATGATGCTGTTGCGGTATCAGCATGTCACAGGGTAGATGACCCAATGGCGGATCTGAGTCACCTAGCTCAGTACAAACAGACTGCTCAAGTTGTTATCGGGCAGGCGCTAGAAAGAGCGACTGCAGTGGCAGCTGAGTATCAACTTCCTGAACTGCCAGTGGACGGCAGTAATAATCATTTTGAAGAAAAGAAGAAGAAGAAGAAGAAGATGATGAAAAAGACAATGCAGCAGATTGAGCAGGAGGTGGAGCAGCAAGTTGAGCAAAGAGAGGGCAAGAAGAAGCCTCTCTTCTCAAACTTCACCTTTTGCAAATAAAACATGTTCAGAATACTCACTGCCCTTTGTTACATTCAATAATTAATCAATTCTGACAGCACAATGCATGTACATACATGGTATCAGCATGTCTCGTTATTACCCTGTACAATTTTTTATCAAAATACTTTGTATTCTATACCTAGACAATAGAGAGTACTAAAAGTAAGCTGGAAGAAGATCAGAAGAAAGTAGAATACAGATATCAACACTTGTAAGTCTTCTTTTCCATAAAAAATATGCTCACATCTACACCTCTGAAACACAGACTTAAGGAGGAGGCAATCCACTTCTACATGTAGGACACACCAGCTTAATAGCCAGCCACTTTTCCAAGCACCCCTTGTGGAAGATATGATCACAAGGAGTGACCATACGTTCATCTCTCTTGGATGGATCAACCAAGTTCATACATATAACACACTCAGTACCACCTAGATCTCCAGTTTCTATATCACAACACACCATCATTGTTGTCATCATGCCTACCTTTCTGACTCCTCCCACTTTAGGAGAAGTAGTAGTAGTAGTAGTAGAAGAAGAAGAAGAAGAAGAGGAACATCTACGATGGTAATCATACCGGGGAGGAAGAATCCCATCAGAGATAAACCACCTTGGTCCCCATGCTCTCTGAGATAACAACACCATGGCTTGTACTCCCACCCACAGAGCCAGGCCAGCTGTTACAATAGGACTAGGGGCTGCAGCTCCTAATTGGTTGCCTCCTGGAAACACTAGTAAGTACAAGGGGAGGACCAACCTAGCAATAGAGGTACCAATGATGTACATTGGGAGGAGAGGTTGAGGAGCATCACATCTAGCTGTATATGCAATTTGGGGGATCCAAAATGAGTATAACAGGAATGCGAGTGGGATGACCAGTCCCCTAGCTGCCCAAGAGAGGAGTACTCCAGCTAACAAGGAGCCGTAAAAGCGGGCGTGTATGAGTGCCAGCTGGCGTTGAGCTGTCCAAGGGTCTGATCTGCGAGCCTTCCATGCAAGGAGCAGGAACCGCATTTCAAAAAATGCAAATATGACGAATAGAAAGAATGCTACAGTAGCAAATGCATTGAACAATGGCTCATTCATAATGCCCAGTGTCAAATGAAGGAGGCACAAATATGCATCCAACAGAGCTTGTTGCCCCAACATTAGCAATGATACTCTTGCAGCAGCAGCTGGTGTGGATGTCGCTTCCATCTGTCTCACTAGCAATGCCACTTGGGCTAGTGCCAGTGCAGTTGTCGCTGCAGTATACTGTGCTGCACGGATTCTCGGTGCCTTGTCTCCATGTCCGTAGTGGTGGGATGATGATGCCCTGATGGCCAGCTTGACACCACAGGATCTACTTTTTAATATACCATCCAGCGTCAATAAATGCGCTTCTGCTTGGTGAGTTGGTTGAAAGGGTTTTTTTTGGTTGATTATTTTTGGGTGAAGATTCCAGTCTATCCAAAAGTCACATGTTGGTGCTATCTTATTGTATGTGGTCCTTATGACTGGGTCAATTCTGAATGACGGTGGTGGTGGTGGTGATGATGATGTATGAAGTGAATCTCGGTGATAATGATGCCTCATAGAGTGCGTCATATGGCTGCTACTGCTGCTGCTTCTGTGTTCAGATGACAGCCGTATCTCTTCTCTCTTACTACTACTAATGGAAGAATCAGACTTATCATGATGATGACGGTGGTAGTACATATCTTGGTAAGAAGAAAGAAAGAAAGGAGGGTATATATGACCCCCTTCCCCCCTGTCCCCCTCCCCCTCCCCCTCCCTCTCCTCCCCCTCATGATGTTCTCCTTCTATATCATCATCATCATTGCTATTGTTATGGATATAATCATCCTCATCCTCACTTTCACTTCTTTTGGGGTTGATTGCTAGAGTCCGAGCACGGCCAAACATATGGTTATTGTGAAATTGAAAGATACCTTGTAATCTGAGTGTCAACTGACCCCGGTTGTCTTCATGTATACCTACTGAGAGGGGCCCACTTCTTCTATTAATGAGTTGTAGATTGGTGTGTGATGATGATGATAAGGAGGATGAAGAAGAGAGCATGTGATCATCGTTGTTGTCATTGTCATTGTCATTGTCTTCTTCTTCATCTTCAAGAAAGAGGATGATATCTGCTCTAACAGTTTTGACGTCCTCTGATACGGGTCTTAGTTCTGTTAGTTTGATTGTACAGGTGCCGCTAGTGGGGAGGAGGTCTTCGAGGTAGTCTGGCCATTTTCCTCTGATCCATTCTCCGGAAAACGCCCCGTTGGTGAATGGCGGGACGTTGGGATGTTTGAGATATTGACTTAGAGTTGTTTCTGTCTCGGCATTTGCACCACCGCTAGCTAAAGCTTGAGATGTGGTACATGCGAAGCTAACTAGATAATGAAAGAGAATGAGGGTTGGCCACATATTGGTAGAGGGGGTTCAGAAATGGGGATTAGAAAATCCTCTCATAAGTATACGTGCGTTGTGTGGGTTGCTCGACACTTCACCTTACCCCAAATCGAACAACCGATAGATATACAAGAAACTTGACTTAAAAAACTGACCTTAATGTAAAGTCAGCTTTCCTTCAGCGCCGTTTCGGTCCGAGCAAGGAGGAGGGGCACGGGGGAGTCTCACCATGAATTACAGAATATGGGCGAGGATGTCGCATACTGCATCCAAAATCAGGAGTGTTACAAGTCCATAGGATCACCACAATCGCCCATGCATTAGTCACTTGCAACTTATCGACTAGCAATCAACTAGACCACAATGGCAGCTGCTGACTTCGAAACTGAAGTCCAACTTCCAACAGTGGATCCAATAATAGTTGAATATGATCCCATCACAGGTACTGCACCATTATTACCTATCACGCCACGCAATCCTTCCCCATTATCCCCAATTAATCATCTCCCCGCCCACCTCTCACCCAACCCATCATCATTTCTTTCCACACACACAGGTGTCCCATCCGAATTCAACGAATTCTTACCTAAAGATAGCGACGAGTACAGAAAATGGAAGGCAGGAGGTTCTCTAGAAGGTGCTGTAGAAGGCCTTTCCTTAGCAGACAGTGGTGGTGGCACTTCCTCCTCAGCCACCGACGCTGCCAGCAAGGACAAGGAAAAGTCCTCAAGCAAGAAGAAGAAGAAACCCTCCAAATCCATCATCTTAGAACGCAACACACGCAACAAAAAGAAATGCATTACCACAATAAACGGCTTAGAATTATTTGGTGTCAAGCTATCAGAAGCAGCTAAACTGTTTGGCAAGAAATTTGCCAGTGGCGCGTCTGTGGTCAAGACTCCAGAGGGTAAAGAGGAGATTGATGTACAGGGTGATCATTTGGATGCAGCTGTGGAGTTGATTTTGAAGCAGTATAAGGAGGTAGAGAAAAAGTACGTTTATTATGTTGATAATAAGAAGAAAATCAAGTACTTTGATAGCGATGATGATGAATGAATGATGAATGGGAGGTGATGTTGTGATCATCTATTGTGTGTAACCGTGTTTTGGTATTTATTACACATTAAATACATACCCTCTCTATACTAAGGGTATTCAATATTGCCACCTCCTGGTAAAGTGTCTCTTGGATTGGCCTTCTTCCTCCTTTCCATGACCTCTGGATCCAGTGGATACGCAGGTGGCGCTCTGCCCTTGCCAAACACTGCTTTATTCTTGGCTGCTAATTGCTTGGCTTTATCAAGGTATGATGCTGCTGCTGGTGATGCAGATGATGATGGGTTTAACCTGCTCCTTCCACCACCACCTGCAATTTTAGATGACACTGTTCCCCTTCCTTCATCACTGAAACTTCCACTGTTACTAGTGCTGTCTTCTTCTTCTTCTTCTTCTTCTTCTTCTTCTTCTTC
>Ga0114919_10001270_pt1 | contig 20170 bp, 10 predicted proteins | sample BlataG_FD_88682 | JGI IMG/M metagenome (GOLD analysis project Ga0114919, IMG submission 88682) | Deep subsurface microbial communities from Black Sea to uncover new lineages of life (NeLLi) - Black_00105 metaG | ecosystem: Environmental > Aquatic > Marine > Oceanic > Sediment | place: Atlantic... | reverse complement strand
GTCGCCCGCTGGTGACACCGCCAGGGCGACAACCGGCTTGCGGCCCGGGTAGTGGGGCAAGGTCGGTACGGTAAGCGTTGTCAGGATGGAAGAGTCGGTCTCCGGTCCCGGGGCCCCGGCGGCAATCCAAGCCTCCAAGGTGGCAATCGCTGCCGTAGGGAGTTGCGGTTCATCGAGTGGAGGCATGTGGTCGGCATCACTGCTACGGATCCGCTCGATCATGACCGAACCGTCAATGTCGCCGGCGTTGATGGGATCACCCGAAAACTCACCGCCGCGGCGGAACGAGGCAAACGTCTCAACGGACAGGCCGCCCTCGGTGTCGCGGTCGTTGTGGCAGCCGGCGCAGTACGTCCGCAAAACCGGGATGATGTCGTGCTCATAAGACGGCGCGGCCGCAGCCGGCACGACCACTCCGAACAGGAGCCCGCCAAAGAAAAGCCGCTGAATCATTTTCATCCTCAATTGCTGCGGGGGATCGTGCCCCCACGCCTGCCGGGGCCAGGTTTGGACCCGGACCGTATCACCCGGCACGGCACGAGGCCGTGCCCCAAGCCTGCCGGGGCCAGGGATGGCCCGGCAGGCGTACAACTAGTGCCGAAACAAAAACTCCCGGCTCGTCAGCAACGACCAATAGAGGTCTTCCACCAGTTCACGCCGCTGCGCGGATTCGGCCTCTTGAAGCAATTCAACAAACTGCTTTTTCTCCGCCTCCCGTGGTGGGCGGCTCAAGGTTCGGAGCCAGGCTTCCTCGACGATCGCCTCGGGTTTCGGGTCAGTGGCGAGAAGCTGCGTCACCCAGCCTGACTTGGCCGCCAGTTTATCGTTGACGGTCGTGCCATTGGCCAGATGGAGCACCTGCACAAGACTCGGCTGATTCGACCGCTCACACTCGCAGGTAATCTCACGAGTGTTGCGGCCGAAGGTCTTGAGGAAGTAGTTCTTCACGGCTGCATCGGCCAGCTCGAGGGCCCGGGTTCCGGCCTCGTAGCCATCCACTTTTTGTGTTGATCCGTCTGACAACACGATCTCGGTGTAGCTATCCCGAACACCGGTGACATCGCTGATGGCGTCCGCCAGAACTTCGGCCATCAACCGCTTGGGATAGGTGCGGGCAAACCATTTGGTATCGGCCTGATTGGTCGGCAGCGGCTCACTCGACCGCCGATAGGTTTCCGACAAGAGGATCAGCCGCATCAGCGACTTGAGGTCATAGCCATGATCAACCGTAAAATCAGAGAGAGCTGCGAGCAGCGGCTCATTGCTGGCCGGATTACTCGTCCGCATGTCATCGACCGGGTTGACCAGTCCAATACCAAAGAAGTTGGCCCAGACCCGGTTGACGATTGAGCGGGTGAAGGAGGGGTTATCCGGATCGGTCAACCAGGCGGCCAAGGCATGCCGCCGGTCGTCCGGGGCGGCCGGATCAAGCGGCTCGCCGTCAAGCGGCGCCGGGGGCTGGGGTTTGCCGGTCCGCGGCTGCAGCAGATCGCCGCGGGTCGTCACGAAGACTGTTCGTTTGCCGTCACCATTGCGGGCGTCCCCTCCCCAGCCCTTTGCCCGCACTCGGGCAAAGAGATTGGCGAAGGCGTAATACTGGTCGTTGGTCCATTTTTCGAGCGGATGGTTGTGGCACTTTGCACAGTTGATCGATAGCGACAGAAACGCCTGACTGACATTCTCGGCCATCGTCTCGGGGTCCTGATGGACCGCAAAGAAGTTGGTTGCCCCGTTCTCTGTACTTGAGCCGGTAGCGGTGACCACCTGCCGCACCATCTCGTCCCATGGCATGTTCTCGGCAACTCGGTCGCGGATCCACGTTGCATAGGCCTGCACGGCGGCAGGCCGCAGCTTCCTGCCGGTCACCAGAAAGACATCGCTCCAGCGATACGTCCAGTAGTCGACGAACTCCGGCCGGGCCAGCAGCAGGTCGACCAGCCGCCGACGCTTCTGCGGTGCATGATCAGCCAGATAGTCACGAACCTCCTCCGCCGTCGGCAGCCGTCCAATGGTGTCGAGAAAGGCCCGCCGGATGAAGGTGGCATCATCGCAGGCGGGCGCTGGCTCCAGCCGCAGCTGCGCAAGCTGCTGCAGTACGTGGTCGTCGATCAGGTTGGCCCGGGGGGCCGCTGCGAAAACGGCTGCTTCAATCTCGTGCTCAAACGGTGCGACCACGCGTGCTACGGCAATCTGCGAGGAATACCAGGCCGTCACCGCCCCGGCCCCGTGGCCAATCAACTCGGCTTGACCATCCGCAGTGACTGTGGCAACCGTGGCGTCTGTTGAGGTAAATCTGGCCCAGCGAGTCACGTCGCGGGTTGAGCCATCGCTGTAACGGGCAGTGACCTGAAAGGTGACCGCATCACCCTTTGTGGCGACCGCCTCAGCCGGCTCCAAGGCAATTCCCACCAGCGTCTTTTCGCTCGGCTGTGGTCCCGGACAGCCCGCGGCAATCCAGGCTGCCAGCAGCCTGTAGTCATCCCCCGCAAGGTCGAGCCGCTTGCCGCCCTTATGGGCTACTGCCGTGGTCGGCTTGGTCAGGAGCAGGCTGGCGCCTGGCTGACTAAGATCGATCCGCCGGCCCCGGGCATCTCGGGTGATCGCCAGATAGTCGCTTGCCGGGTCATAGCCGAACAGCGATAGCCGAAATCCCGCCTTGCCTGCCAGGGCTCCATGGCAGCCGCCGCCATTGCAACCGGCTTTGGAGAGAATCGGGATGACGTCAAGGTTGAAGCTGACAGGATGGACAGCCTGCTCGGCTCGGCCAATGGCGGGCGACAGGCCAACCAGCCAAGTAACCAGAATGCAGAGCAGACGAAGGCATTGGTTGCGGATCATGAAACAAACGTCTCCCAGCAAGATCCTCCTCAGGGCAATCCCGTTCAGGCGAACAGCTCGTGGATCGGCGCGGTGCCAAAGTCGGTGAGGGCGAAGGGTCGGCCAGCTGGCCCCGGCAGATGGTCGGTGTGGTCGAGGCCTAGGCTATGAAAGATCGTGGCAACAAGGTCCCCAGGCCCAACCGGTCGTTCGGCCGGAAAACCACCGATGGTGTCGCTGGCCCCGACGACCCGTCCGCCCTGCACACCGCCGCCGGCGAATGAGCAGGTGAAGCACTGCGGCCAGTGGTCGCGACCGCCAGCCGGGTTTACTTTCGGCGTGCGGCCAAACTCAGACAGCCCGGCAACCAAGGTGTCGTCGAGCATGCCCCGCTGGGCCAGGTCTTCAATCAACGCTGAGTAGGCCTGGTCATACATCGGGCAGACGATCTCCTTCATGCCGGCGATTGAGGTGAACGGCTTGGAGCCATGAATGTCCCAGGTTGTCTCACCGAACACAGTGAGGAAGGTGTTGATCGTGATGAACCGGACGCCACTTTCAACCAGCCGGCGGGCGAGCAGGCAACACTGGCCGAAGCGGTTCATGCCGTACCGCTCACGAACGGCCTTGGGCTCTTTCGAAAGGTCAAAGGCCTCGCGGGCCTGCGTGCTGGTCATCAGCCGGTAGGCCGACTGGAAGTTCTCATCGAGTAGCCGGGCGTCTTCGCTGGCTTCGAAAGCCTTGGTGGCCTCCTCAACGAGCGACCGCATCTTCCTCCGCCGATCAAGCCGGGCCACGCTGATCTGGTCGGGCGGCAGCAAATCGGGCACCCGGAACTTCGGCTGCGAGGGGTCGGCCATCAAGGCGAAGGGGTCGTGCGCTTTGCCCAGAAAACCACCAGCTTGGCCATTGGGCAGGTTTCCGCCGCCGCGACCCATCAGTTCAGGCAGCACAACAAAGGCCGGCAGGTCACTCCGCCGACCAAGCAGATAAGCGGCCACGCTACCGGCATGCGGGGTTTGCACACCACCGGAAAACCGCCGACCTGTTTGAAGCATCTGCCAACCGGCATCGTGCACGGCCGCACCATCGTGCCGACAGGACCGCACCAGCGAGAACCGATCGGCCACCGCAGCGTGCCTGGGCAACAGTTCCGAGAGCTCAAAGGCATCCGACTTGGTGCGAATCGGCTTAAAGGGACCACGAATCTCAGCCGGTGCATCCGGCTTCATATCCCAGAGGTCGATATGGCTCGGCCCACCGAGGTTGAAGATCATGATGCACGAGCGATCCTCGCAGCCAGGCCGAACCTTCCCCTCGGCCGCCGCCCTGGCATATTGCGGAAGCGACAGCCCGACCGCCGCCAGGCTTCCAACCTGCAAAAAGTCACGGCGGGATGGCCCCGGCCCGCAGAGGAGGGCTCGGTCGCGGGGGCTGCGAAATTCGAACATCTCATGCTCCCAAAAGCGGAAACAGGCCAGGCTTTCCCGGGGCACTTATCCAGGAAAATGTTTTTAATTGATAGCTGACGGCATTCCGAAAGGCTAGAACACCAGCAACCTTTTTTTGTAAAAATGAGGCACGACCCAATCCAGGCAGCCACTCGTTCCTCTCCAACGAACTCCATGTCATCCTCTGAACACGATGATAATCGTTTCGATACGTCCCAGGCACTGGCCCTTTTCGACGCCCTGCCCGAGACATCATTTTTTGTAAAGGATCGGCAGAGCCGGTTCGTCCAAGCCAATCGCACCTTCCTGCGGCTGCATGGCTGCCGCGACTCGGCCGAACTCGTCGGCAAGTGCGACTTCGATTTTCATCCGCCGGCGCTCGCTGCCGAGTATGTGGCCGAGGATCGTCGCGTGATCGAATCAGGGCAGCCGGTTCGTGACCAGGCCTGGCTGGTGCCCCACCACTCCGGCATGCCACTATGGTATCTCGGCACCAAGATTCCGCTGGTGGGGGGAAGCGGCACCGTGATCGGTCTGGCCGGCATCCTGCGGCCGATCGACCAGCCCGGATACGCCCCTCACGATTATCAGCGGCTCACCCCGGCCCTTGAGCATGCACTGAAACAATGCCGTAAGACCGTAAGCGTTCCGGCAATGGCCAAACGGGCAGGCCTCTCAACCAGTCAGCTCCAGCGGGAGTTCCGTCGGCTGTTTCGGATGAGCCCCAGCGAATATGTGATGCGGCTGCGGCTGCAACTGGCCCGACGGCAACTAACCGAATCGAATGATGCCGTCGGCACGATTGCGCAGGCATGCGGTTTCTATGACCAAAGCCACTTCACCCGGGCGTTCAAGAAATACACCGGCCTGACGCCACTGGCCTACCGGCGGCAAGCTTGGCAGATTTGACTCGCAGGAGTCGGATCGACCTAGCTGACAAATCTCAGGATTCACCAGCACTTTGAGGAAAGCCTCCGCCGTAGGCAAAAGTGCCAGCCTAATCAGCCGCCGACTGCGGAATCTCACCGTCTCGCTGAAAAGCCTGCCAGTCTGCGGCAAAGGCGGCGTTCACCAGCCAGGAGGCAACACTCGGGTCGCCCTGAAAGGCCTGTTCGGCTGCGATCGGAAGCGTTTGATAGCCCCCAGTCGTCACGTTCCAATTTTGGCCAAGGAAGCCGTCTTCGGGGGCCAGTTTCCTGAGTGCGACTGGTCCTGCACGACAGTCGCAAGGTACGGGTACTCGGGCGGCAAAGGTGTGTCGCAGAAATGAGAGGACGAGCGGCCAAGTCTTCTCACCCGGGCCGTGGCCAGTCTTCGGTTCAACGGCGATGTTCCAGAGGGCCTGGTGTTTCTTCCGCAATGCCGGCACCACCGCGAGGTTTTCAGCTTGCGAAGGGCGGGCGAAAAAATGGTCGTCTTCACCAAAGATCACGAGCCCGGGCACGTTCGCGGCATCCGGCTGGTAGACCTGAAAAGTAATCCCGGGCCGCATCGACACCCAGGCCCAGACCCGGTCAGGCCGATAGGCCGGAAAGACCGCGGAGAAGCCCGTGCCGTTTGAGTGGCCGTAGGGAAAGAGCGGGGCATGCTGAAGCTCCGGATGACCGATTTGTTCCCCGAATAGTCGCAGCCTGTCGAAGAGCAACTGCTGAGGCCAGAACCCTCGCTGCAGCGGATTGCCGACGAATTTGAAGAGTGCCAGATCGAGTTCCTTTGCGAGTGCCCTAAGGTCGGCCCGCCGGAACAATGTCTCGCCACTACCGTGACCAGAAATAACGACGATGCCCCGGGCCAGTGACAGGTCCTCCGGCAGCCAAAGGTCAAACCGCACCTCTTCCCGGCTCCCCTCGCCCTGCCGATCGACAGCCTCTTGCCAGCGGTCATCGCTAATGTGCCAGTCCCAATTTCTCGTGAGGATTTGCCGGGGTGACGGCCTCCCACACTGGGCTTCGTCAAGCACGCCATCCCAGCGGTTGGCATCAGCCGGCTGCACAACGTGCGCCTTCACCCAGCCGATACTGTGGCACTCTGCGAGATCGGCATAGTCAGTCCACTGCGTCCCCCCATCGATATCGCGTGGCTCGGTCCACTGCTGGTGGAGCCAAGGCAATACTTTGAATGCCCATCGTCGGCCATGCTCACGAAGACCGGCCGCGCTGAAATGCACTCCCTCACCATCCCGTTCACGGAGAACTCCCTGCAGGGCGTCGGTGTCTGGGCCCTCCAGCGCAACACCTGTGTGCCAGAGTGCCGCCTGGGCGGCACGGATATCAGCGCTGCCCCGGTCATCAGGCCCGTGGTAACTCGCCTGGGCAACAAACCAAGGGGCGTCCCAGCCAATGTCCCGCCGAGACTGACGAATCAGACTGGTGAGATACTCAGTATAGAGTTGCCCCGGGAGAGTCCTTGCTGGATCCCGTTGGTTGGCATCGCTCTCGCCCTGGTGCCAGAGCACGGCCCGAAAACCGTGTGGACCCAACAGTTTCATTCGTGCGACGAAAGCCGCGTAGGCATCTCCGCTGCTTGCCCATTCGCCAGAAGCGAGTTGCTTCACCCGGCTTTCGATTGTTGGCGGCTGGGGAAACCTGGTGGCCTCAGGCAGCCATTCACGAACGCTTGTTGCCCCGATACCGCAGGCCACAAGGCCGACCGGCACGTCCTCAGCTGTCACGATGGCGTCGGCAAAAGCAGGAAGAAAACTGCCCCCGCGTCCACTCGCACCGGGCTGAGGGTCAACCGCCAGTTGCCAAGAGGCACCGGCAAAGGCAGCCACCCGGCCCGTCTGCGGGTGCTGCCTTTCCTCGCCATGGTTGGCTGAGTTTGACTGTCCAGCGATGACGAAAACCTCGCCAATGCCAACATGGGCAACGCTGCCGCGAGCAATCTCCTTCCCGGACTGCACGACCCGCACGTCAAGTTGCCACCAGCCCCCGGCCGGTGCCTCGAAGCTGCCCAGCAGTGTCTCGCCCGCAACCCGCCCGCTCACCCGCAGCCAGGGCGTTTGCCGGCTGGCACCTGTCAGCCTCGCCTCGATGGCGGAATCTCCTTGTGGCAATTCAGCTGCCAGTCTGCCGGCAAGCTGTAGCCGTCCCTTGCCGGGTGACGACCGCTGAATAACCTGATAGTCAACTGGTGATTCCAGCAGAATCTCTGCGGTCGCTGCGTTCGATACTGAAGCAGCCAAGAGGGCAAGGCTGGCAACGATGACTTTCATGGCTGAGCCTCACGGCTGAATGGTCACTCGGGAACTGTCAGAGAATTGCCAATGGGTTGCGGCGTTCTTCCAGCGTGCCGCGGGTGACGCCGACCCGGTTGGCTGCCTGCAGGCCGGCCCAGACCTCGCGGCCGGTGACGCGACCGGCCAACAGATCCCGATAGCTGTCAATCACGCGGGCCGCCTCGGCGGCTGACTCTTCCAGCAGTTCGATCCGTAGATGCCCAATGCCACTTGCCACCAACTGGCCCACCGCTTCGGCCCCGCTCTGGGCCACCGCATTGAACAGCGTATTGCGGCAGCCGACGTCAGCGGTCAGGAGATGCTCTACACCAATGCGGTCCCGCAGGTGCACCGTGTGGTCATCGCAGGGCCTGCCGCAGTTGTTCTTATTTGTCCCCGGGGAGAGCACCGCACAGAAGACGCAGTGCTCCATGTGGAACATTGGCATATGCTGATGAATGACCACCTCCAGTTGGCTCGCGTCGCAGCTGGCAACAAGCTGAAGTAGCTGCTCGCGGTTGCTGTCGTACGACACCGCCAAGCGTTCCAGCCCTTGGCTCAGGAAAAAATCGGCTGCCAGCGGGTTGGTGACGTTGAAGGAAAAGTCACCGGCCACCGGGATACCCCGGCTGTGAAAATACTCAAGGCCACTGAAGTTTCGCACCAGCACCCCGTCGGGTTCGTGGCGTGCCATCGCGGCAAAGACCCCCAGCTCACCCGGCTTTTGAATCCGCGGTGTCGCCAGCAGCAGCCGAGCGGCCTGCTGCCGGGCAAGGGCCACCGCCTCGCGGTACTGCCGGATGTCGGCAAAGTCGGCAATCAGATTCCGTTCGCCGGCCGTAATCGCCGCCTGGAGTTGGTCGAGTGATCGCACCAGCACATGCAGCGTTGGCCGCCCCGAGTGCCGCGCGGTCTCGTCCTGCATCGTGGCCGTCATCGGCGTCGGGGCTTGCAGCTGCCGCACCACTGCGGCCGGGGTGGTAGCCACCGTTCGCAGCGGCGGCTGCTCAACGAGCTGCTCAAGGTCCATCACCATCCGCTTCCGCACCGTCCCCAGCACGCTGAAGGGCACCATCGGATTGCCCACGATCTCGGCGGTGAGCTTCCGCAGTGCGAACGGCGTTCCCCCCAGCCGGCCCAGCTGTTCCCGCAGCGTCGCTTCATCAAGCGGATGCCGCTGCGCCGGCTGGGCCGGGGTGTCAGCTGCCACCTGGCAGCAGCGGCCATCAGCCAGCCTGGCCTCCACTATCAGCGGCTGGCCCACGGCAGCCGTGACCAGCAAATCGATCGGCTGCTGCCGCCGCAGCCGCTCGCCGGCAAAGGTTTTGCGTAGCGTCCGCGTCAGCTGAGGGTCGTCGGTCTTCCAGACCTGCATGCCAACAGTGAGTCCGCCAAGATCGATCACCCCCGACCCAAAGGCCAGTTCGACCCGGCAGCCGGCGGTGGCTGCTGCGACCGGCCGGCCAGCCTGAAACAGCTCATAGACGCGGCCCCCCTGAGACTCGTCACCTGCTGCCGCCGCAAAGGCGACGCCATCACCCCGCTTCAGGCTGCCGGTCAGCTCGACAGTCACCCGCTGCCGCGACACCGCCTTCACCTCACCCAGCAGGACGCCCCGCTTGGCGCTACTCGTAGCCGGCACCAGCATCTTGTGGTCACAGCCCTCGAGCCAGCCGGGGGAAAAGCCCCGGGAGAAGGTCAGCTCCATTTCCTCAATCTGCCGCGGGGAGAACACAACCGGCTCACCCGCCACCGCCGTGTCGATCGCCTCGCGGTACCGCCGGGTAATGGCGGCGACATACTCCGGAGCCTTCAGCCGGCCCTCGATCTTGAGAGAGGCAACCCCGGCGGCCAGCAACTCGGGCACGAGGGCAAAGCCCGCCAGATCCTGCGGCGAAAGCAGATATTTCTGATCCCCAAGTTCGACCTCGGTACCGTCACAGAGCACATCGTAGGGCAGCCGGCAGGCCTGGGCGCACTGGCCCCGGTTGGCCGAACGGCCCCCGAGGGACTCACTGGTCAGGCACTGGCCAGAGTAGGCCACGCACAAAGCACCGTGAACGAACACCTCGAGCGGCATGGTGGTCGCGCCGGCGATCGCCCGGATCTCGTCCAGCGACAGTTCGCGGGCCAGCACCACCCGCTCGATGCCGAGAGCCTCGGCCAGCCGAATCGTCTCGGCGCTGGTGAGCGTCATTTGGGTCGAGGCATGCAGCGGCAACTCTGGGCAGATCTCCCGGGCGAGCCGGGCCGCCCCAACATCCTGAAGCAGAACGGCATCGACCCCAGCCGCAGCGACCGCCGCCACGGTTTCGGCAAACCCATCAAGCTCGTCGGTGAAGACGAGCGTGTTGAGCGTGACATAGCCCCGCAGGCCATGCCGGTGCAGCAGCCGCATCACTGCCGGCAGGTCATCGACGGTGAAGTTGGTTGCTCGGGCCCGGGCGTTGAAGCCGGTCTCAAGCCCGAAATAGACGGCATCGGCCCCATTAGCGATCGCCGCCCGCAGGCAGTCATGATCACCGGCAGGGGCAAGCAGTTCAGCAGCTTTTGGCATAAACGTAGTATAGATCGCGATGCGGCAGATTCGGTTCTCTTCGCACGGGGCGTAAAGCCGTCGCAGGCGGTGCGGCTGCGAGTGTCCAGTGACAACGACTGCTGAAAAATAGCTCCGATCGCCGCGACGCGCGCTGCCGCCTCGAGGCCCCGTACGATTTTTTCGAGCAGACAGGCAGCCGCTGAAACCCTGCCGATGGCAGCCAGCCCGACCGGATGCTCACCGCACCTCCAGACGAGTGCGGCTGGTGATGGACCCCAAAGCAGCCAAGGGTTTCCGTCCCGCTTGAATCTGGAGCAGTGCCATGCGTTCCGCCTTTCACTTGCCGCGTCAGCCCCGCCGTGTTCGTCGTTCCCGTCGGCAACAGCGCCGTCACCAGGTGAGCCTTGAGCGGCTTGAACCGCGGCAGTTGCTCACTGCTGATGCCATCGCGCTGGAGCCGGGGCCCGATCAACGTTTTGTCAGTGAGGTACTCGGGCCCCCAGAGGCAACGACTGCGGTCTCCATCATCGACAACGACCCTGCCACGGGTGGGGCCTTTCTCGCCGTCTGGCAGAGCTATGGTGAAGACGGTGACGGCTTCGGCGTCTTTGCCCAGGTCTTCGACCGCGACGGCATGGCGATTCCCGGCAGCGATCCGTTCCAGGTCAATCAGCCGCTTGCCCTGACGCCCGACGCGGCCGCCCTCGGCAACCAACTCGCTGCCAGTGTCAGCAGCGACGGGAGCGGTCGCTTCGTCATCTCCTGGCAGAGTGAAGACCAGGAGAACGGCGGGTATGACATCTATGTTCGGACCGGCTCCTATGATCCCAGCGGCGGCCTTGTGCTGACCGATCAGGCCCGGGCTAACTCTGCGGTGATTGCCGGCGACCAGACAGCCCCGTCCGTGGCGATGGACGCGAGCGGCCGGTACGTGGTTGCCTGGCAGGGCGAGAACCCCGATCCCCTGCTCGGCACCGACATCTATTTCACGTCCGGGACGGTTGCCGGCGGTCTCAGCCCCGGCGATGAAGCCCTGGCCAACATCGTGACGGGCGGCGATCAGACGTCTCCCACCGTCGCGATGGACCCTGCAACAGGCGACACGCTCATCGCCTGGAAAGGGCTTGAGCCCGCGGTCGCCGCCGAGACCGAGCCGGCTTCAGCCATCCTGATGAACCTATTCCGCAATTCGACAGAAACGGCGTCGACCGGTGAGATTCAGGTCAATGCGGGCGCTTACAGCGACCTCGCCAATCCCACCGCGGCATTCAACGCCGCCGGCCAGATCGCAGTCGCCTGGCAGACCGAGGGGGGCATGGGCACGGGGTCGGACATCGCAGCCCGGCGGTTCCTGCTTGACCGCACGCCGTTTACCGTCGCGGCAATCGCCACCGACTCGGCTGCCGCCGATGCCGATCTGATTTTCAACCAGACCACCGCCGAACCGCAGCGGCAGCCAGCGATCGGCAGCGATGCGGCCGGGAATCTGCTGGCGGTCTGGCAGACCCAGCGACAGGACGGCTTCAGTTGGGCGATCTTTGGCCGCCGGCTCGACGCCGCCGCCGGGGCCAACGGCACGCTGGGTGATGAGTTCCTGATCAACACCGGCATCCAGTTCGGACCGCAGACAGCACCGGCGGTCAGCGTTGCCCCCGCTGGCCGCAGCGTTGTCGGCTGGGTTGGCCCGAATGTGCCTGAAACAGCCGAGGAAGGGGAGGGCGGCCACCCGCCCGCCATCCATGCCAAGGTGTTCAACGACACCGGCGACAGCCCCGCCAGCCCGGAGCGGTTGCTCGCCATTTACAGTGGCCTTGAAGACACGCCACTGGCCACCACCGCTGATGCCACCGGCAACTATGTGGTCGTCTGGCAGAGCTGGGAGGAGGCCGGTGACGGCAGTGACTTCGGCATCTACGCCAAGCGGTTTCAGGCCGACGGCAGCTTCATCGACAGCAACGAAAACGGCCTCGACGACGATGCCGTGCTGGTCAACACCCAGACCATCGGCAGTCAGGCAAGCCCCGCCGTGGCGATGGACCAGGCCGGCAACTTCGTCGTCGCCTGGCAGACGGTCAATGCCGACGGGCTCGGCACCAGCCTGGTTGCCCGCCGCTATGACGCCTCGGCCAAGGTCTGGATCGACCCGGTCGAATTTGTCGTCAGCGACACCGGGCTCATCGGTCCAGCCGAGCCGGCCGCAGGCGTTGACGAACTCGGCCGGGTCACGGTCATCTGGACCGGCTCGGACGAGGACCTCGCCACGCCCGAACTGGAGGGTACCGGAATCTTCGCCGGCCGGTTCAGCCTCTTCGGCGACCCGGGCCCGATCGACCTCTTCCGGGTCAATGACGAGACCGCGACCGACCAGAACGGCCCCAGCGTCGCCGTCAATGCCAACGGCGAGATGATCGTTGCCTGGGTCAGCGATCACAACGGGCTGGTTGATCCGCTCGACCCTGAGAAGAGCGTCTTTGCCCGCTGGTTCGCGGCCGACGGCAGCCCGCTCGGCGACACCGAGTTCCTCGTGCATGACTACGTCAAGGATGCCCAGGAGCATCCGGCCGTCGCCATCGATGACACCGGCCGCTTCGTGATCACCTAGCAGAGCATCAACCAAGAGCTGAATCAGGATGGCGCGGGCACCAGCTGGGGCGTCTACGCCCGCCAGTTCGAAGTCGACCATGCTGCCGGCACGATCCTGCCGGTGCAGCCGGCCGAGTTCCGCGTCAACCAACAGGTGGACGGGCCGCAACGGTTCCCGGCAGTCAGCAGCGACGCCGCCGGCCAGTTCCTCGTCGCCTGGCAGTCACTGAACCAGGATGGCAGCAGCTGGGCGGTGGTGCAGCGGTTCTATGCCGCTGACGGCACTCCCGCTGCTGACGAGGCGGTGGTCAACACCAGCAGCATGGGGCCGCAGATTCTGCCCGTGATCGCCCAGCGGCCAGCTGGCGACGCAACGATTCTCTGGAGCGGTGGTGGTACAACGCTGATCGACGGCGAGGGTGAGCGGCAGGACAGCCTGTTCGCCAGTGACGACTTCGCCCGCCCTGATGACAGCGGCCTGGGCAGCGGCTGGGTCGATGCCTACGGCGGCTTTGCGGTGGCGTCTGAAGCGGCGGTTACGGCAGCCGACAAGTCGTTGGCCACACTTGTCGAAGACGCCCCGGTCGATGTCTCGGTCAGCGGCAGCATCGCGGTCGCCGATGTGATAGGAGCCTTCGCCGGCTTTGCGGCACGGGTTCGCGACGGCATCGACTCGCCGCTAGGCGACACGATGTACTGGGGCGGCCTGCGGCGGAAGGCCGATGGCTATGTCGCCCTGATCCGTCGGAGCATCGACGGCTTTTGGGAGACCCTGTCGCAGCAGCCGGTCGCCAGCGGTAGCGGCCTGGTCACGTTTGAGGTGATCGGCGACTCGCTGACGCTGTTCCTCGATGAACTGCCGGTCGGTGCCGCGCAGGACAGCAGCATCACCGCCGCCGGTCGGGTCGGCATCCGCAGCACCACGGGAACCGCCGTCGAGGATATCGCGGCGGCCGCGGTCAGCTTCGCCGGGTCGCGAACCGAACGAATTGAAGGTGCCTGGTCCCGGCCCTACCGCTTCCTGCGCGATGATTTCATCAGGCCCAATGGCAGCGGCCTTGGCAGCGAATGGACCAACCGCTACGGCGGGTTCGCCATCGCTAACGAAGCAGCGGCAACGGCAGCCGACAAGGCGTTGGCCGCGTTCGTCGATGACGTCCCAGCCGATGTTTCGGTGTCGGGGCGGCTGCAGCTTGACGGCTCGGTGGGGACGTTTGCCGGCTTCACTGCCCGGGCCGCCACCGGCATCAATTCCTCGCTCCAGGACACGATGTACTGGGGTGGCCTGCGGCGGAAGAACGGCGGCAACGTGGCCCTCATTCGCCGCAGCGTCAACGGCATCTGGGAGACCCTCTCCGAACAGCCGGTGACCAATGGCAGCGGCTTCGTGCGGTTCGATGTGGTCGGCGACTCACTGAAGCTCTTCCTGGACGGAACGCTCGTGGGGTTTGTCCGTGACCGTGTGCTCACCGCCGCCGGCGAGGTCGGCTTCCGCAGCACGGCCGGGACAGCGGTTGACGACTTCACCGTCGCCGCGGTCATGCCGCCGACAGCCACCTTCCCGTTTCGCGATGATTTCGCCCTCGCCGACGGCTCGCAGCTTGATCGTTTCTGGGATGCCCGCTCGGGGAACTTTACCGTGGAGGCTGGTCGGCTGGCCGGGGCCAACCCGGTCAACACCACCACCCTGCGGGCCGCCCTGGCAAGCGATGCAACCATCGGCATGACGGCGGAAACGCCAATCGCTGGCAGCCATGCCGGCATGCTAGCCCGGGGCGTGCCGCAGCGGAACACTGCCTATTGGGGCGGGCTGGTCAATCGCAGCGGTGGCCTGGCTGCCGAAATCTGGCGGATCGTTGACGGCCGCGTGACGGTGCTGGCGACCAGCTCACTGGCGGCGGCTGCCGACGTCGAGCATGACCTGCAGTTCAGCCTGGCCGGCAGCGACCTGTCGCTCACCGTCAACGGCAGCCCGGTGGTGGCTGCAGTCGATACCGCTTTGTCGGCCCCGGGCCTGTTCGGCATGCGGGCAACCAGCGGTGCCACCATCGACGCCTTTGTGATCGAAACGGTCTAGGACCAATCGAGCGGCTGGGGGCGGGGCTGTTGGCAACCGCGACGGCCCCGTCCCGCCCGCCGGATCAGCCGCGGCCCAGCCGCCGACCGAAGCGGCCGAGGTCAATGCCCTTCTTCTCCGCATGCTTCAGCAGAGCCTGGGCGTAGACCTGCGCCGGGGTGGCAGTTGGCGGTGGTTTTTTGGCGGCGGGCTTCTTGGCGGCTTGCTTCGTGGCCTTCTGAGGCGGCGGGGCTGCCGGCTTCGCCCGAGCCTTTCTTCTCTGTTCGGCCCGGTCTATGTCGGCTTGTGTCCGCACCGGCATGCCACCCTGATTGGTCGCATCGAACAACGCCAGCACCAATTGCAACTTCCCTAAGTCAGCGTCGAGCAGCGCCGGACGTTCGGCTGGGCTGGCCTGGAGGTACCGCTCGGTGGCCCGCCGGGTCAGCCCGCTGACTGCCTTGCCCAACTCTTGCCTGACGTCACGAATCTGCTCGGCCGGAAGCCGGTCAATGTTTCCCATGATCTGTCGTAGCTGCTGCTGACAGGCTTTCGGATCTGCGGCTTCATCGAGTAGCTGCTGTTGCAAAACGATTGTTTCAGCCGTCAAGTCGGGGCCGGATAGCCACCAGGCGACAATGCCCAGGCTCACCACGATTGCCACCGCAGTGACAAACCAGCGTTTTCCCTGAGGCGGCTCAGACTGGCGTCGTGTAGCCATGGCAGATTACCTCCAGCAGAAGTTGCTACTTGTTGGCATCGTTGTCACCCGGGCCGTCATCAACATTTGACGGATCGTTGCCGTCCCCAATGGCGGCATACCGCAGCAACACGCTGATCGCGGTCTCATTGCTGATCGCCTCAACGTGGCCGTCGCAAAAAACGAATTGGGTGACACCAGGATGCAGGCTGCCAAACTTCCGGTTGTTGGTGTCATCTGGGCTGGACGCCAACCCGCGGTAGGGATCGCGGAAAAGCGTGTGCGGCGTGTCTGAGGGGAAGAAGGCGGTGTCGCCCTGATTGTAGTGCTCAAGACCCGCCGCCGAGGACGGATCGACCGGCGGAATATGTCGCTCACCAATCGCAAAGGTCTTACTCAGCCCGTCTGTCACCTGAGCGGGACGGACCTGAGAAAACGTGTGAATCGGTCCGGCTCTGGTTGGATCGGGGCCACCACCAGTCGGGGTGAAGTAATTGAAGTAGGTGCCGCCGCAGGCCGCATAGTCACCACCAGCAGCAATGCCGGTCGTTCCTGCCACCGGTGCAGCGTTGTTATTGTCAAAATTGCGGTCAGCGGCAGGCTGTCGCCGGCTGGCGCAGTAATAGGTCGCTACGGGTGTGCGAAATGCCCTAGCGTTTGAGGCATCCCAGCAGGGCACTGTATGGTCCGGGTTGCGGGCATCAAAGATGGCCTGTTCCTCGAGGAACGGCAGCAGCCGAAAGGACCAGCTCACATCCAACGGATCGCGGGTCAGCCGACCAGTTGGAAAATACTTCTGGACGTCGGCAGCGAGTGCAACCGCCAGGCCGACCTGTTTCAGGTGGTTTCCACAATCGATCCGTCGGCTTGCTTCCCGGGCCTGCTGGACGGCGGGCAGCAACAGCCCCACCAGGACCCCGATGATGGCAATGACCACCAGCAGTTCGATGAGCGTAAAGGCTGCAGCCAACCGGCCAACCACCAGACTATTTCGACGGGACAGCATTTTCTCGGGCTTGAGCATCGGACTTCTCACTCCACAGAACATTGGTACCTCCGGTAACGCCCTCACCCCACGGTCGGTTCCAGCCCAGGCATCGTTCCGGTCGAGGTGGCAAATCGCTCCACTGGCAACCCCGTCTGTTGCAGCACAGACAGATAAAGATTGGGCAGCGGATGGTTTTGTTTTCGGTCGAACGCCAGATGCTGGCCGTGACGGAACCCGCCACCAGCCAGCAAGACCGGCATGTTGCGATTGTCATGGCTGGAGGCATTGCCGAGGTTGCTCGTCAACAGCACGCTGGTCTGATCAAGCAGGCTGCCCTCCGCGTCGTCAGCTGTCTGCAGTGATCGCAAAAAGTCTGCCCAGGCATCAATGATCGCCTTTTCAATGATTGCCAACTGGGCCAACTTATCTTCGTCGCGGCCATGGTGGCTGAGCGTGTGATGCCCTTCCGCCACACCATCGATTGGCACCACGCCACCGCCACCACCGAAATGGCAGGCAATGAACCGGGACGAGTCAGTGGCCAGTGCGAGCCGAATCATGTCACTCATCAGCCGCTGACGGGCAATGAAGTCGTTGGGGTTGCCGATATCAACTGGCTGAGGCACTGAAACCTTCGGCTTTGGTCGCTGCGTCCAGGCCTCGCTCGCGGCCAGCCGTTTTTCGAGATCTCGGACACTGGTGAAATAGGCATCGAGTCGGTCCCGATCACCAGCCCCCAGTCTTCGTTCGAGTGCCCGGGTGTCGTCCGCGACCACATCCATGATACTCCGGCCCTCCCGAGCCCGCTGCCGCTGCCGCTGCCGCTCGGCAGGAGAGTCCGCAACAAACAGTTGGGAGAAGAGCTTCGCTGGCGATGACTCGGCTGGAATCATCGCACCATTTTCTGTGTAGGACGGACTGTTGCTCCCGGAGAGCGAGAGCACCAGCGATGGGAAACGGGTCTCGTGCCCAAGGTGCTTGGCAAGCAACTGATCGACAGAGATCGAATTGCCCGACGGCACCCCTCCAGTCATCGGGGCGGCCGACAACAAGCTTGCCTCAGCACGATGACCACCGCTGACGTTGGGATGGGATGACCCTGAGATCACCGTGAAGGCGTCACGAAGATCTTCGAGATCGCTGAGATAGGGCGATGGCTGATAACCCGACCCTGCCTCTGTGGGATTGAGGTTGTCGGCAATCAGGCCGAGGCCGAGGGTCATCGCCACAAACCGTCGCGGGGACCGGCTGGTTGCCGCGGCAAAAGCCGGCTGCATCGCTGAAAGCCAGGGCATCGCCATCGCCACGCCGGCACCACGAAGCAGGCTGCGTCTGTCCAGCCGCCGCTGAAAGTCGTAGTGGGTCTGACGCTGCATGGAAAATCTCCGTCGTGACGATGCTCTGATACTATTTCGACCGGCAGGCAACTCTTACACGATCGACACGCAGGGGACGGCAGAAAATCAACAAGCCCCTTATTTCAGGGACTATTTCATGAGAAAGACAGGGCTTTCCACGACTGCCTTTACCAAAGTCAGTAGGCCACCACCCGCGGCGGACGACTCTGCGGCAATGGCGGCAACCGCCTGACGATCCACAAAGGTCAGCTCGGCTCCTGTCCCATAGACCAAGAGGTGGCCGGCCAGCGCCCTCGCCAGCTGACCAGAATCGGCGGCCAGCAACTGCTTGAGCTCATCGGCATTTGCAAACTCTCGCCCATCCGGAAGCCGATCACTGGGAACGACCGCCGGACCCGGTTTCCCCTTCGCCCGTACCGTGTACCGATCTCTCCACTGGCCGGCGGGGTCAAATGATTCAAGCGCGAAGCCGAACGGATCCATCAACCGGTGACAGCTGGCACAGCTGGCATCGCTGCGATGCCGTTCCAACTGCTCGCGGATCGTCGTCGACCCTCGGATATCCGGCTCAATGGCGGGGACACCGGCTGGTGGTGGCGGAATCACAACCCCCAACAGCCGCTCCGCCACCCAGGCGCCTCGGACCACCGGCGACGTCGTCGTCCCGTTGGCCGTGACTTTAAGAACCGCCCCCTGCGTCAGCAGACCACCGCGGTGCGAGACCGGCGACAACGCCACACGCTGAAACGCGTCCCCTTCGACAGCCGGGATGTTGTAGTACCGGGCCAGCCGCCCGTTCAGAAACGTATAGTCAGCGTCAACAAGCTCACTGACCGGCCGATTCTTCCGCAGCAGTGTTGTGAGAAAGGCATGGGTTTCATCCAACATGGCCATCCGCACAATCGGGTCGAACTGCCAGTAGCGTCTCCGGTCAGGCTGAGTGAAATCGATTTGATCGAGATCGAGCCACTCAGCCGCAAAATCTGTCATGAACTGCCGTGCCGGCTCGGACCGACCGACCGGCGGTGGTGGCGTTGAATCGCTACCCGTGATACCCAGCAGCCGATCAACCTCAGACTTCCGCACAGCCTGATCAAGCAGTTCTCCGCTGCGAGCCCGAGCCAACAACTGCTGATCGGGCGGCGCCGCAGTCAGAAAATAGCTCAACCGGGTCGCAATCGCGGCAGCGGACAGCGGCCCAGGCTCTTCCATGAAATAGCAGAACTCAGGGTGGCAAAGGATCGTCCGATAGCCTGCCCGTAATGCATCACTGAGCGAGCCGCCCTCGTTCAGCATTTGCTCCGCCAGCCTGATGACGCCATCCACCGCAGCCGGTTTCAGCGGGCGGCGATAGGCCCGCTCGGCAAAGGCCTTGATCTGTGCTGCGAGATCTCGGTCCGGCTGCGCGGATGCCGGCTCAAGTCGGCCCCCTTTCTTCGGCTCGAGCGGTAGTTCCCCAAACAGTCGCTGGCGGAGCTCGGCAAGGTCATACCGATGAACCTGCTGCATCTCAATCCGGTCGATGGCAACTCCCGGAACATTCTGGGGTTCACCCTCACCAGTTCCGACCTGCCCGCCTCTGAACGATGCTCGTTTGATCGTGCTGTCCTGCGGCCGAACCTCCAGCATATGCCCCCGCTGAAGCCAGGCCTCAAACTCGATCACCCGCGTCTCAGCCAACGCCTCGAAACTGACAACCGGCTCGAGGATCGGCGCATTGGAAACGCAGGGGCCCGAATGAACCGCAGTCCAGACTCCCCCGGACTCTGGCAGTTTGATGCCAGCGGCATGCAGCCGAAACCGATACCATCCGTCGGCCGGCGCGGTTGTCGCCGGGATGCGTCCGTAGTACGGCATGCTGCACGACCAGACAACGGCGCGGCCCTCCCGCAGTTCCGGTTCGCGACAGCGTGATTGCGGCCTTCTGCGAACAATTGCCTGCGGGTTCAGATCACGACTCAGTGGCTGCTGCCGTTTCTCAAGTGCCCGCCCCAATGCTTCATCGAGGGCGAGATCTACTACTTTCAAGTGGCTGGCCAAATGGTGATATGAGACAGCTTGCCGCTCGGCCACCGTGGTGAAGCCTCGAGGCCTTCCCTCATCGGGCAACTTGTCGGCCAGTGGAATGTCGATCGCCAGCACATCGTGGAGGGATCGCTCGATCTGCAGTCGGGTGAGCCGGCGGGCTTGAACCCGGCCAAAGCCGGCCTGTCTGAGTTGCTGGCTTGTCTGCAGCCAGTCAGTTGCAACGCCAATGAAAGAATCTCTCGCTTTGCTGGAGGGCTGCTCGCCATCTGGCGGCGGCATTTCGCCCACTGCCACCCGATCAATGATCTGGCTCCAGATGCGGTCTTCACCGGGATGGACTGGGTCGAGGCCGCGGGCGAGGACCGCCTTAAGATCAAGGCCGGCTTCCCCATCAGGCCCAGCGTGACAGTCCAAGCAGTGACTGCGGACAAAT